>Ga0181602_10004039_pt1 | contig 11481 bp, 10 predicted proteins | sample 041ome_14_FD_148640 | JGI IMG/M metagenome (GOLD analysis project Ga0181602, IMG submission 148640) | Coastal salt marsh microbial communities from the Groves Creek Marsh, Skidaway Island, Georgia - 041408US metaG (spades assembly) | ecosystem: Environmental > Aquatic > Marine > Intertidal zone...
TGCTGCTGCCGTGACGATGATGATGATGAATAGAATAATGCAATCCACCTTTCCCGCTCTCGAGCATTTCAAAGACGAGAAACAACAGCACAAGAGGTAAGGAAAAGACTTTGAGAAATCTTATCAGAGCTCTCTTGTTGCTCGTCGTTTTCACCATCCTTCTCTTCCTCTCTCTCTCTCTTTTCTCTGATAAACGGAGGAGACGAGGAGTAGTGTGTACTGCAGTATTTGTGTGTTTTGTACGAGAGTAAAAAATTTGAAGAAAAGATGAGAGCAAAAATAGGACACATCTCTCTCCATTATTTTTAGCGTTCTATGTAGCATCAAAAATACATCGTTTAAGGCAGAAGAGAAAGAGAGAGATTAAAAAGAGGAGGAGGAAGAGGAGAAGAAAAACGACGACGATGATTTCCTTCTTTTTGTCTTCTTCTTCTTCCGCGGTCGCGTCATCATCAGAAAAGTCGTCGACGACGAAGATGACGATGATGATGTCACCGAGGAGGAGGAGGTGGTTGTTAACGAAAGGAACAACATCAAATGGAAGGAAAAAAAGCATCAACGCTTCTCCTCTTTTCTCCTGCGTTGCTTCTCTTAACGACGACAACAACAACAACAACAACATTAAATCCATCGTCAAAACGAAATCTGTGGTGTTCGTTCGTCACGGCCAGTCCACGTGGAACGAAAGAGGGATCATCCAAGGGTCCTCCGACGAGAGCGTGTTGACGGAGTTGGGAGAAACGCAAGCCAGACGGTCGTACGAGTTGTTACGGAGCGAAAAATTTGACCACTGTTTGAGAAGTCCGTTACAGAGAGCATACAGGACGGCTGAAGTCATATGGGGCGAAGAAAGAAACAGAGAGAAGATGGATACTATCGATGATTTGCGAGAGATTGATTTATACGCGTTTCAAGGGTTAGATAAGAACGATAAAGAAACGATCGAGAAGAGGGAGTTTGCGAACGCGTACGCGCAGTGGAAAACGGCGCCGGAGAAGTTTGAAGTGAGCGGACACTTTCCAGTTGTCGAATTATGGGAGAGAGGCGATAAATGCTGGAAAGAATACATTTTCCCGTTAGTGTTAGATGAATCAAAGTCGATCGATAGTTTGCTCGTCGTTGCGCACAACGCGGTGAATCAAAGTCTGTTAGGAAACGCGCTGGGAATTGGACCGGAATATTTTAGAAGGATTTTACAAAACAACTGCGGCATTACTAAAGTTGAACTCACAACTACATCGCTGGGGAAAGATAATAGTAACGAGTTGACACTCGTCAAATTGAACCAAACTGGTGGAGGGAACGCTCCAATTAAGAGCAATGTGGATGGTAAGCGGTACGTCGTTTTAGTCGCGGCGAAACACTTCGGAGACAAAATGAACGAAGCCATGGGTGAAATCAATACGATTCACACGCTCTTAGCCGACGTTTCGTTTACGAGGATCCTCTCCGTGTGCTCCGCTAGTGTCGATACTAATGTAGAGTGTGTTCTCACGAAAGGTCTCTCGGCGTTGTTCAAACAGAAGAACCTCGCGGAGTGCGTAAAATTGGAAACCGACGCCTCGAATGAAAGCGTTCAAGCCGCCGCGCTGGAAAGCACTGGAAATATTCTCGTCGTAGCAAGAGATGAAAAGGCGTGTCGACAAATACTTTCTGGCTGTTTGAACATTCCTACACATGTGAGCGAACGGATCAAGGTAATGCCTGGAGATGGTGTCACCATTGTTGATGTATCAAAAGGTTTTGACAAGTCTGCCGTGAACTGCGTGAATTTTATCTAGCACGATTCTATGTAAGCTGTACCACTACCACTTTATACTATTACTACTACTACATTACGTATTGCTATGAGAACGAACACTCACGATAGCGAGGACAGCGACGACGACGAGGAGGATCCTTTCTTCTTTTTCTTCTTTTCTTTCTTTGAACGTTTCTTCTCCTTCTTCTCTTTCTTCGCTCTCTTCTTTGATCTTCCATCCTCTTTTTCGTCTTCGTCTTCCTCTTGGGGTAACGGTTTACCCTCTGCAATAGCCCTCGCGCGCTTCTCCGCCATCTCTTTTCGTTTTTTCAATTCATTCATGAGCGTTTGCTCGTCTTTCTCCTCTTCCTCTCCTCGCTGTTTCTCGTTTCCGTCTTTCTCCTCCTTCTCGTCGTCGTCTTCCGAAGACGACGACGACGAAGAAGCCCCTTCCTCTTCCTCTCTCTTCACCTCCACGTACGCTTCCTTCGGAGCGTTCCCGTTGCACTTAAAGCACCTCTCCCTTCCTTCAAAGTTATCTCCTCCGCACAACGAGCACTTCCATTTCAAAATCTTCTTGTTAAACTCCTCTCGCAACCGATAGTCTTCGCAATGGTCCACTCGTAAAATTCTTCCCAAAACTTTACTTCCGTTTAAATTATCCACCGCTATAATCGTCGAGCGCTGATCTAAGTAACACACGAAGGCGAACCCTTTCGATTTCCCGGTCTTTTCGTCTCTGGGAACGAACACGTCCACGATTTCTCCGTATTGCGATAAAATAGCCAACACGTCGCCTTCGGTTAATTCCGAGTGAATGCCACCGACGAAAACGTACGCGGAGTGTTTGTATTTCGCGTGCCAACTGGCGGATTCTGGAAGACCTAACTCGATCTCTCGAAGAGAAGCGTCTTGTTGGTTTTTTATTTGCGTCAAGACGTTCATTTCTCTTTCTACTTCGCGTCGTCCTCGTCGTCGTGTTGGCTCGCAGAGAGTCGAAGTTTTTGGAGATGTTTTTCGTCGTCACCGGAATTTTTTTCAGCTGCTGAATTTGCTTTTTTCTCTGTATGTATGTTTTTGGCGGCGTTCCACACATTCTTTCTAAACACATCATCACCACGATGATGAGAGAGCATTCATCATTCGTATCGAAGACAACAACAACAACAACACACTATCAACAACAACAACGAGAAGAACATATATAAGAACAAGATGAATTCTTTGGACGACGCGCTTTTGAAAGCAACTTTGGACGACGCGAGATGTCAACAGACTTCGTTGGGAAAAAGCGCCGTCGCGCAATTGACATCTTTGCTTAAAGGTACGCGTTCATTATTCACGTATCGAGATACGAAAGAAGAAGAAGAAGAAAGTCGGTGACGATACAATAATTTAATCTTTGAGAGCTGACCATCCCCGTGATGTTCAAAATGACAAGCATATAACTGAGACTTTCTTCGTCTTCGCGACGGGCGACGACGCTTAACATCTATTCTTTCTTTACTTTTGTTCTCTCTGTAGCTCATCTTCGGAATCTTAGTGTATAATATCCAATCACTAACCATTATTTCTTCGTTCAAAATCATCAACAAAACAGGTTTAGAAGAGAAAGAATTGAAACTGAAGTTAGAGGAGGACGAGGAGGAAGAGGAAGAGGACAATGACGAAGATTATATTAACGCGTCCGCGAGAGATTTGTTCGCGCACACGAATATGAGCGCAAAAACGATTACATTCAAACCTCCGAGCTCAGTTAAAGCAGTTGGAGGCCATTCGTACGGAGGGGCGTTAAGCTTTAACACGAATAATAGGGAAGGCAAGGACGGTAAGGAGGAGGACACGACACCTGCGATTGACGTAGCTATCGAAATGCCGTCTTCGTGCTTCAACGAGAAGGACTACTTGGATCATCGGTACCATTTGAAACGAATGGTGTATTTGAAGCACATACAGAAACAGTTATTAATGAGTAGGAAGAAGAAAAACATAGCAAAGAAATTCGTCAAGAAGTGCGATCTGACTTTTTATCAAAACGACAACCGAAAGCCGTGCTTGACGATAACCATCGATAATCACGAAAGAGATTTAAAAGTTCGAGTGTTGCCGTGTTGCGCTGCGAACTTGTTCCCAAAACAAAGACTCGGTCCAACGAAATCAAATTTGAAGAAAAATGAAGTCCGTTTCGAGTCGCCTCGGTATTCACAATCCATCGCGGAGGATGCGGCTATGCATAGCATCAACGAGTGGCTGCAAAATAAATACAAAGAGGTGAAATTTCTAGGGGCCGCTTCGGTTTTAATCAAAGCGTGGGCGTCTAGACGTCATCTGTTTGAATACTCCAACGATGGTATCACTGGCTTTTTCCTTTCGTGCCTTTTAGCGCACATGGTTGAAACAAGTGATGCGCTTTCGCCGGCAATGGACACGAATCAGCTCGTCCAAGGCTTTTTTGTTACGCTCGCGACGGCAAAGAAAAACAGCAGTGGTATAGCAAATAGTAAGAGAACAAATGGTAGCAACAAAAGTAGTGGCGAATTAGAAAGTAGCAGCATACCGAATTATTTCACCGGCGGTGTATTTTGTGATTCAGAACTAGATGAGGAGACGAAAAAGAGTTGGATCGGAGCCTTTAAAGTTGTCTTCTTGAGTCCATGCGGATCCCTGAATTTAGCCTCGCGAATATCTCAAGGTGCGATTGAAGAGTTGGTTCAAGAAGCGGTAAAATCGAGCGAAGTTTTAGAACAAGCCGGAAGAAATGCATTTGTGGAAGTATTTCTAACCGATTTACCGAGAGCTGTACGGTACGACCTTCACATGCAAGTCGAAATATCGCCGACATCGTCTCTGAAAGATGTTAAAGATATTTCCTCCGAGACTCGCATCGCGGAAGAGGAGATCTTCTCGATTATGAAAATCGCTATGAACGATCGCGCGGACGCAGTGAGGTGCGCGAGTATTGGAACATCAGCGTGCAACGCAAACAAGATATGGATTGGGGTCCAATTAAATCCCGAAAATGGTTTGAAAGTAATCGATGTTGGACCACCAACAGATAACGAGGCTGAAGCAAAGACGTTTCGAGCTTTTTGGGGGGAAAAATCGGAGCTTCGCCGTTTCAAAGACGCGAGAATTTGTGAAGCAGTTGTGTGGAGCTTTGTGCCCGCATCAAGAAGGCACCACATTCCAGCCGTTGCAGCAGAATATGCGCTGAAGAAGAACGTCAAAGGTATTGATTCAATCACGTGGACATCAAAAGTATTTGACGATTTGTTATCTTCCTCGGATGGCTCCTTCGTGGCTGTCTCGGAGCACTCGAAACATCTTTTGCAAACATTAGACCGGTTGGCAAGACGCATGAAAGAGATGAAAGACGTCCCGCTAAAAGTGTATAATGTTCAACCAATTTCTGCGGCATTTCGTGGATGCGATCCGTTTCCACCCAAGCAACATCCATTAATGTTTGGCATCGGTGCTGGTCTAGGAAAAGACGATGAAGTCATATCGGCTTGTCCACGAACGTTGAACGTTTTAGTGCAATTAGAAGGTTCGGGTCGTTGGCCCGAAGAGGAAGAAGAAATCATAAAAACAAAGCAGCTAATGGCAATTGAAATCGCAGAGAAATTGAAACAATCGTTCGGAACTCCGAACATTGTCTCGAACGATGGAACTGTCGATATATTACACGAAGGTTACGCGTTTCGATTATTTTTGAACGCCTCAAACGGCGGTCCTTTAATTCGAGAAATTGAGGCTGAGCAAGCAATTGTGTCGAAACACGCGATGTTGCTTGCATCAATTTCCTCGAGATTTCCGACGTTTGCAATTGCAGTACAAATTGCCAAGCGGTGGATAGCTTCTCACATGTTCTCTCCGCATGTTCCGGATGAAATTATCGAGTTGTTGGTTGCGAAAGTCTTTTGTCACCCGGGAGGATTGAGTCCACCGAATTCGAGAGAAGTCGCTTTTGCACGATTCTTAGAGCTTCTTTGTACGCATCCTTTTGGCATACTGCCTCTCGTGCTCGATCCCGAAAGTTCAGGAGGACAAACCGGCGAAGACTGCGCCGTTTCAAGAGATGCTATCAAAAGAGCGGAAGATTTACTCCTGCCGTCGGCTATGAAGGATGATGTTGAAGAAGAGGAGGAGAAGGACAGCGATGATGATGATGATGATAATAATAAGGAGAACGGTACAAAAGAAAGGATAATCGAGAAGAAAAAGTTCAAGGGACCGCCTTCGATGGTTATTCTTTCGCCTTACGATCTGACCGGCACGTTCTGGACGCGCGACAGAAATTTAGATGGCGAGAACGTTCCATCCGTAGTCACTTTGAAAAGATTACAAAGTATCGCTGCAAAGGCGCTCAAAACTTTGCAAACATATTTAGAAAACGGAGGAAATATGTTAACCGCAAACAACAATGCGGGAGAAGAAGAAGAGGAAGTCATGTGGGAAAAACTATTCCGGCCGAACGTGGGTGCATTTGACGGCGTACTTCTCTTTCGTAAATCGGTCTTGCCGTTTCCAGATGAAGCGTTGTTCACGCAAGCAAAGATGAGAAAAGTTTTGAAACGCGCATTCAAAACAAATCTATCCACCGCCGCAGATGATGAAGAAGAAGAGGACGAAGAAGAGGACGAAGATTTCATCCTTCACGAAAAGAAAAAGAAGCGTCGGAAAGAGTTATCGCTGACGAAACTTCCAAAGCGTCTTATGCAACTCGGTCCGGAAAAGGCTCGCGAAGCGTTGTTGGTTGGTTTTGATCCAATCAAAGCGTTTTTGGACGATTCGGAGAAACGGTGCGGCAACACCGCGTTATTCTTCCACGATAAGTACGGCGGTTCTTTCGTTGCGGTTGCGGTAAAACCAGAAACACTGCGCATCCATCGGGATGTGGTGAAGTTGCTTGAAAACGACAGCTTCGTGTTTGCTTCTTCTTCTTCTTCGCAACGAGTGCCGACGAAAGATGCCATCTTAGAAGAGTTGGCGACGATTCCTGGTGATGGCATCGTAGATGGATTGATGAAAGATAGAAGATAGTGGCCGTGTAAAAGTCGAAAATGTGCATCACTCTAACCCTCGCTTTTGTATTCGTATTCGTTTATTTTCTTTGTTTCTCTGATATCTCTCTAACATCTAATTCAAGACGAAAAAAGCTCCACTTGTGCGCCGGGAGGCGCATGATTCTTCCGATAAAACAGCGTTTTATCTTTATGATGAATTGGTTAAATCGCCCTAAGAACATATCTTGACGGGTTGTTCGCATAATGGCGTCTCGACGGTTGGCCCCTTCCCATACCTTGTTAAACATGGAACCGAAACCTGCCTCTGACCCCCTCCCTTCCACTTCCCTCGTTTTCTCTTTCTTCTTCTTGAAAGATGATTCCGGGCTTTTTTTAGTGGGGAGGGAGAGAAGGATGTAAACCTGTTTGTTCATCGGAAGAATCATCTGCGCTTCCCTCCGCTCCAAAATCTCCTTTAAGTATTAGTTCTTTCTCTTCAATCTATTTCCCCCTTTTTTTTCGCTAAGAATACGTGTGCGTGCGCATACATATTCTTCGCGAAAGAAAAGAGAGAGAGAGAGACATTGCATCGTTCTCCGCCGTCACAGCACCAAAAAAAAAACACCCAAAAACCACCTTTTTCCTCTCTCTCGCCTAAAATTTCACTCTTCTCGTTTTGTTTCCTCCTCGTTCTCTTCATTTAATAATTAATTACGCACGCACTTCACACGCACTTCACGGGCGACAGAGAAGAATAAGAAGAAAATGGCTTCCTCCTTCGCATCACCCTCGGGGTTCGTATCGTCTAAAAGTTCTGCGTCCTCCACTCCACGTCTGCGCATTAGCACACGTTCGAGACGTAGTAAAAGTGGAAATGTCAAAGTCGTGGCGGCGAATTTTACGAGCAAAAAAGCTTCCTCCTCTTCTTCCTCTCCGTCGTCGGGAAAGAAACAGCAGCAGCAACAACAACACACACAGAAAGGAGAAGTGGTGAAGTTTTCATCGTCCTCGAAAGGCAGAAGAGGAGGCTTGGATGTCGAGAGCAAAAGAACTTCCCCGAGTAAAGACCAACCGCATTTATACTTTGACGAGGCGGTAATAATCGTCTCTGGAGGAAAAGGAGGCGACGGCGAAACGTTCAAGAAAGCAAAACCGAAAGTTGTGAAGAACTCAAAATTCAAACGCGGAACGCAACAGGCGAAATTTATAGAACTTCCATCGGCAGAACCTGCGGATGGTGGGATTGGAGGGTCCATATATATCGTGTGCGATCGATTTACGGATTCGTTGTTGCACTTGCACGAGCGGAAAGAGTGGCGAGCGAAACGCGGGTACCACGGGGGAGCAGCTGAATACGCGAAGCCAGGGAGAGAACGACACAGAGTCGCGCCGGAAATGGAACCACTGTGCATCAAAGTGCCACCGGGAACCGTGATACGAAAGAAACGGAGTGGGGAGTTGATTGCGGATTTGACGCAACCGGGAGAAAGAGTTTTGATAGCGAGAGGTGGGAACGGAGGTTTAGCAGCCAGACGAGCAGAAAAGGTTGCGGGAAGCGAAAGCATGGGTTTAGGAGGAAGAACAAAGAAAGAAGGATACGCGGATGATTTCGAAATATCGACGGTTGAAGTTGAATCAAAGGCGTGGGAGGCGACGAAAGGTGAAGACGGGGAGACTATGCAAATCGAGTTGTTGATGCGAGTGGTCGCGGATATAGGATTGGTAGGTCTTCCAAACGCGGGAAAATCGTCAATCTTAAAAGCAATCACGAAAGCATCGCCAGAGATTGCTAATTATCCGTTCACGACGTTGATGCCGAATCTTGGCGTCGTCAACACGCAGAAAGACGAAGAGGATGAGCTTGAAAAACTTTTAAAAATGGCTGATAACGGAGAGTTGTTGGAATCGAGCGATGCAAAAATTAAAAGTCAAACGCCAACGATTGCTGATTTGCCCGGTTTAATAGCCGGCGCGCACAAAGGAAAAGGATTAGGACGTGCATTTCTCAGACACTTAAGGAGAACGAACGCGATGGTGTGCGTCGTCGATGCGAGTTCGCAAGATCCTGCGGGAGACTATGCCACCGTGCGAGAGGAACTTCGTTTGTATAATCCAGAGTATGTCATACGACCGCACGTTTTGTGTTTCAACAAATGTGACGTCGAATGGGCGAAATTGCGCGTTCCTGAGCTCATTGAAAGCGTGGAAAGTATGGACGAAGAAAGAGTTGGAAGTAAACCGGTGAAAATATTGGCCACTTCGGCCGTAGACGGGACAGGCATGGAAGAGTTAGCGAAAGAATTAGCCAAGTTAATGCCAAAGTCGTAGCGGCCGGAAGCACGAGTTATGTGTGTATGCATAGATAGTATAATTTAGAAGAACCACTTGTTGTTGTACATGTAAGTATTATACGCTTTTTATTGAATCTTACTACGTTTTTACATATCGAAAAGTCTACATTCCACAAAGGCTTCCTGCCTATTCACGTTGTACCACCCGACTAATCTCGCCGTGCCTAACGCCGGTGGCAAAGGACAGTCTACGCCATAAATAATCTCTGGGTTTTTCAATTCTTTGCTCGCTTCATCTCTGCACTCTTGCAAAGACTTGCGTTCGGTCAATTTCTTCGCGCCTACGCGCAACGCATTCAGCGTATCTCCCCCAGAGGCGCGGATTTCTCCTTTGAACGTGATCGGTCCCAAAATTTGTTGACACAAAGATACCGTCACAGACGATGGATCGGGAACTAAAAGACCGTCCATGGTTAAAAACTTTTGCGCCCGAGTTGCAATTCTCTTTCCAACGTTGTCTTGTGCGTTTTCCTTTGAATTTTTATCGAAATTCTCGGGAATCATGTATCCAAAATTTGAGTCTCGCAATGCCAGTGCGTTTGGTTGTTCTTGGCGCGCTCCTACATCAACTCGCACGTCTATACTCGTTAAATCTAAGATGGCTCTTGAAAATGAACCGATTTGAAAGTGCATCGATGCGCTAAGAAAATTATGCAACTCGCATTTCAGCGGCGGAAGGGCGTTACTTGCGTTATCGAGCGCGGAATTCGTCGAGGCGTCCACGGTTCGATCGTTATAAAAATCGTCGTCATCATCGTCGTCGTCATCTTCGGTCGATAATATGGAGTCGTCTATGGTTCTATTCATAGACGTATCGCCTTTGCCCTGTTTCTTTCTCATGCGTCTTCGCGACCTTGACGATGATCTTCCGATGATGTGTCTCCCATCTAAATTCCATCGTCCAATGACCCCCGCTATAAATCCAAACGTTAAGTTTGGCATTTGCGGCAACGCGGAATAACTACTCGCTGTCGTTGTCGCCAAGCTGTTGCCCGATTTTTTCTTTCTCCGACGCTTTCCTTTCCAAACCATTACTTGCTCTTCTACAGAAACACCCGCCCGCGCTTCTCGTCTTGGCGGTTTCTGAAATTTTTTAGCGCGAGACGAAGACGACGACGTCGTCCCAGCTCCTTTGTTTTTAACCACCTTTGCTTCAAAGTCTGGTAAATGCTTATCTAAAATCTGGCTAACACCCGCTTTATAATGCACCTGTCGACGTCCGCGAGAACTTATCGAGGCTTGTGCGACTGTTGGTCCATCGATGTAACCATCATCGACTTGATACTTTTCTCCAGAACTCAAGTCGCAACTCATCGTGTGCCCGGGTAAAATTTTACTCGTCAACGTAATCCTACAGCTCGTCGGCGCTCTATTCGCTCGCTCCGCGTCTCTTTCTTCCTCCGTTCTTCTTTCCATGCTTCCATCTAAAATGGAGTAAATTTTGGATAAGTCTGAATTATTGTTCGTGTTCCCTGCGCTATTTTTACGATTTGTTTTACCCGACAAAATGTTCTCATCCGCGCTCGCCGGTAAAATAAACTTTCGCACCAACCTCGTCAAAGACTTCATCTCTACCACCCCTTTCAACGTCGTCTTTTCAAAAACGCCAACACGAACCTTCGCGCCTAACCCGTACATGCTCGGTAACATCATCGCTCGATGTGGTTTCCCGTCTACCGTTTCTCTCGTGTTCCACATCCTCTGCGCGCGAATGCGTAGCGTCGCGGTTGACCACCACTCGTTACCTCCAAACTGCGTGACCACTCGATCCAACACGAACCCTCCTTCGTTTTTGATGTACGACGGTAACGCGGGGAGATTCAAGAACCGTTGCAGCATGTGCACTTGTTGCGATCGTGCCAATCCCGAGGGCATTTGAAACGAAAACGGTGTGGACGTTTGCGACGGATGTTGTCGAACGGTGCCTTCAATAGTCGTCGACGAGGACACGTCTTGTGAAAAGAACGATTTGTGCAAAGACGTCTTCAACGGATGTAAAGACGCCGCGCGCATTCCTTTGTTCGTCGCTGCTTTCAATGGTGTCGACGACGTTCTTTTCTTCTTGTTGTTGTTCAACATAAATCGACCACCGAACGGAGAACGCGAGGGGCGAGAGGTGGTGGTGGTCGCAGCAGTTGTTGGTTTTGTCGTCGATGATGATGATGATGATGATGTTGGAGTCGAATTTTGCGAAGAAGAGGACGAAGTTGATGAGGATGCGCTCATGATGATGATTCAAAGTTTCTCTTCTTCGCTTCTCTGATTGAATGCGGCAGATCGGAAACGACGACGATCGAAAGAGAAAGAACAAGGACGCCTCCACCGCCTCTTCTTCCGTGGTGATCTGCGTGTTGTTTTGATACACCTCTCGTTAGAGAATTCT
>Ga0181602_10004045_pt1 | contig 11468 bp, 6 predicted proteins | sample 041ome_14_FD_148640 | JGI IMG/M metagenome (GOLD analysis project Ga0181602, IMG submission 148640) | Coastal salt marsh microbial communities from the Groves Creek Marsh, Skidaway Island, Georgia - 041408US metaG (spades assembly) | ecosystem: Environmental > Aquatic > Marine > Intertidal zone...
AAGAAGAAGGATACTTTTCAATTGCCAGTGTCATCGGATTTAACGAGTATTCTTGACTCAAAGAAAGATGGTATTTTTTGGCTAGGTCATGCCACCTTTGTTATTCGATTTGGTGGAAGGCAGTTCGTCACAGATCCGGTATTCAATAAAGCCACAGTAGTCAAAAGAGAATCTCCGCTACCTATTGACCCCAAATTATTACCTGAAACCCATACTATTTTGATGTCTCATGATCATCGTGATCATTGCGATAAAACATCCCTCAGAAAGCTCAAAAAGTGGAACCCCAAGATTAACTACTATTCAGGTTTGAACATGAGTAAGCTACTTGGTAAATTCTTAAATGGGAGCCCAGGACAAGTTGCCGGATGGTATCAACAATATAAAACAGAGGGTTTTGAATTGTATTTTTTACCAACCAGACATTGGAGTAAAAGATCACTAAATGATACCAATAAAAGACTTTGGGGTAGCTTTATTCTAAAGATTAACGGGGTGTGTATCTATTTTGGAGGTGATTCAGGTTATGGATCTCATTACAAAGACATTGCAAAATTATTCCCGGAGATAGATTACGCGATATTGGGAATTGGTGCATATGAACCAGAATGGTTTATGGAGTCTAATCATTCATCTCCAGAGAAAGCTTATCAGGCATTCCTTGATTTAGGCGCAAAATATTTGATTCCCATGCATTACGGTACATTCGATCTCAGTGATGAACCTATCGGAAAACCACAAGAAGTATTGGAATCAATTAAAATAAACAAAGGGGATGACCGTGTAATCATCCCTCAATTAGGTGGGAATCTATTCACTGATCCTTAGCGTTTCATTAACGCTTCCAGTTGTTTCTTCTTATCCTCCGATAAGGTTTTTATTTGATTAGATTTTGTGTGGGATGCTTCTGAGGACTTTTTTGTTATTACCTCAATTCCGGACTCCTTTTCTTCGACTAAAACTTCCGATTGATTTTCCTTTTTGGAATTAGATGGGGTCAAAGATTTTTCTTGGATACTGTTTGAATCATTCTGAACTGTATTAGTTGGAACGGGCAATGTGGAGGAGTCTGTGGTTGATACCTCGGGCATCTCGGGTTCCTCTCCATCCAAAATATTGTCTCGAGATGTCCAAATAGTATCAGATTTCATTACCTCATTATTTAAGGCCATTGTATCATTTGATGCTGAACCATTATCGTGCATTACTTCTTCTTCCAGTTCTTCTTCCAGAGATGTTGCTTCAGTTATGTCATCCTCCTCCGGTTCATCGTAATTCATAGAACCTCCCAAGAAGCCATAAGGACAACCGTCATTACTAATGACACCGTAGTCTTTGTAACAACTATCGCGTTTATCTGGCACCATATCATTATCGCGATCCTTCCATGTGCCGATATTAATATTCATGCCGAGCATCGCAGTAACAGAATTACTGGAACCGTATGAAGCGACTCCCAGTACATCTTGGACGCTCGCATGTATTTGTATTGGACCTAAATTCAAACTAAAACCAGCTCCTAAACGGTGGGCAGCGTTATTGAAGTCATAGTATGAATAACTGAATCTTAGATCAATAAATTCACCAATTTCTTGATGGGCAGTACCTCCAACAAAACCACGATCTCCTTGAATCCCAAAGCCATAACCACCAATTAATTGGAGGTAGGTGCGTGGGGTGATAAAATACTCAGCACCTAAAATATAACGGGGGTGAAGGGTAGTGGTGTACTGGTTGATTTTCCCGGATTGTAAATCAAATTTACTCTGAATGGTGTCTTGCAGTTGTTGAATTACCCCATCATTTAGATTGCTGATTTGATTGGTGTCGAGGCCGTTCCAAACCCATGTGGTGGGATTCATTTTAATTTCCTGAGCTCCTGTATTCCAAGTGATGGATCCGATGTTTTGAACGGAACCGGAAAAACGTAAACGTTCATTCATTCTGTAAACTGCTCCAAACCCAATATTTAAGCCTTGGTTGGTCCCGAAGCCTATATTTCCCATGCCGTCTTGAATGGCCTGATTTAGATCATAGGCCGAATCCGTTAACGCTCTTTCTAAGTCTCCACCCATTAAAGAAGCTTTACCATCGATTTGGCCTTCAATGCCCAGTTGATAAATACTAGCGACACCTGTATCGGTTTGAATATTAAAACGACCATCGTAAATGCCCACATCGGCGATTCCGTTAATGATTCCAACATTAACACCTGCTGACCATTCATTGTTGATTTGGCGACCATATGAGAGGGTGTTTTGAACATAACTTCTCAATCGGCTGCCAGAAAAATCTATTTTAGCATCGTTTTCAATGAATGCTCCATTTCCGAAGAAAGCGAGTCCCAATAAATCTTTGGGTAATCGAACAGATGCCTCGTTAATTACCGATGAATTGACCGAGAAATAACTTTTGGCACTTCTAAACCCGAAATGGAATAAATTGATTGCTGTTAGGTTATCGATACCTATTTGTTTCTCTTTTTCGTTGATGAGTCGAGCTACGGTTTGGGTATTGGTTTCGGTTGAATTAAACCAAGAATTCAAGTTTCCACCTACGAGAGAAACATTCTCGTTTAGCCCAAAACCAAGGCTGACTTTATACTGTGGTAGGAAACCCGGATTCCATAGGTGTGATTGACTTAGATGACGATTATTATAATCGAAAAATGGTTGCGCCTTAATAAGTGAAGTAGATAAGAAGGTGAAAGCGATGATTAAACGTTGCATAATGTTGATCTTCATGATTTTTCTCTACTTTAATTATAAACTTCCTTCGTAAATAGCTCTGAATGCCAGTGTAATATCTAATGTGCAGCTAGTAAAAATACTTACCGGAACATTGCCGTTATCGTAACTACTGAAATTAGTTCGAATCAGTATGTTCTCACATTTTAAAGCATTCAATTTATCCAACATCTCTGCGGTCATTAAGAATGTGGTCATATTTTCTGTGGAGCTTGTAATTTGACCTTGGTTATCAACCACTGCAGATTCTAGTAATGTTACATCCACCAATGAATCGATTGTATTATACTGAGCATCTGTAAAGATTAAGTCTAGCGAACCACCCAATGGGAATCCATTCAGGGTCTTGATTTTAAGCTCTAATAAATCAAAATCTTCTAATCCCTGCAGGGTGGCTCCGTTTGGAATGGTATCAATGAATGAGAAGTTTTTAGCAGTAAATGTCATGGGGATATCCGCCGCAAAACCTAAATTGATGGCACTTGCCTGAGTGATGTGATTGTCAAAGCCAGTAAATCCATCTGGATTCATGATAGCCTGACCTTTGATGTCGAAGGTGGTTGCTGGCATTCCCAAGCACTCGACAATGTCAGAATTATCCTTGTTGATACTGAACGTTTCTGATTTAAGCGTTCCCCTCTCCGTAATTGAAGGGAATGGGAAACTCATGTTTGGTGCATTCATCGGTAATTCTTGGGCATTTTCATCTTTTGCCGTTATATCTAGCTTTACTAAGATGGGAATACCGAATGAGTTGGTTACGAAAATCTCCATTTTGGGGTTTTCCATGGTGATTCCACGGCCAAGTTCAGCAAGCTGACTAACATCTAAATCGTCAATGGATATATCAAACGTATCTCGCCCGAGGTACCCATCGAGGTATTCAAATTCTGCTGTGGAAGCATCAAACTCAATGGAAATGAAATCCGAAGAGTCAAACTCCACCAAGCCATTACTTGCCTCAATTTGTGTGGCTACCGATACTCTCAGAATATTGTGGTCCTTTATAGGATCAGACCCTAAATAAATATTCGCATTACTCAAATCCATTTCAGAATTTACGGTGCCTGTTGATGCACTCACGTTTAAGGGAGATAGCGAATTCCCACCACGGCTCGCATCGGGTAGACTGATATCAATATTTACGTCGGTATTAAAAGTGGAAGTGGTAATAACTGGGAGTTTCGCTGTACCGAATTCTATGTTTCTTAACATAGCATCTACACTTGGGTCGGATAAGTCGATACTTAGGGTTTCTGTGGGAATGGTTTGTGCAGGTAGTTGAGCCTTCCCACCAATACAGGTTAAACCCGAGAAGGTAACATTGATTTTTAATTCATCTGTAAGATCAATAAAAACCGAGTCCTGACTTTTTGAAAAAAGGACATTTGGCACGGAATAACCCAATTTGTTACTCAAGGTTCTACCACCGATGTTAATGCTGTCTTTAGCCGCAGCAAGTGATGGTACATTGTTGAACTTTGCGGTCCCCAAAAGAACGGGATTTGCCGATGTGACACTGTCGTATATCTCTATTTCTAAGTTGCTAAGTTCTGTAGGGAATTCGTTGATGATGGTGAACACCAAATGCCCATTAGATAAGTTTAAATACTCATAATCACTGCTTTCTTCTAGGGCATTGACATCTGTGTTACCTGCAGCTAATTCCGGGAATGTATCTTTTTTTCCATCCATGAAATCAAGAAAGTCTTTTTCCTGCTGTGTAGCCCCTTGCATCAAATCACTTAAAGACACTGCTGATTGTTCTTCCTTGCCATCAACACTAAGTGCTCCGATAGAAAACTTAGAGGAACTTTTACCCAAAGAAATATCTTTTAAAATTTCGTTGGCTTCCATGTTGAATACGGAATCCTGCATGAAAGTGAGTCGGATCAACCCGTCAGGATCGTACTTGATTATGCTATCCTCCTTAAGTAGTTCACCCGCTCTTATTTTTGCATTAGCTAAAGGAGTTAATACCTCTGGATTTATGTTGATGTCAGAGTACTTATTAAAATCAACGGTATTTTTTTTGCAAGAACCGAAGGTTAAAATGAGCAATAGAATGATTAAATTTTGTTTCATAAACAATAGTGAATTTCAGAGCGAAGTTAAGAATAAACTACTGCTTCAAAATGGTATTATTGTTAAACCCTCCAAATTTTTAATCAGCGGTTCAAGTGATACATAATCAATGGTCCACTATTAAAATAAGATTGGGCCAATTATATTCGCAATAGATTTTACCCCATGAAAATTTCACCTCAACATTTAAAACTGAAATTCCCAGATATTGATCCCGAGTTGCTGGATAAAATTTCCGAACACAGCGAGGTTCGAGAAATACCGAAAGATGAGGTTATAGTTCGAACAGGTCAGCATTTGACTTCCGCGATGATTGTGCTAAGTGGAGCGGTTAAGATTTACCGAGAAGGTGATGATGGAGGTGAGTTTCTCTTGTATTATTTACAAAATGGTCAAGCTTGCGCCATGTCAATGTCTTGTTTGAGGCATCAGGAAAAAAGTGAAGTGATGGGCGTAGCCGTAGAAGATTCAGAAATTCTTATGATTCCCATGGCAAAAGTAAATGAATGGGTACGAGAGTATCGCTCCTGGCAAGAATTTGTAATCAATACTTACCGTAACCGATTTGAGGAAGTATTATCTGTACTCGATAGTGTGGCCTTCAGAGGTATGGACGAAAGATTAGAATTCTATCTTAAAAAAGAAGCAGATAAAACGAACAGCAGCAGTTTGAATATATCTCATCAGAGTATAGCAAATGACTTAAATACCTCCCGAGAGGTAATTTCGCGACTACTCAAAAAAATGGAGCAACGTGGATTTGTTGCGTTGCAGAGGAATAAAATTGATCTATTGGGAGAAAGTTAATCTTCCCAATTTCGCCATTCCTTAGACTGTTCAAAAACCGAGTATATGATCTTCTTCTCGGATTCATCGAACTCTTTGTTTCTTCTTACCATCATTAGGTGGGCTGTTTTTTCCATTTGCGGAAGTTTGTGAGTAGTAAACCCGTTTGCTCCGCCCCAAGAGAAATCAGGAACAAATTGCCTAGGGAATCCAGATCCATAAATATTACAACCAACACCCACAACCGTACCGGTATTAAACATGGTATTGATTCCACACTTACTGTGATCACCCATGATTAAGCCACAAAATTGTTCTCCGCTTCTTTCAAAGCGGCTGGTGCGATAGTTCCATACCTTTACCTGGTCGTACGTGTTTTTTAGATTAGAACAGTTGCTATCTGCACCTATATTACACCATTCACCCAATACAGCATTTCCTAGAAACCCATCATGTCCTTTATTGCTATAACCCTGCATTACCACATTATTGAGTTCTCCACCGACATTGCAGTAGGGTCCGAGAGCGGTGTTGGAGTATATCTTGCTAGCCATTTTTACATTGCTACCTTCTCCCATCGCAAAAGGACCCCGGATAATGCTTCCTTCCATTATTTGTGCGTTTTTACCAATGTAAATAGGACCATCGGTGGTATTGAAAATACAACATTCAGCCTTACTACCTTCCTCCATGAATACCGGATGACTCCCAATTATTGTATTAGTAGAAGAAATATCTAAACTTCTCCTCCCTACGGTAATGGATGAAAAATCGGAGATTATCTGCTCTCCGGCAAACTTGAAAATGTGAAATGGTCTATCTACAAAGGATACTTGATAATTAACCATGGTTTTCTTCGATCCCTTCCCTCTGCTGGCGATAATTCTTTCATCCACCACAAGGGCTTGGTCATCCTGTAGTTGCAGTATGGATTTTACTAGTTCTTCGGTTGGAAGCGCATGGGCATTTATTTGAAGGTCTGCTGTTTTTGAAATAGGTGCGAATTTTTCATGCAAATAATTTCGCGTATCATGAATCACTTCAGCGTTTAAAAGGCTCGACCATTTTTCCGCAATGGTCATGATTCCAACTCTAAGTTCTCCAACAGGTCGTGTTGCAGATAATGGCCAAAGGTCAAGACCTTCGTTTTCTTCAAACAGCGTGATTAGCATATTCAAAAATAGTAGGTTTTTTGGGCACAAAAAAAGCCCTCATTAAGAGGGCTTCTAACGCAAAACGTGTTTTATTATTTTTTAGCGTAACGCTTTCTAAATTTATCGATACGACCAGCAGTATCTACCAAGTTTTGTTTACCTGTGTAGAAGGGATGAGAAGCTGAAGAAATCTCCAACTTAAATAACGGATACTCGTTACCATCTTCCCATTTGATGGTTTCCTTAGTTTCAACACAACTATGGGTAACAAACGCATAGTCACAGCTCATATCCTTAAATACTACTTTACGGTAATTGCTTGGATGTATATCGCTTTTCATTATTCTTTCTTTTTAAAAGGAATGCAAAAGTAATGCAGGAATTTCTTTTATGCAATGGAATTTCAAAATGATTTAATCTCCGAGACCATCTACCTTCAAATCACCACCCGTATTGGAGGAGTTTTGTGTCTTTTGTTTGCAATTGAAAAGGGTAGAAAGGTCAATTCCTTCTGGAACCTCAAAAGGTTCTGCAACAAATGGATCTTTTTTATCTTGTTGCAAACTCTGCATAAAATGTCCAAAAATGGGGAGTGCCATTTTCCCGCCTTGCCCCCAATAAGAAGTTCTAACCCGAACAGTGGGATCGTCCGCTCCAACCCAAGTAGCGCAAACCAAGTCTTTGGTTACTCCCATAAACCAACCATCGGCAGCACCTTGTGTAGTCCCTGTTTTACCTCCAATATCGCCTTCCAGTTCAAATCGATTCTTCATCCCATAACCCGTTCCTCTTTCTACTACTCTTTTGAGTAGCTGTAAAACGGTGAATGCATTTTCTTCGCTTAATACCTGATCGTGCCGTGGAAGTTCAAATTCCTCGATAACGTTACCGTCCTTATCTTCAATTCGAGTTAGATAACTCGGTTCTATCCACATCCCTTTATTGACGAATGCCGAATAAGCCGAGGCCATTTCAAATGGAGATAATTCTACCGTTCCCAAACAAATGGAAGGTACCCTTGGAATTTGATCCTTATCTATACCAACCCTTTCAGCAAACTGAACCACTAAATCCGGTCCGTTTTCTCCCAAAGACTTCATGACCTGGGCGGTTAGGAGATTGTCTGACAGGGCTAAGCCTTTCCATATAGGCCAAACACCACCTTCTTTTCCGTCAAAATTTTTCGGTGACCACATTTCGCCTCCAGAAACGAATACCGTTCGTTCTCTGGGAAACGTGGTGCATGGGTTGTATTTATTTATATCAATGGCGGTTGCGTACACCAATGGCTTAAATGTAGAACCAACTTGCCGTTTTGCTCTGCGATTTACATGGTCGTATTTGAAGTAACGATGGTTGATTCCGCCTACCCAGGCTTTTACATGTCCTGTACTTGGTTCTAAAGCGATGAAACCAGCGTGTAAAATCTTTTTTATATACGACATAGAGTCAAATGGACTCATGGTTGTGTCCTTATCTCCACTCCAAGTGAAAACGGTCATTTTTACCGGTTTTTTTAATTCAGCGATACACTTTTCATGCGATAACCCTTGAGAACGTAATCCTTTGTATCTGGAAGTTCTCCGAAGTGCATTTTCGATAAAATTGGGAATAACTGCACGATTACTGATGTAACGCCAAGGTTTTGCATTTCCCCAAGATTTAAAAAATTGTTTTTGGAAACCCTCAAGATGCCTGCCAATGGCTTTTTCTGCCTTTTGTTGCATTCGGCTATCAATAGTGGTGTAGATTTTTAATCCGCTTCGGTAAAGGTTATATCCGTGTGACTTACACCATGATTTAAGTTCGTTACCTACATGCGTTTTGAAATAGGGCGCCATGCCCAAACTTGACGCAGGTCTGTAATTCAGTACAATATCCTCTTCCTTTATTGATTCAAAGCTATCCTTGGGTAAGTATTGGTATTTGTTCATCTGCGAAAGAACAATGTTGCGTCTCTCTTTCGACTTCTCAGGATTATATTTTGGGTTGAATCGAGAATTAGCCTTAAGCATGCCCACTAAAACAGCAGCTTCTTGTACTTCGAGTTCTACTGGTTTCTTATTAAAAAACTCTATTGATGCTGCTTCAATACCAAAAGAGATCCCTGAGAAGGGAACAGTATTTAGGTACATTACCAATATTTCATTTTTGGTATATCGTTTTTCCAATTCCACGGCAATTACCCATTCTTTGAACTTTTGGATGATACGACCCATTTTCCCACTTGGAACATCCAAGCGATTGAATAAATTCTTAGCCAACTGTTGAGAAATGGTGCTAGCACCCCCATCTCCTCCAAATGAGGCTACCGCGCGAATTAATCCTCGAAGATCAATTCCAGAATGGCTGTAAAACCGTACATCTTCAGTGGCAATAAGTGCGTTGTAAACATTCTGACTAATATCCTCATAACCTACATTGGTTCTGTTTTCAAGGAAAAATTTACCAATAACAACACCATCGCTGCTTATGATCTCTGAGCTCAATGAATTCTTAGGGTTCTCCAGGTCTTCAACCTCGGGCATTTCTCCCAACAAGCCATATGAAACACCTACAAAAAATAGATACCCCATTAAAAAAAGGGAGAAATAGGCAAGCCAAAGTTTAGGATAAAATTTCATAAGGTGATAGTATTTACTCAAATATACAAATACTCTCGCTCATCAAGTTGCTCTGCTTGATTAAGGATATTGCTTTTGGTACCAATCGATGTATTCTCCCGCTTCCTGTTTTATTAAAATGCTTTGAAGATTCGCAGGTTGAATGGCAACCACCGAATAATTTGAAACGCCACGGCTGTTGAATAATGATTGCTGTTTCCTCAAATATCTCATGTAGAACAGCGCTTTATCGTTGTCAGGGAAATTCTCCACGATGAGTAAATACTCTTCATTTAAAGCAAGTGTTCTACCCATAACCAACTTATCAAATGAAAAATCTTTTTTATTCAAATCAGAGATCATGGCCTTCACCATATTTTTATTCGCTGATTTCGGAATGATAATAGCCACTTGTAAAGGGATGGTTTCATCGTAGATTGTGAAAGATGCACTTTGTTGAAGTAACGTGTCGGACGACACGTTAGACACGGTGTTTCGTTCCGTTAATAAACGTATTAAGTCTTTTGCTTTTTCAGACGCATCGGTATTAGGGTAATCTAGCGGAAGTTGTTCAAGGTATGGTATCGCTTTGGCACTATCCGTCTTTAACATACATAATGCGTAGAGATAGTCAAATCTTGGCTGAAGGGCATTCCCTGAGTAACTGTAATCGGTTGCTAGTTTGATTTTCTTGGCACTCTTGTAATCACCTTGTTGGAAAGCCATCGACATAGAATCGAATTTTTTCTGAATAATTTGGCTTCCAGCTATTTGGCTCTTGCGTATGTTTTTAAGGGCTTCCGGGTTTTCTAGCATCTTCACATAAATGCTTTCGGGGAATTTACATTTGAGTGTGTCTTGATGAAGTTTTGCCAACGTAGGTCTTCCTACCAAACGATTCAATTTCACCAATTCATAAAATGCCTGAGGCAAATATTTTGAGGTATCAAAACGGGAAACCAGTTGTTCAAATTGAGATACTGCTGTAGGATATTCGGCTAGTCTTTCTTTATAGATGTTTGCGGATTCGAATAAAGCAATCTCAACCTCTTTTAACATTTCCAGTTGTTTTTTCTTCTTGAACGGAATACCACGGTAATACTTTTGGTCTTCCTTAGGAACGTCTTTTAAGAATTCTTGATTCGAATTATCCGTGATTTGAGGATCTGAGGTATTCGAAGTACTGTCTTTTGGGTCGCTATTGGTACCCGGAGAATTTGGGTTGTTATTATTAAGTGCTTGGTTGCTCTGCATTTTTGAGGCATACTTCCAATAATCTGAATTAGATCGATTGCCCCACTTTCGCTTGAATTCGTTTTTGCCGTTTTTACGAGTTATGACGTTATAGAACGGGAAAGTACTTCCTCCTGCTCCTCCTCCCATAGCAGGCATAGAAGGCATATTGGTATTGCCAGGCATGTTTCCTGCACCGAAAGGTCGATTGGAAGAATTATTGTTGTATTGCTGATTAGCCAGTGCTTTTTTGATGCGTTCGGCGGATTCTTTTTCGGCTTTTTTCTGAGCTTTAATGACACGATCTCTAAATCGTTCGTCGTTTGCCATCCGAATGAGGGAGTCGTTTTGTTTGATGGTTACTAAATGACCTAAAAGTTCAGAAAGGATTTCGTTTCGCTTTAAAATACTCTCAAAATTTGGATGTGTTTCATCTAAAACACGAAAGGCCGAGTCGTAATATTTACCTGCCCATTCAAACTGACGATTGGCGTAATGTATGTCACCTAGTTTTAAGTAGGAGGTGGTTTTTTGGTTATTATCTGATTGTGATTCCACCACAGATTTTCGCAAGGTAGCGATGGCCTTTTCTCTGTCGTTGGCATTGAGTTGGTTTAGAGCCATACGGAAATATATTTTTCCCCGGTAATCTATGTTCTTATCATCGCGCAGCATCCTCTCCAATATTTTATTGGCGCGTTCATAGTTTTGTTGCTTTGCTGAAAGTATACTTACTTGTTCAATCTGTGAATTGAATGTGATTTCATAAGGAGGATTGAATTTTGGAACTTTGGAATAAGCTCTCTCCGCTTTTTCGAAATCCTCCAATTGCTGATAAGACTGACCGAGAGCGAAATATA
>Ga0181602_10004084_pt1 | contig 11390 bp, 6 predicted proteins | sample 041ome_14_FD_148640 | JGI IMG/M metagenome (GOLD analysis project Ga0181602, IMG submission 148640) | Coastal salt marsh microbial communities from the Groves Creek Marsh, Skidaway Island, Georgia - 041408US metaG (spades assembly) | ecosystem: Environmental > Aquatic > Marine > Intertidal zone...
CATATATAAAAAACCCGGCTCTTTAGCCGGGTTTTTTATTGCCCGGGATTTTTAGGCAAAATACCCCTCATGCTTATGTAAAAAAAGCGCCCAAAGGCGCTTTTTTTATGAAGCTGGCAACGAATTACTGGTTTCTCAAGGCAAGCGACACATCACTTTGTTGAAGGCTCAGTATATCCAGCAGTATTTTTCCGCTTTCCAGCAGGTAAGGATCGGCATCTTCATCATCTTCACTGATGAGCTCATCCGGGACCACAGGGTCAATACCTGCGGTATTCTCAATAACTTCCTCTTCCCCGTCAGCCTCTTCATCCATGGCGGCCACCGATTCAAATGGTTCCTGGCCTTTGGCAAGGCGCCGTGTATTGGTTATCTGTAGACGCCATTGGTCCGATTCTTCACGCTCGGCAATCAAATCAGCTTCGTTAAGGGTAAGCTGATTTTTCTCTTTGTTTTCCAGCGCTCGGGCTATCTGCGCTTCGATGAAGGTGAAGTCCGGATCAGACTTGCGACGATTTTCATGAGCCGTAATCAATTCGGGCAGTATGGTTTTCAAATCGGAATAGGGACGATAGTAATTCGGATCGATAGTGTCCCAGGGCAGGGCAGTAGGCAGTGCACTTTCGCCAATGCCTTCGGCAGTGTCATACAAATCAGGCATCATGATATCCGGCATCACGCCCTTATGTTGGGTACTCTCACCGGAGATGCGGTAAAACTTGGCACGCGTAATCTTCATCTGACCTTCACCCAGCGGGATCAGTTCCTGAACGGTGCCCTTGCCAAAGGTCTGACTACCAAGCACGATGCCGCGCTGGTAATCCTGAATAGCACCAGCAAAAATCTCTGAAGCGGACGCACTCAAGCGATTCACCAGCACGGCCAGGGGACCATCATAAACAAGCTCGGGATCGGAATCGCCCTGAACGATATTATTGCCATCAGCATCACGAACCTGAACGGTAGGCCCACGGCGAATGAACAAACCAACCAGAGAGTTCGCTTCTGACAGTGAGCCGCCGCCATTTCGACGCAGATCAACAACAACCCCTTCGACACCTTCGGCTTTTAGCTCCTCCAGAAGATTGCGCACATCACGGGTACTGCTGCGATAATTGGGATCCCGGCGCTGCAGGGCCTCAAAATCTATATAGAAAGTAGGGAGTTCGATAACACCTATTTTGTGGGTTTCACCGCCATACTGTACTTCAACAATTTCTTTTTTCGCCGACTGGTCTTCCAGCTTTACAGTATCGCGAGTGATTCTGATTTCCTTACGCTCCAGAGAGGATCCGGTGGGTAAAACTGAAAGCCTCACCACAGAACCTTTTTCTCCACGAATCAGTTGCACCACATCATCAACACGCCATCCCAGCACATCCACATAAGGCATGTCGCCCTGGGCTACACCGACTATGCGATCAGATGGCTGCAACTCTCCGGCCAGATCCGCAGGCCCGCCACTGACAATACTGACCACTTTGGTATATTCATCTTCTGTAGTGAGCACCGCACCGATGCCCTCCAGAGACAAACGCATGCTCATATTAAAATTCTCAGCCGCTCTGGGCGCGTAATACTGGGTGTGCGGATCAAACGTCATGGTCATGGCGTCCATATAGCGCTGGTATACATCCAGACCATTGGTTTTCAGCACCTGACTTAACTGAGAACGATAGCGCTTGCTTAACTCTTCGCGAATATCTGTTATTGATTTATCTTTTTCGTCAAGCTTCATGGACAACACGCTGCTTTTGATACGCTTGCGCCACAAGTCTGTCAATTCAGCCTGATCCGCGGGCCAGGGGGCCTCAGCACGATCGACAATAATGAATTCGTCTACGGTAAAATCAAAGTCAGAAGGGTCTTCCTCGATTCGTTTCAGGCTGTAAACCAGCCTGTCCATTAACCGCTGGCGATAACGATTAAAAATCAGGTAACCGAAATCAACATTGCCGGCCTGCAGCAGATCATCCAGCTCTGTTCGGTATTGCTCAAACTCATCGATATCTGCTTGGGTGAAATAGATTCGTGTGCCATCCAGAGTCTTGATAAAACTATCCAGCATCTCACTGGAAAACTCATCATTGAAGTTGATTTCGGAATAATGATTTCTGGTCAATTGGCGAATAATATCCTGCGTAGTTTCACTGTAAGCAGGCTCCGGACTTAATTCCTCAAAAATAACATCCACATCGAGAGGAATATCGGCTGGCAGGTATAATGGCTGTTGCGCCTGAACCCCGCTTAAACCCGGGGTCGCGGTAAAGCCGAATACCAGGATAAGAGAGAAAGCCCGATTCAATGTGCGATTTTTCATAATACTGCCTTATATAAATGTGACTCTGTGATTTAACTAGCTATACGGCGGATAAAGTTAAGGTGATCAGGAGCAGGGCACATAGAGCCGACAAGAACCTGTCGTCATAAAATTGCCTTACATCTTACTATCTTATCCCTGAATTTTGGCAAAAAAATGCATTCCTTCTTCAGTTTGGGTTCAGTCCATGAACTTCAGGGGTGTTTACGTAAATTTTACTAATCCGGTTTGATTCTTTTCTTGCGCGCAGAGGCATGTCGCTCATTGAGCTGAACATCAATGTAGCGATCAGTAATGGCACTGGAACCATGTCCAGCGTCATCACGTACATGTTCACGAGGTCGATACTTTACATCCTCGGAAATGCCGGTATGACGCAACCAATGCACCGTTGCTGCAGTAAGTTGTTGTGCCTCTTCCACAAAGCCATCCTTGCTCAGATTGGCTTGTGCACCATCAAAACAGGCCTGCACAATACCACGAATTTGCCGGGTACTGGTGATGCCACCCTTACCGCGTGCCTTATGAATCAGGGGCGTATATTCACCAGGTGAGGGCAGTTCAGGCAGTCCTCTGGCCTGCCGATATCGTTTCAGGGCTTCCAGCATGGAGTCGCTGACTGATATCTGGCGCTCCTTATTTCCCTTACCGACGGTTCTGAACCACCAGTTACCTTCCAGGTCGCGCTCAAAATCCCCCATTTTCGGGGTCCAGCGGTCAGTTTCAACCAGCTCAGATATACGCAGATACATGCCAAACAGGGCATTCATGATAAATAATGTGCGTTCGTGAATATTGTCTTCAGCAGCCATTTTTTCTGCTGTTTCCAGCACATAGCTCCACTGTAACTGGGAAAGACGACGAATAGCCTTGGTAGACTGGGTTTTTCTCAGGAATTTTCCTTTCTGACGAATCTGGGAGACCGGATTAAATTCAAGATATTCCTCTTGAATCAAGAAGTTACAAAAACTACTTAAGACGCCAAAAATACTCTGGATGGCGCTTTGCGATAGGAAATAGGGGGCTTCTCCGGGGTTTTTGGGGTGGACAACATAGGGCCTCCAGTCAGGGTTAGGCACCCTTTCGCCCCCCTTGAGCTCATATCTGGAGACATTTTTTTCGCCAATCCATGTTTTTGGCGGATTACTGGCAAACTCTATATAGCTCTCAATATCCTCACGCCTGATGCTTTTCAGCGATTTTTTGGCAATCAACCAGCACCAATGCAGAAAATGCTCAATTTCACGCCGGTACGTGGAAAACGTGTCCGGGCTGCCACGATAGGAATACAGGAACTCACTGGCGAGCTGATAATCATCTGTCGCATTTTCAGGTTCATCCTCAAGCAGGTGCTTTACCGTGGCAATACGATGCTTATAGGGATTCGCCATTTCTTCCAGGGTATCGAAAAATGGTACTGGTGGCGCTGCAGATGACATGAAGAGTTAAATATCCTTGATTGTTAATTTTAGATGCTTGCAGGCGTATTATCGAAGAAATCTATATATAGAAACTGCCTTATATTATTGACGTAACTCACTGTATATAAATATTTAATAGCTATAAACACTCCTATTTCGCCCATCTGAATATTTCCGGTAATAAAGATTACCGGAAATAGTGATGCAGGTCTAGAACACCCTTTCTATTGATTATTGGCACTACTGCATACCAGCAGCGAAACCAGATACCCTTCACCCCAGTTCATGTTGTCAGGTTCTGGCTTGACGCATGGTGACAAATTCTTCTGCTGCTGTTGGATGTATACCGATGGTGCTGTCCAGTTGCGCTTTTGTCACTCCACACTGCATGGCAACGGCCAGGCCCTGAATGATTTCACCGGCATCTGCACCCATCATATGCATGCCAACAACCCTGTCGGTTGCCTTATCGACTATCAATTTCATATAAGTGCGCTCAGGGTTACCAGAGAGCGTGTGCTTGAGGTGACGAAAATCGCTTTCAAAAACCTCTATATCGCCATATTCAGCTTTAGCCTGTTCTTCACCAAGCCCCACAGTACCGACATTTGGATGACTGAATACTGCTGTTGCAATATTGCTATAATCCATCGTTTTTTCGGTATTTTTAAACAAATTTGAAGCCAGAACCATGCCTTCAGCGATGGCAACAGGTGTTAGCGCTATGCGCCCAACAACATCGCCAAGGGCATAAATTCCGGGCTCTGTAGTCTCAAAATGCTCATTTATGGCAATCGCACCGTTGGGCTGAAGTGAAACACCGGTGTTTTCCAGGCCGAGGTTTTCTGTATTGGGCTTTCTTCCCGTAGCATACAACACACAATCCACAACAAGACTGCTTCCTTCTTTAAATTTAACGTGTAACTCATTGTCTTTCTTTATTATTTTTTCCACATTGCTGTTCATTAACATAGTCATGTGGCGCTCACTTTCAAGATACAGCTTTTCCCGTAAATCCTTATCAAAATGTTTCAGGGGAATCTCACCTCTGTAGGACAAGGTGGTATCAGCGCCCAGTCCGGCAAAAATGCCGGCAAATTCAAGCGCTATATAACCTCCGCCGACCACCAGAATCCGTTCAGGAAAGCTGGGCAGGTCGAAAATCTCATTTGAAGTGACGGCCAGCTCGCTACCAGGAAATTGCGGGACAAATGGCCAGCCACCTGTGGCAATGAGTATTTTCTCACTGCTTACCTTTTGATCGCCAATTTCGACCGTATGCTTATCAAGCAGTCTGGCGCGTCCGTTATATAAAGTAACGCCGGAACCATCAAGAAGTGTGTCATAAATGCCATTAAGGCGACTTATTTCCGCGGTCTTGTTGTCCCTGAGCACATTCCAGTCAAACGCAGGCACACTTCCCTGCCAACCAAAGCCTTTGCTGTCGGTGCAGTCATAACGAAAATGTGAAGCATAGGAATAGAGTTTCTTCGGTACGCAGCCAACATTGACACAGGTACCCCCCATGTAACGATCCTCTGCTATCGCCACCCGGGCACCATAGCTGGCTGACATGCGGGCGGTTCTGACACCACCGGAACCGGCGCCAATTACAAACAAGTCAAAATCAAACATCAAAAACCTCTTTCTATGGACGTTACAGGGTACTTTACCGCGCGTAAGGCTAACCTTAATTGAGGGTAATTCCCATAGTTGAGAGTCTAAAAATATACCTATTTGTTTGGGAAACGTTTAATAGTAAATCGTGGTGATTTTTTACACATTTGAGCCATGAGTTACTGAAAAACGTTTAAGGAATATCAGAAAGGGATTGAATAATGTCTGATTACAAAGATGACAATCAGGAAGTGTTGAAGAATTTGATTTCGGGTGATGACAAGCAGCAATCAGACTTCAGACCTTCTCCAGCATTAATTGAAAAATTCGTTATCCGCTTACCCAAGGGACTGCGTAAGAAAATAAAGCATCTATCTGAGCAGAACCGTCGCAGTATGAATTCTGAAATCATCATGGTTCTGGAGCAACATATCCAGCAACACCTGATGGATAATACTGATCTGGCTGAAACCAGCGCAGCTTCGGGCAGGGGTAGCAATGCTGGAAGAGAAGCCCGGGGACTGGAGAAGCCCACGCAAAGCGAGTTGACGAAAAGGCTTGAAAACCTGCCTGAAGAAAAGAAACAGGCCTTGCTGGAGCTCTTAGGTTAAAATAGGCTAAAAAGTTTAAGAGGTTTAGCGATTAAGAGCTTAAGCGATTAAGATGTTAAAAGGTTAAGCACCTGAACCCAGGCTATCGATAAAGCAGCTTGATATCAGCGATACGGCTTTTTCCTGAGGCATATGATGTGCCTTTATCTTTGCTGGTAATTTCATCGCCGGTATCCCGATCGCGGCACTTGATATATATCTTTATTAGCGACATATTCCTATGCAAAGCTTGCAACTTTCTCTTGAGTCCGGACATTCATCTGATGTGATGGAAAAGCTGTCCCTGCCGGATGCAGAAATTTTCATGACACCGGAATTTCTGCCCACTACTGAGGCTGACCACTATTTTCATAGCCTGCTTTCACAAACACCGTGGCGCCAGGATCAACTGAATTTTGGTGGAAAGGCAGTCCCTATTCCTCGTCTGCAGGCCTGGTATGGAGATAAAGACAGCCGCTACGGATACTCAGGTCTGGCTCTGAGCCCTCTGCCCTGGACGCCCTTGCTTGAGGAATTAAAACACCGGATTGAACAGTGCAGTGGTAGCGAATTTAACTCTGTGCTGTTGAATTATTACCGAACCGGCCAGGATAGTGTGGCATGGCATAGTGATGATGAAAAAGAGCTTGGCCATGACCCTGTGATTGCATCTCTAAGTCTGGGGGCCACCCGGCGCTTCGAGCTCAAACATCGATTCAGAAAAAACATAAAATCATTTTGCGACCTTTCTCATGGCAGTCTTATTGTGATGGGAAAAGGCGTTCAGCAAAACTGGCAGCATCAGATACCGAAACAGCCAGGCAGCGAAGGCGCTCGAATCAATCTTACCTTTCGCAGGATTATTAAGGCCTGATATCAGCAGCCCTGAAGCGAAAGCCATTCACACAGACCATCATTTTTTTGATAAAATTTCCCTTTTTGCAGCGCCGCCAAATATTATTACTCTTTTCTGGCCAGCTAATTCAGCCACAATTCTTAAGTCCTTGCTGACCTCACACTCGCAACTATGGATAAACCAGTGAACCGCTTCATATTCCTACTCTCATTATTCATCTTCCCGATCTCTTTAAGCTTTGCCGAGTATCAGCGCGCAGGCCAGGGCATGGTGTCCTCACGATCGGATATTGCCTCCGAAGTTGGTAAAGAAATTCTGGAACTGGGCGGTAACGCCATAGACGCAGCCGTTGCAACAGGGTTTGCGCTTTCCGTCACCTATCCCTCTGCCGGCAATCTGGGCGGCGGTGGATTTATGGTAATTTCTCTGGCAAACGGGGAAGTGCTAACGCTTGATTATCGTGAAAAAGCCCCTGCTGCTGCCTATCGGGATATGTTTCTCGATGACAAGGGCGATGTCGATAGAGAACTTGCACTGAACAGCCATCAGTCGGCAGGTGTTCCGGGATCAGTGGCTGGATTACTTGAAGCCCTGGATCAATATGGCACCCTGAGCCGTGAACAGGTACTGGCCCCGGCCATTCGTCTTGCCGAAGAAGGCTTTATTCTCAATCAGGAAATTGCCGGACAATTTAGAGGCCACTTCAATAGTTTTCGAAAATACCCTGCCTCACTGGCAAAATTCTCAGCCAATGGATCTCCGTTAAACGCCGGTGCCCTGTGGCGCCAGCCAGACCTGGCGCTTACCTTGCGTGCCATTTCCGAACAGGGGCGTGACGGATTTTACAAAGGCACTGTCGCGGATTTAATAGTGGCAGATATGCAGGCAAATGATGGCTTGATAAGCCATGAAGATCTGGACAATTACCAACCCGTCTGGAGAGACCCGATTCATGGAAGTTACCGTGGCTATGATGTGTGGTCAATGCCAGCACCCTCTTCAGGAGGCGTTCTGCTGGTTCAGATGCTCAACATGCTAGAGCCTTATGATATTGGCGCTTTAGGCTGGGGTAGCACAGAGACTGTACATTTAATGATTGAAGCCCAGCGCAGGGCCTATGCCGATCGCGCCGAGCATCTCGGTGATCCGGACTATGTTGATGTGCCTTCTTCCATGCTGACCTCCAAAGAATATGCACGTCAGCGCTTTGCCAATTTTGATCCGCAGCTGGCTGGTGATAGCGCCACCATCACAGCGGGAAGCTGGGGCGAAGAGAGTCCGCAAACAACACATTATTCGGTAGCCGACGATGACGGTAATGCAGTCTCTGTAACAACCACGCTGAATCGCTCTTATGGCAATCACATAGTCGTTCCCGGTGCCGGCTTTTTGCTAAACAATGAGATGGATGATTTTTCCAGCAAGCCTAACTCACCAAATTCCTATGGTCTGATTGGTCGCACCGCCAATGAGATTCAACCAGGCAAGCGTATGCTCAGCTCCATGTCACCTACCATCATCACCCGCAATAACAAGCCAGTGCTGCTAACCGGCTCACCCGGTGGCTCAACAATCATTAATACCGTGTTACAGGTAGTAATGAACGTCATTGATCATGGCATGTCACTAGAAGAGGCAATAACCAGCCCGCGCTTTCACCACCAGTGGATGCCCAATGTTGTACGCTACGAAATTGGCGCAATCAGTGACGAGGTGGCTGGCGAACTAGAAGCCATGGGTCATCAGGGCTTAAGTGGTTCACGTCGTACCATTGGAGAAGCCAACTCGGTAATGTTTGAAGAAGGCTTTATAGATGGCATGTCTGATCCGAGAATCTTCGGCGGCGTGGCCGGTTACTAGATATTAACCACGACGCTTCACAACATTGTGTTCTGGTTCTGATTTTATGCCCGAACTGGATCATCAGGATATTTGTATTGTCGGTGCAGGAGTATCTATTCACTAAAAAACGCCTCATATCATTCTTGTATCAGTAATATGCATGATTTCTGAATCAATGGCAGAGAAATTATTGAATATTAGGATTTAGGACAGAATAAACAGTCCTTTTAAAATAAGAAATTTTTTTCAACAAGAAAAAACCCGCTCTAGGCGGGTTTTATTCTGGGTCTCTTTGAGCATTAGCCACAAAAAACGCCTTATTTTAACTACCAGCCGTCAAAAGCTATGCCTTATAGATGCTGTATACATTCTTCCATTTACTGAGTAGAAATCAAGAGCAGCTCTTGATGTTGTGGAGTTCCATCCTTGATTCCTTTCTATAACTGGATCTTCGTCAGTTAGATTCCTAACTCCAAGAGATATAACTGAGCCAAAGGGTGATTGCCAGGTAGCGTTCAGACCGTGCGTATCCCATTCCTCATAATAATACTGCTGATTGGAATGCTCATCGATCCATGAGTAGTCATAACTTAAAGTTAAGTCATTCATCATGTATCTGACGGTGAACTGCGCCCTATTCTCGGGCTGCCCTGGCAGGCCGGCTCCAACATTTGGATCCTTGCCTATAACGGGTAGCACTTGCGTTATATCACTTATGTTTGACCAACTACCGGTTAAGGTAAAGCTTCCAAAATCAGTATCAAAGTCGTATCGACCACGAATATCTAGCCCTTCGTACTCGATTGTCGCCAGATTAGCAAAGACGTTGACTAGGCCACAATCTGGAACCTTTAATCCTGAGCCCTCACATCGAGTAATGGCTCCAGGAATGCCTCCCTCAGATGGAGCCCTATTAATGCGGACCCCCGACGGAAGGGAATTAAGCTGTTCTAGCTCGAACAGGGTGGTTTCACCGACTGAAGTAATTCCATCAGTCATCTCTATGTTCCACCAGTCAGCACTCAGAGTCAGTCCCTCAATCGGGTTTATGATAACGCCAAAGTTCCAAGATTCAGACTCCTCAGCACCCAGACTTGGATTGCCTCCGGTAAAGGTCTCTATTTGTGAGTTAGGGCAATCATTGTCAGAGATACCTTGAGCACGACAGCGAGTGATATCTGCGGTCGACTCAAAGCTTTGTGCCGGGAACTGATACATGCTAGTCAAGTTTGGAGCCTTGAAACCCTCGCCCCAAGATGCCCTGAGCGTTAAAAAGTCGAATGGAACGAACCTGGCAGAAATCTGAGGCGAAAATTCGGAGCCAAAGTCATTGTAGTCATCGTACCTTCCAGCGGCATTGACACTAAGGTTTTCAAGTATTGGGAAATTGATTTCCGCGAAGAGTGCGTCTCGACTACGACCGCCGCCTGAACTGTTTCCCGCAGAACCAATAACATTGCCCGCTTCCCTATAGGAATCGTACTTATCGCGATAACCCTCACGAGCGGTCTCCCAGCCTGCGGCCCAACCAACTGCCCCACCGGCTAGCGATAAGAAATCCAGTTCACCATCTAGGGTTATTCCCCAACCTTCCCAGGCTGCCGAGATATCCCTGTAAAGATCCGCTCGGCTCTGAAGTATTGCATCCGCGTTACTTGGGTCTAATGGATTTGCAACATTGTATTCATCCTCTTCAACTAAGTCGGATATGATACTTGAAAGTATATAGTTCCTACCTTGATCAATTGCTGTCATCCGGTAGTCCCGATAGTAGGCTTCAAAGTTTATATCGTCGTTAAACAAGGTACCCCTCAAACCCAAAGTTGTATCAATTTCGCGGGTAGAACCGCTGTCATTACGAGTACCGTGCCCTACAAATCTATGATAAAGGATCGCGTCTTCACCAAGGGTATTTTGCGACGAGGCTGAACTGAAGAAAAAGCCACCAATTGCGGGAGCAAACCGTCCGCCCGTATCAATGGACACATACCTGTTCTCCACAAATGCTTCAATGTTATCAGTTAAATCATATTTAGCACTTGTGTATGTCGCTCTTCTTTCAATGCCTGCATTCTGCCAGGAGAAATTTCCATATCCGAACCCACATCCCACACCGGGAACGCCAAAGGGATTGTCAACAACCAGTAAGCCGGGGCCGTCACAGTTGCCTGGATACCCAAGCGCTTGAGAAAAATCTAGGGCAAACAGTGAGTTCCCGCCACCATTGATGCCCTGTACATCAGCTGAACCATCTAGTGGGTTTCCATTAGGCCCAGAGTTACCTTTGACCTGAACATTAGAGTATTCCCTATCCCTGTCAAATACGGGTAATCTCTGATACCACTCGCCCGAAAATATCAGGCTTCCCCTATCGAAGGATGTACCAAAAGAAAAACTGACCGAGTCTGTGTTTGCACTATCTCTGGTTGGCCGCGCACCCCCAAGTGCAACTTCAGCACCAGTCCAGTCATCCTTCATGATGATGTTTATGGCACCACCTATAGCATCTGCACCGTAAACCGCTGAGGCGCTGTCGGTGAGAATTTCGATTCGATCGATAGCGGCTAGCGGCATGGTATTCATATCGACGGCAGAAGAACCTGTCCAAGGGTTGCCCGGCACACGCCTGCCGTTCACAAGCACCGCAGTACGATCTGATCCAATACCCTTCAAGCTAACCAAGGCCACACCTGCAAATGAATTACCAGATTGCTGAGTATATGAACCCAATGTATTGTATGAAC
>Ga0181602_10004142_pt1 | contig 11281 bp, 8 predicted proteins | sample 041ome_14_FD_148640 | JGI IMG/M metagenome (GOLD analysis project Ga0181602, IMG submission 148640) | Coastal salt marsh microbial communities from the Groves Creek Marsh, Skidaway Island, Georgia - 041408US metaG (spades assembly) | ecosystem: Environmental > Aquatic > Marine > Intertidal zone...
TTGGCATCCCGTAGGGGAGTCGAACCCCTGTTGCCGAGATGAAAACCCGGTGTCCTAGGCCTCTAGACGAACGGGACGTGATGCGAGACGTATTATATGGAATGAAAAGCAATTAGCAAAGTAAATAATAACTATTTTAGCTTCTTATTTATCGCTGCTAAAAAACCTCTTAAAAAGCTTGTCTCCATTTCATCGGGATGAAGTCTTGAAAACATTCGTTTTATTCTAGAAATAATCTTTTTAGGATTATCTGGATGAATTACATCTATATTGACTGCTGTTTCAATAAAATGATCTATTAACATTTGAAGGTTTTCTGAGTCAACTTCAGGATAATCATGCCAGTCTCTGGCCTCTTTATCAAAATGAGATTTAAAAATTTCATAACATACTATTTGAGCTGACATTGCTAAATTTAATACTGGATAATCCGGATTTGCTGGAATCTCAATATGGGTATTTGCGAGTTGAAGTTCCTCATTTGTAAGGCCCCTGTCTTCTCTACCGAATATAATAGAAACCTTTTTATCAGATGTAACCTGATTATTGATTAGCGAGGCGCCCTCTTCTACATGAACTGTAGGCCATTGAATAGTTCTGCTTCTTGAAGATGTTGCATAAACAAAAATGCTATCTTTGATGGCTTCTTCTATCGAGTTAAATATTTGAGCATTCTCTAAAACGTCTCCAGCGTTTCCTGATAAGGCATTTGCTTCGCCTGAAGGAAATTTTCTAGGATTAACTAGTGATAATTTAGAGAGTCCCATTGTTTTCATGGCTCTTGCAACAGAGCCGATATTTCCAGGATGAGATGTCTCAACTAACACAATGCTAATTAAATTACTTTTAAAACTCATATGCCTATTATCTCCATTTCCATTACAATAGCGACATGTCGATTCAAGCTTTATTAAATGTAAATCAAATTGCTGCTAGAAAAGGTGCTAATGAGCTCGAATTTGCTGTAAAAAAAGTTCATAGCTTAGAAAAATCTAAGGGTGGTCAAGATGGTTACCTCAAGGCGATTATCAGAAGAGTTGAAGGTATTGTTATTGACGAAATAAGAAAATTTTATCCCGAAGATAATTTTCTAGGTGCTGAGTTAGGTTCAGAAGTTAATAATTCAAATATAACATGGGTATTAAAAGCAATTGATGGTGAAACAAATTTTATAAACGGTTATCCTCACTTCGCATTATCCTTATGCTCTCTTATTGATGAGGTGCCAACAACAGCAGTAATAATTGATCCATTAAGAAGAGAGGAATTTTCTGCATCTAAAGGTTCTGGAGCAGATTTAAATAATGGAAAAATAAGAGTAAGCAAACAACAAGGTCTAGAAGGATCAATGGTTTCATTTTTTACAAATAATGAAATAAAAAAAGAATATTCTTATGATTTTGATAAAACGTATAAAGAAATTGCCAATCAGGATTTATCTATTAGAACTTCAGGTTCTGTAGCGCTTGATTTAGCTTACATCTCAACTGGCAGATTAGATGCTATTTGGGCTCATGGAGCCAAGCTTTGGGATGTTGCAGCAGGCCTTCTTATTGCTCAAGAGTCTGGAGCATTGATAAGTAATTTTAATGGAGATCCAAAATACCTAGATAGTGATCACTTTATTTGCTCAACGCCAAAAGTATATAAATCAATACTTAAGTCTGTGAAACCCCACTTCAAAGCTTAAGGTAGTTCATCAAGATCAGCACCTTCGGGCTCAGGAACAGCTAAATCTTCTTGTATTAATGTTAATGACATTAGCATGTTTGCAACAACATAAATTGATGAATAAGTACCAACCAGAACGCCTAAAATCAAAGCTAAACTAAAGCCCTTGATCATTTCTCCGCCAAAAATAAATAATGCAAAAAGAACTAATAACGTTGTCAAAGATGTAACAATTGTTCTACCAAGAGTTTGATTTAAAGATAAATCTATCATTTGCATTGGTTCCATTTCTCTTTGAATTCTAAAATTTTCTCTAATCCTGTCAGAGACAACAATTGTATCGTTTAGTGAATAGCCTATAACCGCCAATAGTGCCGCTAAAACGGTTAAATCAAAATCCCATGCAAAAATTGAAAATAAACCAAGAATAATTACTACGTCATGACCTAATGCTGTTACGGCTCCTAATGCAAACTTATATTGGAATCTAAATGCTACGTACATAAGAATCATAAACAGTGCAACCAACATACCTAAGCCACCCTGATCTCTTAATTCAGAACCAACTTGTGGTCCAACAAACTCAACTCTTTTAAGTTCTCCTTTGTAACCCTTTTCATTTAAAAGATTATAAACAGCCTCTCCAATTGAACTATTACCGTTTTGATCAGCTACCTTAATCAATACATCTAGATTAGTTCCAAAATTTACAACCTGTGAATCTTCAAAACCATTATTACTTAATGTTGTTCTTATAGATTCGAGGTCAACTGGAGTCTCATATGTCACCTCAACAAGAGTTCCACCACTAAAATCAAGACCCAGGCTTAAACCTCGGAAAGTAAGTGACAAGACTGAAATAGAAAAAATTATAACCGAGACAATGCCTGCGATTTTTCTATACTTCATAAATTGAAATCTAATATTCATTATATTTTCAATTCCTTTACGTTTTTATTTCCATAAACAAGATTAACCATTGCCCTTGTACACATAATTGCAGTAAACATTGAGGTTACTATTCCAATTGATAGAGTTATGGCAAAACCTTTTACAGGACCTGTTCCAATCACATACAAAATTAATGCAGCAATTAAGGTTGTAACATTTGCATCAAAAATAGTAATAAAAGCTCTCGAGAAACCATCCCTGATTGCAGTTTGGGGGTCTTTTTCCTTAAGCTCTTCTCGAATCCTAGCAAAAATGAGAACGTTCGCATCAACAGCCATGCCAACTGTAAGAACAATACCAGCAATACCTGGAAGTGTTAAGGTTGCTCCAAGAAGTGACATTATTCCTGTAATTAAAACTAAATTAATTAGTAGTGATACGTTTGCAGCCAAGCCAAAAACTCTATAGTAAAACGCCATAAAAATAATAACTAAAGCTAAGCCCATCATGATTGATTGCATACCAAGTTCAATATTTTCTTTACCTAAACTTGGTCCAACCGTTCTTTCTTCAACGAATTTCATTGGAGCAGCTAAGGCTCCTGCTCTCAATAAAAGTGCAAGTTCACTGGCTTCTTGAGGTGATCCAACGCCAGTAATCCTGAAACTAGTTCCTAAAACAGCCTGGATAGTAGCAAGACTGATAATATTTTTTTCAATATAAGTCGTTTGTTCAATAATGCTCTCACCGCTTTCATTTGTTACAAGTTCAGACTTACTTTTTTGCTCTACAAATAGAACGGCTAACTTTCTTCCAATATTGCCTGAAGTAGCTTTTTGCATCGCTCTACCTCCTTGCATATCAAGAGTAATATTCACCTGAGCAAAACCACTTTCATCAAAACCAGTACTAGCATTTGTAACTCTGTCTCCAGATACCACTACAGCTTTTTCCAAAGAGGCAGTCATAAACTCATTCTCTTTGAATGGGAATTCTTCTTTCCTTAAAGGGGATGTTCGTGAATTAGCCTCCAATCTAAATTCTAGATTAGCAGTTTTTCCTATAATCTTTTTCGCAGCAGTAGGATCTTGAACCCCAGGAAGTTGAACAACTATCCTGTTAGAACCTTGACGTTGAACAATTGGCTCAGAGACTCCAAGCTCATTTACCCTATTTCTTAGAGTAATTAAGTTTTGACCTACTGCATAGTCTCTAATTTCTCTGAGAGCTACGTCTGAATACTCTAAAAATAAAGTATTGGTAGATGGCCTTTCAGTAATAATATATTGAAGACCGCTCAACCCCTGACTATCTAAACGATATTTTGCTAAAGCTTTGTTGTAGCTATCTCTAGTTTCAAATTCAAAAATTAACTTGAGATCATCGATTGAAGAAGTATTAAATTGGATTCTATCTTCTTTAAATGTTTTCCTGTAAGTATCTAGCAATAATTCAAGCCTACCCTGTTGAGCAGTTTCTATATCTACCTCAAGTAAGAAATGAACACCTCCTGATAGATCAAGTCCAAGTTTTAAAGGCTGTCCACCAATATCTTTTAGCCAATCAGGCGTCGATGGTTCAAGATTCAAAGCAATAATCACTTTATCTAAAAGCTTATTTTGAAGAACAGTTTTTGAGTCAAGTTGATCATCTAAAGAATCAAATTTAATAACGATTTTGTTATCTCTTAAAAAGATTTCTTGAGGATTGATTTCGTTACTATCAAGGATATCTTGTAACTCATTAAGCAAGATTTGATCGGCTGACTTGCCTGAATCAGTATACGCAACCTGTATTGAAGGTTGGGTTGGATAAAGATTTGGAAGAGCATAAGTAAACCCTAATACCAATACAAACAGTATTAATAAGTATTGAGATATAGAGAACTTATTCACTTTGATTACTTAATAGAATCTATAGTGCCTTTGGGCAAAATATTTGCAATGGCTGATTTTTGCAGCTTAATTACATTATTTTCACCAATTTCTATTGAAACATAAGCTCCGCTTATATCTTTAACCTTTCCAAGTATTCCGCTTGCAGCAATAATTTCTGAACCTTTTTCAAGTTTAGATAACATATCTTTAATTTGAGCATTCCGTTTATTTTGAGGTCTTATGATCATAAAATACATGAATAAAAACAAGCCGCCAAAAATAACAAAAGTTGGCCATAACGAAGGTTGTGCTGGTTCCATAATAATAAATCCTATATTGGCCCGTCGGGCATTTCTAAATTTCGCATATTATAGAAGTCTTTTAAGAAGTTCGCGAATTTATTATTCTTAATCGACTCTCTAATATTTTTCATTAAGGATTGGTAATAGTAAATATTATGATAGCTAGACAACATGCTTCCAAGCATTTCGTTTGTTCTATCTAAATGATTTAAGTAAGCCCTTGAGTAATTTTTACAAACTTTGCAATCACAATGTTTATCAACTGGATCTTCACTCATTTTATAAGGAGCATTTCTTATATTAACAACGCCTGTTGATGTTATTAGTTGGCCATTTCTTGCATTTCTTGTGGGCAGAACACAATCAAACATATCTATCCCATACCGCACAGCCTCGACAATATCTTCTGGCTTACCAACTCCCATAAGATATCTAGGTTTATCTTTAGGAAGTTTATCGGCCATGAAAGCTAATATCTTTGTTTTTTCTTCTTTTGACTCTCCAACACTTAAACCACCAAGAGCAATGCCATCAAAATCAATCTCCATGAGTGTCTTTAAGGATTCTTCACGTAAATCTTCATACATTCCACCTTGAACAATACCAAATAAAGCAGATTGTGATTGATGAGCATTTTTGCATCTTTTAGCCCATCTCATTGATAATTCCATTGATTTTTTTGCTTGCTCATATGTTGATGGGTATTCTGTACATTCATCAAAAGCCATCACAATATCTGATCCAAGATTTTCTTGAATTTTTATTGAATCCTCCGGAGTCATAAAAATTTTTTTTCCATCATAAGGAGAGCTAAACTTTACCCCTTCTTCACTAATTTTAACTAAATCACCAAGACTCCAAACCTGAAAACCACCTGAATCAGTAAGTATAGGTCTATCCCAATTAGAAAATTTATGTAACCCACCTAAATCACGCACAGCCTCATCTCCGGGTCTTAACATTAAATGGTAAGTGTTACCTAAAATTATTTCTGAACCAGTTGATTTTAGATCTTCAACTGTCATTCCCTTTACAGTTCCGTTAGTCCCAACAGGCATAAATGCTGGTGTTTGAATATTTCCCCGTTCAAATTGTATTTCTGCATTTCGAGCAAACTCAGATGTTTGATTGATATTAAATTTCATTTTTTTCTAATAGCATGGCATCACCGTAAGACAAGAATCTATATTTCTTATCCACAGCTGTTTTATATATATTCTTCATATTGTCGTATCCAATAAAAGCTGAAACAAGCATTAAAAGCGAAGATTTTGGTAAATGAAAGTTTGTTATTAAACAATCAACAGCTTTAAATTTATACCCTGGGTATATAAATAACTTTGTATAACCTTCATAACCTTTGAAACTCTCATCAACATATGCTGTTTCAAGAGCTCTAGCAGCCGTTGTGCCGACGGAGAAAACCCTTCCACCACTTGATTTTACTTTATCAACCTTGTCTACAATTTCTGGTGTTACTTCTAAATATTCTTCATGTATATCATGATCTTTTATATTATCAACTTTCACAGGCTGAAAAGTTCCAGCACCAACACTTAAATTGACGTAAGCAATTTCAACACCAAGTTCTTGAATATCATCTAAAAGCTCTTGATCAAAATGAAGTCCAGCAGTTGGGGCGGCAACTGAATTTTGCAGACTCTTATCCTCATAGACGGTTGCATACCTTTTTTTGTCTAAATCTTCATCAGATCTCTTGATGTAAGGAGGTAATGGCACATGTCCAATTGAATTAAAAATACTAAGAGGAGATTGTTCAAACTGGATAATAAAAAAATTATCTTTTCTATCAATACATTGCACCGAATATTTATCAATAAATATATAACCACCAATCCTTGGACTTCGACCAGACTTGATTTGAACTAGAGCTTTATTATTCTCTATTATTCTCTCAAGCATTATTTCAACATTTCCGCCTGATTCTTTTTTTCCATAAATTCTAGCTGGTATTACTGATGTATTATTAAGTACTAATAAGTCTCCTTTTTTGAAATAACTAGTGATATCTTTAAAAACCTTATGCTGCAAAGAATTATTTAATGAGACTAATAACTTGCTCTCACTTCTTTTTTCAATAGGAAAATGTGCTATTAATTCTTCGGGTAAATTGTAATCAAAGTCTTTGGTCTTCATTGATGTGCAATTTTAAGAGACTATGAGTTTTCAAACAAACTAGTAATTGAAATAATTATTTGATAAAAATGTTAGATGAACAAAATATATGCACTAATAATTCTTTTTTTTATCATAGAAGTTAGCGGTTACGATAGAATTACCGGTCTTCCCTTTGCTACAAGGTCTGAAGTTATCGCTCAAAATGGAATGGCTGCAACAAGTCATCCGCTTGCAACACAAGCTGCAATAGATATATTAAAAAATGGTGGCAATGCAATAGATGCTGCAATAGCAGCTAATGCAATACTAGGCTTGATGGAGCCAACAGGTTGTGGGATTGGCGGAGATTTATTTTCAATAATATGGATAGATAAGGACAAAAAGCTATATGGGCTAAATGCATCAGGACCTGCTCCAAAAAATATTTCAATTGAAAAACTAAAAAAAAGAAATATTAATAAAATTCCTGCTTACGGCCCTCTTCCAGTCACGGTTCCAGGTGCTGTGGCAGGATGGGCGGAACTACATAAAAAATTTGGTAGCATGCCTTTTGAAAAATTGTTTGATCAGGCTATTTGGTATGCCGAAAATGGATTTCCCATTACAGAAACAATTGCTTACTACCTTGATCTTTCATCAGAGCGATTTAAGGACTACCCAAATTTTAAAAATGTTTGGATGCCAAATGGGAAAACACCTACCAAAGGTGAAATTTTTAAAAATCCTTTACTTGCAAAAAGTTATAAACAAGTTGCAAAAAGTTATGGTGAAGATTTTTATTCAGGAGATATTGCAAAATCCATAGTAAGTTTTATTAAATCTCAAGGTGGATATCTTGAGCTTGAAGATTTAAAAAATTATAAAGCCGAATGGATTGAGCCAGTATCAACTAATTATCGAGGCTATGATGTGTGGGAGTTACCACCTAATGGTCAAGGAATCGCTGCTCTGCAGATTCTTAATATTCTTGAAAATTTTAACCTACAAGAATTAAGTTATGACTCACCAGAGTATATTCATTTATTTACTGAGGCTAAGAAACTTGCATTTGAAGATAGAGCTAAATTTTATGCTGATCCTAACTTTGCAGACATTCCCGTAAAAAAACTTATATCCAAAACATATGCTAAAGAAAGATCTAAGCTAATAAATTTAAAAAAAGCATCTAAGGAAGTTGAAGCGGGCAATATTGAAGATGGTGACACTATCTATCTTACTGTTGCAGATAAATATGGAAATATGGTTTCTTTAATTCAAAGCAACTATAGAGGAATGGGTTCAGGAATGGTTCCCGATGGTCTTGGTTTCATGCTTCAGGATAGAGGAGAAATGTTTCATTTAGATCCATCTCATCGAAATTCTCTGCAAGGAGGTAAAAGACCTTTCCATACAATAATACCAGCATTTGTCACAAAAAATTCCAAGCCATATATTAGCTTTGGTTTAATGGGAGGTGCTATGCAACCTCAAGGTCATGCTCAAATAATAATTAACCTTATTGATTTTAAAATGAATTTACAGGAAGCTGGAGATGCGCCTCGTATTAGGCATATTGGGTCATCTCAGCCTACTGGTGAATTAATGATAGATGGCGGGACTTTAAGTTTAGAAAAGGGAATAAGTCCAGATACTATAATGATACTCGAAAGATTGGGTCATAATATTAAATATGAACTAGGTGGTTTTGGTGGCTATCAAGCGATCAAAGTTAAAGATAATGTTTATATCGGTGCATCAGAAAGTAGAAAAGATGGACACGCCAGTGGCTACTAATATCATTGAACAAATAAAATATATATTAAATATTTTAATCAAATCATATTAAGTTAAAATGCCCTTCAGCCCCATTGGCGGAATTGGTAGACGCGCGCGATTCAAAATCGCGTTCCTTCGGGAGTGCCTGTTCGACTCAGGCATGGGGCACCAACTACACTAATTAATAGTTATATCAGCGCCCATTCCAGAATGAACATCACAGTAATAATATAAAGTGGTTGGTGTACTAGATGTAACTTCAATGGTTGTTACGCCACTTGATTTCGTAACACCTTCTGTGTACTCATCACCACCGCCATGGGTTCCATCGTCAGTTGTTGAAAACCTTAAAGGATGAGAATTGGAATGATTAAAGGTATATGTCGTTCCAACATTTAAAGTTAATGATTTTCTCTGAGTACCATCAATAACATAAACGTTACCTGAACCACTTGAGTTAGCTTCAATTGAAACCTCGATGGTTTCTGTTTGAGACCCTCCTCCAGATTTGTCATCTTGCTTAGTTGAAACCAAAGTATAGAAAAATAATGCTGCTCCATCATAACCAGTGTCAAGTAAACTTATACTGCTTGCTTTAACTACAAAATCTAAATTACCCTTATTATCGAGATTAATAGGTGCTCCTCTTCGAATAGTTATGTAACCATCTCCGCTAGCACCTCCATCATTGACACCTTCTCTACCAGTAAGTGCATAACTAGTCACTGCTTCTGGAAAATAGGATTGATCAATTTCATGAAATGTACCATCTTCATCAATTTTATTTATGAAGACCATTACGCCAGCAGGTACTCCAGAACCATTATCTGGCTGCCATGCATCAATAATATCTAAATCGCCATCTGCGTCCCAATCTCTTATATATACTTCACCTTCACCTCCTCCAACTGCATCACCATCCTCTGTAACAGGCTCTCTGCTCTGCGTATAAGGAATTAAAGATGAGGTAGCATCACTAAAATTACCTGCGCCATCATTTAAAAGAATACTTACCTTTCGGCCATCGTAATATGGATTTTCTCTTGTGTTACCAATAATTAAATCTATATCTCCATCTCCATCTAAATCACCAAAATTTGAGTGATTCATTTTTGTGTTGCCTATAAATATTTCATTAGGAAGATACTTTTTAGTCCAAGAGTCTATATCATCAGTCCCATTACTTAAAATAATTTCTCCGCCTCTTGCTAGGCCTAAGGAAGGATCACCATAATGCAATATTAAATCACCATATCCATCTGAATTTACATCAGCAATATTTGAAGACATTGGACCGGCTGCATCAATATTTTTATAAGTAAAATTTCCAGATCCATCATTCAAAAATAGCTTTGCACTTATAAAAAAGTCAGGATGTCCATCTCCATTTACATCACCAACAGATGTATCATGACAACCTATACTTTTGCTAGCTGGGTTTGAAGTATCAATATTGCCAGATGCTCTCTCAATCTTTCCTTCTGCATTGGTTATGTACAAATCATATATATCGCCAGTCATTACATAAGTAAAATCAGCCGCTAAATCGTTTACTCTGCTGCATGAAACAAAATCATCCAAACCATCTCCATTAAAATCAGCAATTCCTAATCTATAAGGCATTGCTGCCTCTAGAACACCATCAGCATAAAAACTTTTATCTTCAGCCAGTCTACCGTAACCATCATTAAGAAGTATTACAAAATCAGGATAAGTTAATTCATCTAAATGTCTTGGAGTATTAAAGGCAGCCAAAACAACATCCTCATGGCCATCTCCATTAAAATCGCCAATCCCATAGTTAGGTGAAGCTAATCCAAATATTGAATTATCGCCGTCGTAACAATCATTTGCAGTCGGATAACAATATCTTCCCGTCCATCTCGCCGGCTCATGAATTACTCCTGAGGGAAAATTCCATGTTTTGTAATAATCAGTTATTAAGGTTGGCCATCCATCATTTTGACTACCGCCTGGATATTCAGATAAGGATAAACCTAAAAGTTCATTCCTTTCAGGGACAACATTAATCTTAATTTCTTTTGTTTGAGTCTCTGTGATACCAGAGAGACCTAAAGATACGCTTAAAGTAATTTCTTCAACACCATTAATAATAGGAGCTCTAAGGGAATATTTATTTGCAGAATCTTTGGTTGGCCAAAGAATAGATGAGCCTGAAGTTTGACTTATATTCATTTCCTCTTGCTGACCTTCTGCAAGAGTGTATCCAGAAATAGTTAAATCAATAACTCCATAATCATCTATTTGTTCAACATGATCTATTGTGAAATCAATTGTTGTATCTATTGAAACTGATGCTGTGGCACCAGAACAATCTATATTAAAAGTATTAGTTCCATAGTCTACAATCTGAACTGTTTGTTCTCCACTAGTTCCAAGAGATCCTGACCACCCACCAGATGCAGAACAAGATGTTGCATTTGTGGAACTCCAGCTTAGTGTTACAGACTCATTAAGTAGGATATTTGTTGACGATGATGATAATGATGCAGTTGGATTTGGTGGTGGTGGAGTATATGGCTCTTCTCCTCCGCCTCCGCCTCCCCCGCCGCCACAAGACGAAATTAAAAAAATAATAACAGCGAAGTATGAAAAATTAGTTAATTTATATTTGTGCATATTAGG
>Ga0181602_10004151_pt1 | contig 11273 bp, 4 predicted proteins | sample 041ome_14_FD_148640 | JGI IMG/M metagenome (GOLD analysis project Ga0181602, IMG submission 148640) | Coastal salt marsh microbial communities from the Groves Creek Marsh, Skidaway Island, Georgia - 041408US metaG (spades assembly) | ecosystem: Environmental > Aquatic > Marine > Intertidal zone...
GGAGACCTATTGGTGGCGAACACCGTGCACATGATCGTATCTGATCCAATCATGGAATTGGGTGCAAATAACCTAAACACCGGGGATCTCGGGATCATCATGACCCGTCACGGGGAAAGTGGGAACGTCGCCATCATCTTCGACGAATCGACGGATACCTTGGAAATCGGGTACACGACGGGAAATCACATGGATACCACGATCACGATTGACGACAGCTCCCTGTTCCACACGAACATTCACGGGAACGTGTCCGTGTCCAATCTCAATATCGGACAGTTCAGTGTCGTTCCCTCGTACGGACTCGACCACGTGACGAACGAAAACAATTCGACCGGGGACACCCTCATTTCGACGAACGCGACGACGGGTCTCCAAACGACCGCGAACGTCTCGGTCGGTCGCGATGCGTTGGTCTCCGGGAACGTGGAGGTCTCGCAGGATTTGACGGTGACGGGGAACATCGCGGTCGACACGGATACTCTTTTTGTGGATGCGACGACGGATAGGGTTGGGGTGGGGACGACGAGTCCAAATACACTTCTCGAACTCAGTAAAGCCACGGGTTCGGCAACGATTTCTCCAACAGAATTACGTCTCACCACGACAACAAACGCGGCCGATTGGGACACAACGAATTCATGGGCGAGACTCGCATTCTATACGAATGACGTTACCGGAGATGCACCGGGAGTCATGGCCTCTGTGGGTGCAGTCGCGAGTAGCGTCAATGGAGGCGAAAACACACGCCTCGCGTTTTTTACCGCAGAACCACACGTTGAACGCATGTGTGTCGATCGTTACGGCAGGGTCGGCATTGGGACGACGAATCCGTCTGGTGAACTACATGTACGAGGTGAAAATATGTATCTACAATCTGCCTTAGTTTCCAATTGTACATGGAGAATTATGCCCCAAACCGGAAACTCAACGAAGTTGTTTAGAATTTATGACCAGGACAATTCGGCTGATAGACTTGTTATTAATGCGTCTGGCAACGTCGGCATCGGGACGGCGAGTCCCAACACGGCTCTGGAAGTTTATAGTACGACCGGTACACAATTGACATTACGTTCTAATTCCCGCTATTCCACAATTTACGGTGTCGATGATACTGGTTCATGTTTTTTCGGTAACGATGGTGGGCAATTTCGAATTACTACAGGTGGAGACACATCTGGCACAGGAGCGTCTGAAAGAATGCGTGTGGATTCGAGTGGCAACGTCGGGATTGGGACGGCGAGTCCGCAATCTTCTCTTCACGTATATGGAGCCCGAAACAATACACCGAGTGTAAGGGGCTTTCATGCGGGATATAATAGCTCTGGTGATCAGGCTATAGAATTGTGTGCACACACTAATGTGAGAAATTCATACATTGATTTTAATTACCCGGGTGTGGATTATAGAGGTCGTATTTTATATGGCCATTCAACTGAAAGGTTTGATATATCCAATGGCGGTGTTACACATTTTCGCATTGATAGACATAGTGATGCGACGCGACTAGCTCTTGCTAGAGGCAACGACGGAAGTATCGTACATTACATTAACGGTGGTGCAGATGGTATAAATTCAGCTGTAGGTTCAGCGGGTGCACTAGCGTTTTGGAATGCTGGAGGAGGAGGTCAAATGGAATTTTTCGGAAACTTTGATTCGGTTAGTAATAAGCGTCACGGTTACATCAACTCAGGTAGGTTATATATGCATTCAACCATCAATGCGAACAATTCAGGTGTAAATTTCACCGGACAACACAGAACATTCATAAAAGATCAATCTTCTGTCACGTGTTCTAAACTACACGAAGGACTCATAGTATCCGCATGCAACGACCAATATATTCGAATGGACAGTGGAATCGCTACTGGTGCTGAAGCTATTACTATAAACGAGTGTCTACCAGTTGTATCTCTCTCTAACGTTGCTTACGATAAGATGTGCTTTGGTGTCGTTAGTCTCAGTGAAGATCCAGAAAAAAGAGAGGCGACGTTTGGAAGTTTTATTCAACCACTCGTTAAAGAGAAGGGGGATACACGTGTATTCATCAACTCTTTAGGAGAAGGTGGTATATGGGTTACCAATATCAATGGAAATATAGAATCGGGTGACTATATCACTACATCTAACGTAGTGGGATATGGCATGCGCCAAGATGATGATGTTTTACATAACTACACCGTCGCAAAGTCTACAATGTCATGCGACTTTGACCCTATAACACAGTCTATAAAACAAATCATTAAACAGTCGGAAGACGTGACATACTATTACAAATGGGTGGAAATAGATGAAAGTATATATATTCAGATGACCGAAAACAACGAAGAAAACAAAAAAAATGAAGATGGTAAATATTACAGACGTGACGAAACTACCGAATATAAAGAAGGTTGGGAAACAGAAGTCCGCCAAGAAATGGTCAACGTCCTCGACGAGCACGGACAACTCCAGTGGGAAGATCACCCCACAGAAACCGAAAAAGCCTACAAAATCCGTTATCTCACAGCTGATGGTACAGAAACTGATGAAGCGAACGCTGTTCACATCGCAGCCTTTGTGGGGTGTACGTACCACTGTGGCTAAGTCCCAAGTGCGAAGCACTTGTACCCAAGTGCGAAGCATTCGTTCTCCTCCCACACTCTCCGAATGTACCACTCTACATTCGCTGAATGTGCCTCCCCCAATATTAGATATGTCTGGTTCCCTCATTCAACTGTCCCAAAACCCATTTAATAATTCTCTCCCGATATACTAGATGTCGACAACACACACAGCCGTGTTCGAAAACGCAATTCTAAAATCAACCGAATTGAAGGCTGATACTAAAATTGCAGTTGGTCTAGACACGGAACAGACGACAAAGGAATTGACCGTAGTTGGGGATACCCCCGAAATACGCATTCAGGACAAGACGGGGAGTAATCCCGAAGTAAACCAAACGACACTCTCTATAGTGGCAGACGGTGGCGTCACGCATTTTAGGGCGGGTACCTCGACCTTTGATACCACGGAAACAAAGGGGGATATAAAATTTCAATCGTCTACCGGTGATTCGACCCACGCGATCATCACGGGTACCGGTCGAGTGGGGGTGGGGACGATGGCACCGACGGAATCTTTGGACATTGTGGGGAACATCAATCTCCAAAAGGTGTCTAATACCGCTACAATCAAGTTGGACTCTAACGTGGTCACGGAGTTCACCAGGTCCAAGAAGTTGATTAAGTATCCGAGGGTGGCGATGACTGGAGCGACGACGGCGGGGTACACGGCGAGTGCGTCTTCAGAAAATAACGGGACTACAACCGGCCAGGCTTGGCGAGCATTTGATGGTGTCGCGGGGGGTGAACGGGGATATCATTCAACTGACAACATTTACACATCTGGTATATATGGAGGTACGGCGAGTATGACTGACGTAAATAACACTGTTTACGATGGCGAATGGATTAAACTACAGTTACCCACGGGTGAAAGAATAAAAGTCATGGGCGCATATTTTTATCCAAGAGATGTATCATGGTATAAGATTCCATACAAAGGTTATATTTTGGGAAGTAATACAGGAGCAAATGGAAGTTGGAATTTGATTTCAACTTTCAATTCTGTGACCACCAGTGCATCGTATGTACACCCAGGAGTTCATATGTTTGAAAACAACACAAATGAGTATTACAATCACATAGCTCTCGTAGCAAATGAAGTGTATCCAACTTCTTTGGCTACGGCACTGAATTTTGCTGAATTAGAATACTTTGCTATCCCTGAATACGATCCAGATGCACACGGCACTGACTTTATAGCACGTTCCATACCTAACACCCCCAATACGGATTGGTTGGAGTTTTACTATGATGCCAAGGATTTGAGTGATGGCTCGATTTCAAGTGTTACCGATCTCAAACCTTCTGGGACTACTGTGAATGGCACTGTGAATGGGTCAGTGAGTGTGTCAAACGGCGCTTTTACATTCAATGGAACTACAGATTACATAAGAGGAACACTCAATTCTGTGCTATCAGATTACACATTTTCACTCTGGATAAACGCCAGTGAACAAGTCCAAACCGGATTTGTGGGAATTTTTGAGATGGGCACACGAACTACCAATAACTCCACTGGTTTATATTTGAATGGTAGTGGAAAAATAGTTCATCTGGCTTTCGCAAATAACTTAGAATCATCTCACAAAGTACAAAGGGGGTGGTTACATATTATTTGTGCGTACTCGGAAGGTGACAGGACTATTTACGTAAATGGTGAAATGATCGCGTTCGATAATTACGGATTACTTACTCCATCAGGTACACAATTTACGATTGGTGCAAATAATGGAGGTGGTATCAATTCAGGTGAATCTGTGGGTCAGTTTTTTACGGGTTCGATTGCGAATTTACGTCTATTCAATCGCATTCTTTCGGGTACTGAAATCCAAGAATTATATAGTTACCAAAAAGAATATTTCGGTGCGAGTCCGAATGTCTTGACTTTTAAAAATGGGTGTCTAGGTGTAGGAACAAATGAACCAAAAGCAACTTTGGACGTTGCGGGTACATTCCAATGTGGGAACAGTCCGCTCAAGTTTTATCACATACAGGGGCAACATGTCTCTTCGGCTGGAAATCATTCTATTCCTAGACCCGCTGATATGTCCGATGTTGTCATTTCAATCACAGGAGTAACTTACAACAGCAATGAGGATGCGGTTCCATTTGAACGCCACGCGGATAGCGCTAGTTGGGAAACAGATGTGTTTTATGACGTCAGTGCGACGGCATTCGTAATCAATAATCAGGGGAGTGCTGTTCTAGGTAAACCGTTCAGCCTGTTCGTAGTAACACTTTAATATTTATATTTGTGTATGATAAATGTTCACATCCATACAAAAATGTGATCTGGTTGAAAAGGCTGTAAAATGTTTGACCGACAAACGAGTGATTAAAATGAAAACCGAGTCGGGTGATGACTGGAACAAAAAAGTTTGGAATACGCTTGTTCTACAAGAAACGAGCGAAAAACCCCCAAAAGAAGCGTTCGAAGCCAAACTCCAAGAACTCATTGATGCTCAGCCTTGGGAAAAACTTCGTGAAGAACGCAACAAACGCCTCACGCAATGCGATTGGGTCGCTATAAGAGCAACTACAACTGATGCACCCATTCCAGATGAATGGAAAACGTACATGCAAGCCCTCCGTGACCTCCCCTCGAACACGACGGACCCGGAGAACCCAGTTTGGCCTCAAGCCCCAACTCCGTAACTAACCACGCGAAGAACACCTTCGGTGTTCGTCAAACGTATTTAATAATTCTCTCCCGATATATTAAATATGCCCGTGAGCACACCGAGTGGCTATTTGGATTTCACGAACGCGACCCCCAGGGCCACGAAAGTGATCGCGACGTCCAATGTGGGTATCGGTACGAGTGATCCCATTTACAGTCTCGATGTGATGGGAACCGCGAATGTCGGAGCGCTCACCGCGACCTCTGTTGATATCGCGGGTGGCCTTAGTCTCGATCTCCCCGTCGCAACGATCGCTTCAAATCTCGTGACATACGATACGACGACCGGTGAACTCTTTGATTCGGGTGGACTCTTCTCAAACAAACTCTCGGTCGTCTCGGAACAGCCCCCGAGCGCACTCAGTGGCGCCTCGACCACCGTGGAGAAACACGGGATCTATAAAGTCACGGCGTCCACGGGGACGCCTCAAAATGCTTTCGATAAAGCGACCAACACGTCATGGGTCGGTTCGTCCAGTTACACGGGTGGTGGCGGTACGGGTGTGTACGTCGGTTCCACCAATCTCGCGACGGGTCTCGAACAGGGTGATTGGGTCGCTGTAAAACTCCCGTATAAAGCGACGCTTCGTCACCTCACGCTGACCGCCGGGGACGGTTTGTCCACGTCTTTACCCGAAAAGGCGAATCTCTACGCGACCAACGATACCGTCACGTGGACCGAACTCAAGAACTGGCAAGCCGGTGAAACGACCGTGTTGGTCAACGCCACCGAGCCTTACAAGAAATACGCGATCGTGACGACGAAGACCGTCGGGAATGCGACCCTCCAAATCGGTCAACTCAAACTGTTTTGCGAATCGTTCTCGGTCGACGGGGGCAAAATCGAGATGGCGACGAGCGCCTTGACGGGTGGAGCCTCGGTGATGGAACAAACGACGGCACACGACCGGGAATCCGCGGTCCTCAAGAAGTATCCGGAGGTAAATTTTACGAGAGAAAAAATGGAATATAACACGGCTTCTAACACTTTCACACAGAGTGGGTACACTGTCATGTCTTCGAGTAACTATGGTAGGTCTGATGTAGATAGTTATTATACCGCTTGGAGGTCATTTACTGGTTTAACAAATGGTTATGGTCCAGGTTGGACAAGTATTGACGGCGTAAATGCCGCGTACACATCCGGGGTCGCCAACGGCAATGAAAGTTTATCTGGAATAGACGCGACTACGTCGACTGGTGGTGTATCTAGCAGAAACGGTGCCTGGTTAAAACTTGAGTTACCCGTGAAAATCAAATTATATCAAGTATACGTTTATGATCGATATGATGATTCAGGCGCTGGTGGGGCTCATGAACGAGTCCAAGAAGCGTATGTTTATGGTAGTAATGACAATTCGACTTGGTATGAATTAGGTAAGCAAAGCACAGCTACGAACAACAGTGCATACACCGACGATACCCCGGCCATCATTACAATAAACACATCCATGGCGTACAAATATTTCATCATACAACCAACCACTTTACAAAAACCAATCACTTACGCATCCTATGGTCAGGTCATGTACTACGGCACCGAAGAGACCGCCACCGAGGGTGACACGTCCCTCGACACGACCATCGTGTCCAAGTACAACACACCGGACCTCACCAGTGCGTCCCTGTACCTCGATGGTCTCAAGGGGTCCACGGCGACGGACTACAGTGGTCGGGGCATCGCCGTCACCGAAAACAACGTCACGTGGGACTCCACCGAAAAGTCATGGACGCTCTCGGGTGCCGCGACGTCCAACGTCGTCTCCGCGGATCTCGGGTTCGAAGGTGACCAACCGCACTCCGTGTCCGCGTGGGTCAAGGCGGACCAGCTCAACGGTCGTGAACTCTTCCACGTGGGGACCGCCGAGGGTGAGGGTGACGCCGCGTCCCGCGTCGGGTTCGTCGATGACAGTCACATTTCGTTTGGTGGTGAGCATCACTTCTTTTCCAACGCGGAGTGGCACAACGTGACGTACACGTACAACGGGGAGGGGTCCGACAAGAAGTTGTACCTGGACGGTCGGTTGGTGGGGTCCGCGAAGAATGAGGACACGTTCGGGGACTACCCACCTTTTAATATGAGTACGTATTCACAGTATGGCTACACTGTGAGTGCGAGTAGCGAGCTCTCGAATTACCCAGTACACTATGCTTTTGATGGTAACACAACCCATGCATTTTCCGCCAATTCTTGGATATGTGCGGCTGGAAAATATGACTCCACCGGTGGAACTGGTTTACCTGTGTCACCAGCTGAAACCACGACAGTAGACGGTGTATCAAAGGAAGGTGAATGGGTACAAATGGAATTCCCACAAAGAATGATTTTAGACAGTGTATCCCTCGCGCCACAGACAGATACCGAACAATATCGTGCACCCAAAGACGCGGTCATAGCCGGAAGTAACGATGGTACGACGTGGGAAACCATGCGGACTTTTACCGGAGAAACATCTTGGACTGATGACGTGTTTAACAATTACATCATAGACACAAACGTGGGTAAATCATATAAGTATGTGCGGATAATCGTGTTGAGAAATCAGGGCATTATAAATAGTAATACACAATACACTGCGATAGCTGAAATCAAATTTTACGCACGTCGCGAGAACGACCTCGTGCGTTTCCCCGACCCGACGAACGTGCTCAAGTATCCGCATATACAAAATACTGGAGGTGGTGATGCTATAAGAGGGTATGTATTTTCCTCAAGTGGTGGTAGTGCGTCAACCCCAGGTTTTGCATTTGATGGTAGTTATAATGCAATAGGTGGAAATTGGTTGTCATCATCGGGTACATTTTCTAGTGGAGTAGCACTGAGCACGGAAACTTTTGGTGGTTCTGGTTCCACAATAAACGGACCATGGTTAAAGGTAGAGATGACAAATAAGATTTTACCAACAAAATTGAACATGTTTGTACGTGAATCTACAAATAGTAATCCACGCCAACCAAGGTCTGGTACTATTTATGGTTCAGTTGATGATTCGTCATGGACAAATATAGGGTCATTTTCATACACAAATCAAACCTTAACCGGCGATTCAACACCAAACGAGATTACACTAACGCCTTCACCATCTGGAACCCACTATAAGTACTTTTTATTGCACGTTACTCAAATGATGACAGCTAAAGGAGCCAGCGATCGCGTTTCTATTACTGGTATGGAAATCTACGGCACCGAAGAAGACTTGGACGTGGTCGCCCGCATCGGCGACGGCTACGACGGCAAGGTCCGCAACCTTCGCGTGTTCTCGACGGCCCTGTCCCAAGACCGGGTCCAAGAGATTTTCGACGCGGACAAGGATGAGTTTGGGTTGGCGAAGTCTTCGGTCTCGGTGTATCGGGGACACTTGGGCATCGGGACGACCGAACCCAAGGCGGCTCTCACGGTGATGGATGAGGTGGGGGAATTGGAAGAGTTTCCACCGAGGGCGATGACCGCCGATGAAACATACATTGAAGGGCATGGGGTTTTTAGGGCGAGTGTGAGTAGTGATGATTCAGGACATTTTGCGTTTAATGCTTTCAATAAAAAGTTCGAGTGGAATGAAGGCTGGATTAGCGCTTCCGCGTTCACTACCACTACGGGATACGCGGATAGCTCGTCTATAAACAATGTATCTTACTTTGGTGCCCCAGCGACATATATATCCATCCAAATGCCATATAAGATTTCCCTTCAAAAAATAAAACTCCAACCACATATCGGGGGGAGTGGTGATCCTCGTAAAAGACCATTGTCGGCACCAAAAGATTTTGATATATGGGCCCGTTCAGGCAAAGGATTGTGGCAAAAATTGGTGAACTACACAGACGCAGTATTCTATCAACTCGACGGTTATAAGGAATTTTACGAAGTCAACTCTAGTGATTTTTTTGATGAATTCGCTCTCGTCATAAGGAGAACACACTCAAATTCTTCGTATTCATGGACAAGTGGCACTAACACAAGTAATTTGGCTATGGTAGGTGAATGGCGTCTCTTCGGCACCCGCGAACAAGGGGCGTCGACCCTTCACAACGGGGAACTGACCCTCACGCGAAACTTGACGGTGCCTCGCATTGGGCCGGCCCTCGACGCGGACGACACACCGAGGCGGGACCGACTCGTGGTGGAATACAACACGTCGACGAATCCCACGGAGAATGGGGTCGTGAAGGATACGAGTGGGAGGGGGTTGGATGGGCGAATGGTTGGCGTAACGTACGACACCTCCGATAAAGCTTTCGTGAGTACGGCGAGTGATGGTTCCCAGTGGATCGACACTCGCATTCATTCGGGTGGTTCTCGATTGAGTGAAGGTATCAGTGGGAGCATATGGGTAAATCAAAAATATTTCGACACGTCGACGAAAAATTCATTCATTTGGTCGGTTGGTGATAGGAGTGGCACGGGAAACAACCGTGAAATTGCCGTAGGTTACAACATTGTTGGTGGAACGTTAAAATCCTTTGTTATTAGTTTTATCGGTGGTACTGGAAATTTCAATCTTTCTCACACATCAGAAACACCATTCGATGTATGGACACACGTTGGAATGACGTACGATGGTACAACCGTAAAGCTATATATAAATGGAGTATATTCAGTGAGTACTACATCAACAGACGTAAACATTCCAAATACTAATTGTTTTCTGCGATTGAACGGTGATGTAGTGAGTGCGAACTCGACGCACCAAGGAACCCCGATGAGTCTGTCCAACTTCAAACTCTACGACGTCGCCCTCACCGCCGACGAGGTCAAGCGACTCTACGAGATGGGTCGGTGCGACGAGGGACACCACGTCGTCAATTTCAGCAAGACGCGGGTCGGCATCGGTTTGGGGGATGGGGAGGCTCCGAGGGGGGCTTTGGATGTGAGGGGGTCGGCGTTTGCATCTAAGTATTTCGGGGGGTTAACTACATTTTTAACAGGCGATTATACATCCACTGCTATAACATCTTTCACCAGCGTAGGGCAAACAATTGCAATGATCGAGTATACATTTGATGTTCCACAAGAATATCATCTTCTGGGGAGGGCAAATTTGGAATCACAAGTTATGATAAAATGGTGTGGAGAAATCGAACATCCATGGAATTTTATGTTCTACATAGATCTGTATCATAGTGGTCTTTCAACTGCAGTAAAAAGCGCTGTTAACACCGATAGTAGTAGTTCTCGTAGTAATGGTGCGGGAGTACCGGTAGTTAATCATCATGCAGATTATGGTAGTACACTGGAAAGTGCTATGATCGGTTCTCGAATTTATATACCCAATTGTGACGTGAGTTCTGGATCAACAATCACTGTCAAGTTGGTAGGAAGGCGTGGTAATTATGGAACATCCGCAACCGTGTACACTAATAGAACAAAGAATGATAATGATAGCCTAGATTATGAGCGTGGAATAACAAATTTTTTTATGGCACTAAAAGTAGTATAAGATCGATGGACATTTTAAAAACTTTATGTATGTTAAGACCTGGTAAATCAATTAGCTTTAAAGAGAACCGTGTAGAAACTATAAGTAATGTTGTATGGTTAAATGAAAAAACTTACACACCAGAACAATATAACAAACTCGAGGACGCTTCAAATTTAATTTTCAATGAAGAAGTGCAATTATATACGGTCACACCATTCACGATTCCAACGGAATTGGAATGTCAAGAATATTGGGATACAATTTTAAAGAATAAATTTTCAAATGAAAATTTAAGAAAAAAAAGAGATACTCTTCTTGATAAAACAGACAAGTACGCCATCATCGATTACCCCCACCCATCTCCCGAATCGAAACAAGCTTGGTTGGATTACCGCCAAGCCCTCCGCGACCTCCCCGCGAATACGGTGGATCCGGAGAACCCGGTTTGGCCCCAAGCCCCAACTCCGTAACTAAACGCATTCCAAGAACGTCTCCGACGTTCGTCCCATCCATTTAATAATTCTCTCCCGATATATTAAATGGCCATAAACCCAAATAACGGTGTCT
>Ga0181602_10004155_pt1 | contig 11267 bp, 8 predicted proteins | sample 041ome_14_FD_148640 | JGI IMG/M metagenome (GOLD analysis project Ga0181602, IMG submission 148640) | Coastal salt marsh microbial communities from the Groves Creek Marsh, Skidaway Island, Georgia - 041408US metaG (spades assembly) | ecosystem: Environmental > Aquatic > Marine > Intertidal zone...
TCGACGAATGCGCACGCTAGGGCTGCGGTCGACGCGACCGCCCTCGATCGATCGCGTCGCGTCGATCGCGAGAGAAGAAAACGACGCGTCGACACTACTCCACGCAGTAACACACAGACACAATGTCCGCCGTCACGAAGATGTCCGTCACCGCCGCCCCCGTCGCGTCCTTCGCGGGCGCGCGCCGATCCTCCGCCGCCGTCGCGCGCCGATCCACGATCGCGCACTTCAAGGTCACGCTCGAAACCCCGGAGGGGGCGCAAGCGATCGAGTGCGCGGACGACACGTACATCCTCGACGCCGCTGAGGTGCGCGAAACGCTCGAGCGAATTTTTAATCGTCGGGTCGCGACGCGCGCGGCGTCGCGCGCGGCGTCGCGCGCGCGGGAACGGGGGGGAATCGCGTCGCGCGACGCGGACGCGGCGCCGCGCGAACGATCGGGCGATCGACGCGATGCGCGTCGGGCGCGTCGCGCGCGAACGCGCGGGCGTCGCGAGGGCGCGAGACTGACGGAGGGGTGATTTCTTTTGCGACGCGCGCAGGAAGCCGGCATCGACTTGCCGTACTCGTGCCGCGCGGGCGCGTGCTCGTCGTGCGCGGGTAAGGTTACGGTACGTTGACGTCACGCGCCCGCGAGGGACTCTCGACGAGTCGCGAACCGACGATGGGACGTTTCTGGATGACGAGACTGACGAGACGATCGCGCGCAGGCTGGTTCCATCGACCAATCCGACCAATCTTTCTTGGACGACGACCAAATGGGTAACGGCTTCGTGCTCACGTGCGTCGCGTACCCGACGTCGGACTGCACGGTCAAGACGCACATGGAGGAAGAACTCTACTAAACGCGCGCCGCGAAGCGAGGACGACGCCATCGAGCGTCGACGCTCGGTACGTACGCGCTTTGAAGAGGCGACGCGATTGGTCGCCGCAGTTTAGGAACTGAGGATGAAATATTATCATTACAGTTTCGTGCATTTATTCGTGTAGTCTTCGTCCCTGAATAGTCTCGTCTCGTCTCGCCCGCGCGGTCGCCGTCGCCCGAGTCGAGACGCCCGTCGCGGGACCGCTCACGCCGTCGGCGAGGCGGCGTTTTCGGCGCTGTCGTACGTCGTCCCGATATCGTTCACGCGTAACAGTACTTTGGTGCATCGATCGTCCTCGCGCGCGTGTTCGAGCGCCTCCTCGAACTCGCTCGAGAGTTCGTAGTCGGTGTACTGAATCGCGAGTTTGTCGGCGCGCGCGAGCTTGCCGAGCGTCTCCATCATCTTGGGCACCTTTTTCTTGTTTTCAGTCATCCATTGGCGCAACGAGAACCCGCGAACGATGAGTGCGGATTGCGTCCAGGCGTGCCATGGGAACGTCGCCGCGCGACCGCTCATGTTGCCGTAGACGATGAGCGGACAACCGGGTTGGAGGGATTCGGCGAGACGCACCGCCGAGGCGCCGCCGACGGCGTCGAGCGCCAGTCTCGGCTTGGCGAACAAGTTTCGCGACGTGAGCTCGGTCGCGATCGAGCCTTCATCTTTCAACACCTCCGAAGCGCCGAGTGATTTCAACCACGCCGCCGTCTTGTCGAAATCTTTCCGCGAGCGCACGACGGCGACGGCGCGAAGCTTGAGCATGGCGCACAGTTGCACGACGCACTGACCGACGGTGGACGTCGCGGCGTTGAGCACCACGGCGTCTCCCGGTTTCAAGCTTCCGAAGTCTTCCAGTAAACGGTACGCGACGCACATTTCACGCATCATCGCCGCGTATTCCATGGGTAAAATGTCCGAAGGAAGCTTGATTAGGTCCTTCTCCTTCCACACCGCGAGCGAGCGCCACGTGCCCATCTCGGCTTTGTACGGCAGCACCCAATCGCCTTCGTTGAGAGATTTCACGCCCGCGCCGACTTTCACCACGGTGGCGACACCATCGGATCCAGCGACGAAAGGGAATTTCGCGCGCGAAGCGAGCGTCTTGGCGTCGATATCGGCGGGATTAATCGGCGCGACGCGCACGTTGACGAGCACCTCGCCCCACTCGAGCGTGGGAGGAATTGCCGCCGATCCCAATTTAATCGCGTTCGCCGCTGTGACGCTCGCCTGGTACGCACGAATCTTCGGTAGCACCACTTCGTCGTACGAACCTTTGTTCACCCCGAATCGATCGATCATGTCTTCGACCCCGATCGTCTTGTTCGAATCCGGTCCGCGCGCTCGGAGCCACGCTTCGAATCCGGCGGTGTGCGACCCCTTCTCCTTCTCCGTCTTCACGAGCGCCTCGGCCAGAGACTCCTTGCGCGCTTCCTCCTCCTTCATCTTATCGCGAAACACCCCTCCACCGAATTCATCGAGCAATTCTTCTTCGACCGTCTTTTCAAACGTCCCAGTCTCGTCGTACGACGCGCGCTTCGCGTCGTCGCTCAGCACGTCGTACGCGCGTTGGATCCTCGCGAACGTCACCGCGTCTCCGCCCTTATCGGGATGCGCGCGCGTGATCAAATTTCGATACGCCCGTCGCACCTACGCCGCGCCGTCGTCGCGCCGTCGTCGCGCCTCGCCGTCAGTCGTCGTCGTCGCCCCTCCCCCCCCACTCGGTCGTCATCGAAACGCATCCATCGTCCTCGTCGCGTCGTCCTCGCGTCGTCTCGCGCGCACCTCCGTCTTCGTCGCGTCCCGCGCGACGCCGAGCGCGTCGTATAAATCATCCCGCGCGTCCCCGTCGGCGTCATCGCGCGTCATCGCGCGTCGCTCGCGCGTCGCACGCGCGTCGTCGTGTGCCGTTTTTTCGCCCCTTTGAGCGTTTTTTTTCCACCCTCGATGCGCGCGCCTCGTCCTCCGGTCCTCGCGCGCGTCTCTTTGTCGCGCACCGACGCGCGCGCGATGGCGCACCGCGCGGCGTCGCGAGACGGCGACGAGGAGCGCGCGTCTGACGTCGCGCCGTCGCCGCGTCGCGAGATCGCGTCGTCGTTCGCGCTGCTCGGCTGGACCGCGTTCGGCGGTCCCGCCGCGCACGTCGCGCTCTTCAACGAAACCTTCGTGAAGCGCGCGGCGCGGCCGTGGATGACGAGCGGGACGTTCGCGGAGCTGCTGGCGCTCGGGCAGTGCCTGCCGGGACCGACGTCGACGCAGATGTCGTTCGCGATCGGGATCGCGAGGGGCGGCGTCGCGGGGGGCGCGCTGAGCGGGACGCTGTTTCAGTATCCGGGACTGCTGCTGATGTCGCTCGCGGGCGCGGGCGCGGCGGAAACGCTGGTGAATCCAGGGAATGCGCCGCGCGCGCTCGCGGCGGGGCTGTCGGCGGCGGGCGTGGGGTTGATCGCGTCGGCGGCGGAGTCGCTGACGCGGTCGCAGGCGAAGACGGCGACGACGAAGGTTTTGTGCGCGACGAGCGCGGTGGTGGCGTATTATCATCAGACGGCGTGGTTGTTTCCGGCGTTGATCGCGTTCGGGGGATGCGCGACGACGTGCGAGGCGCGCGCGCGGGAGAGGTGGGCGAAAAAGGAGGACGGCGAGACGCGCGGCGCGAGGGAGGACGCGAGCGGAGACGAAGACGCGGAGGAGGTGGCGCATCTCGGTCTCACGCCCGCGGTCGGGGGGTGCTTGATCGTGGGGTGGATCGTCGCGCTCGTCGCGCTCGGGATCGCGGTGTCGAAGACGGATTACGCGTCGAATAAGGAGTTGCATTGGTTCGAGGCGTTTTGGCGCACGGGTTCGATCATCTTCGGCGGCGGTCAAGTCGTGCTTCCGCTGTTGTTGAACGACGTCGTGCAGTACGACACGACGTGCTCGATCGCGAGTGGCGCGACGAGTTGCGTCAGAAGCGAGTCGCTCACGTCTTGGGTCACCGAAGAACAGTTTTTCGCCGGTTTAGCCATGGCGCAAGCCATGCCGGGGCCGTTGTTTAATCTCAGCGCGTACCTCGGCGCCGTCGCCGCGCGACGCGCGGGCGTGAACGTCGTCGTCGGCATCATGTGCGCGTGGTTCGGGTTGTTCGGTCCGGGCGTGATTCTCATCTTCGCCGTGCTTCCGTTCTGGGGGAAATTTCGAAAATGGCGCGTCTACAGACGCGCTCTGCCCGGACTGAATGCGTCAGCCGTCGGACTCGTCGTCGCCGCCGCGTTCAACATCGCGTTCAAGGTCAAATCTCTGAGTCCGTTTCCGAACGCTACCGTGTGCATCGGAATGATTTGCACGTTTTGCGTGCACGTCGTCAAGTTGCCAAGGGGAACGTGGACGCTGATCCAGGCCCCGTTGGTCGTCGTCCTCGGCGGACTCCTAGGGCTGATCGCGCACGGGACGGGCATGAACTGAGTCTTTCCTTTCCATCTCTAGCATATTCTTTCTTGCAATATCACATTATTTCTTGTCGTCTTCCACGCTATTGTAGTGCTCGCCCAAACCGAACGCGTGCCGATGGTACGCCACGCGCAGCGCGCCGTCCTCGTCAAAGTCTTCGCCCATGACTACGACGGGCATCGTCGCGCTAAACACCTGGATCCGCCGCCGCAACGCTTTCGAAAGCGCCATGATCTCCAACTGACCTCCCCAAGTCGCCGTACTCTCGACTTCGCGCACGTACGCTCGCCACCGTTCGTCCGCCTCGGGCGTTTGTTCGGCGCAATCGCCGATGAATGGTCGAAACGAATCCTCGTCGTCTCTCATCGTCGCCGCGCACGTCGCGCGCAACCCCTCGTATCCGCCCTCGTGCCCCGACCCCGTCACCTTGACCAGCTGATCATCGATCGAGCGATACAAGCAGTGGCCATCAGCGCGTATTTCTTTCACGCGCAACCCGAGCGGGGCTAATCTCGACCTCAAGACTTCGCTCTCCATCGCCTGAGCGCTCGGTCCCAGCGCCGCCTTTTCCGCCGCGATCCTCGCCTCTCTCGCCGCTTCCTCCGCCGCACGCTTCGCTTTGCGCGCCATCGCCTTGGACGGCTTCTTTTGCTTCTCGCTTTCATCGCTTTCCTTCGCCTCCTTCTCGTCATCGTCGTCGTCGTTCGTCAGCGTCGCCTGGTCGCGCAGCGCCGCCGCCGCCGCGTTCGCGTCCGCTTCCCCATCGCTCGTCTCGTTCGCCTCCGACGCCTCGTTCGCGTCTTCCCACGCCATCATCTCTTGATAATGTCTATCGCTCACCACACCGACGGCGCGCATGGCCTTTTCCTTGTCTTTCTTCCCCGGCGTCGCGCCGTAAAGTTTCGTCACGAGCGATTCGATTTCTTCGAGCTGCTCGCGATGTCGCGCTTGGATTTCTTCGTACGTGAGCGCCGTGACGTCGATCTCGGTCGTGACTAAGTGCGCGGGGACGTCCCTGGAGGCGTCGGCGGCGACGGAGGAGGATTTCTTGCGACCCATGGGTTTCGGGGAGGCGACGAGTGCGGCCGGCGCGAGCGCCGCGGTTTGGATGTGGAAGCGCGGCGAGGTTACAAATCGTCGTCTTCGAAGAAATCGTCGCGGGCGCCTAGGAATGCCACGGCGCGGGATTCTATGGACTGTAGGCGCTTGGCGAGGGCGTGCGCGTGCGCGTGCGCGGCTTCGAGGCGGGCGTCTTCGGCGTCGTCGTCTTCGAAGAAATCGTCGACGGTTTCTTTGAAGAGATTTTCGGTCGCCTCGTTGAAGATGTCGTCGTCTTCGTCGTCTTCGCCGGAGATATCTAAGTCGTCGTCGACGCCAAACGCGCCTGGGTCGATATTGTCGTCGACCTCGTCGTCGTCGTGCGCGACGACGGCTCGACGCGCGTTCGCAGAGCCCTTTTGATGCCGAGCGTCGCTTCGGAATGACGTCAAATCCTGGACGCGTCGCGCCAACGCGTCGCGCTCGGTGACCAACTCACGCACTGTCTCACGAACGGTGGCGCACTCGCGCTCCAACTGCGCGATTTTACGGGCGTCGCTCGCGTCCTTGCCTTGCGCCAATTTTTGCTGAAGTTTACGTACAGTCATCGCGTGGCGCGCCGCGTCTTTGCGCGCCTGATTGAGCTCACGATTGTACGTTTTTTCCGTCTGCGTGCGCCAATCTGTGAAATCGCTCATTTCATTTTCGTTTTCCGAGCGAATTCGGTCCAACTCGCCTCTTAAATATACCACCTCACCGTTCAGGCGTTCCTTCTCAGCGCGTTCGACAGAAACGGTTTCCTTCGCGTGTTCGCGTTCCGCTTGCACCTCGGCCAAACGCGACGAAATCTCCTTGACGCGTTCTTGCGCTTTTTGAGCATCGAACACGAGCCTATCCCGCGCTGAATCGCGTTTGTGGACCTCCCTTTGCGCAATCGCGAGCTGCTCTTGCGTCGTCGCCAACTGCTTGACCAATTTTTGAATCCTCTCCGCGTCTTTGACACTTCGCTCGCTTAAACCCATATTCTCACTCTCTATGATCGCCTTACGCATGCGCTCAAGCGCATCAGACGTCGCTTCGCTCGTTTCCATTGCCGCCTCTGCTCGCTTCTGCCACTCGTCTCGCAGCGCCTTCGCCTCGCGCAGCTCCGCCGCGAGTTCGCCCGCTCTATTTCGCGACGAACTCAGTGCCCTCGCGTCAGCCCGCGCCGCTCGACTCAACTCTTCCATTTCTGCTCGCCACTTCTCCTCGGCCTCTCTCACCGCGTTTTCAACCGCTTCGCTCGCCGCTTTCTCTCGCATCTCCCCGCGTTCGGCGGCGACTTGCGCGAGCGTCTCCGTCGCCCGCCTCGCCCGCGCCTCCGCCGCCTCACACCGCTCGCGTAGACCCTCGTACTCTCTCGACGGCACGCTCGCTGACGCACCGATCGCGCGACGTCCGCCGTATTCGCTCTCATCGTCGTCATCCGTCTCCGTCGCTCGCCGTCCCGCTCGAGCGCGTCGCCGCCGCGTCTCCAGTTCGCACGCCAGCGCCGTCTCTCGCGCGCGCGACGCCCGCTCCGCCGCTTGTAACGCTCGAAGTTCACGCTCTAAGATCTCGCATCTCGCGATCGCGTCCTCGTGCGCGGCGGGCGGGGCGTGCGACGCGAAAGTTTCCATCGACCGGGACAGACTGGATCGGTCGAGGTGAACTCGACGAACGCGCCCTGAAGCGTTTCGCGCCGGCTCCGCGGCGCGCGAGCGGTCGAAGTGATCGCGCGCGCACGCGCGACGCGACCTCGAGCGCGCGCGAGCGGCGCGAAGTGCGGCGCACCGCGCGTTCGTCTTGCCAACGCGCCGGTGTTACAAAAGCTAGGCCAACTTTTCAACTTTTTCACAATACAAGACGCCGACGTCTATCAGACTGGATCCAACCGCGGGGGCTCGAAACCGAACGCGAAAGCTTCGAGTTCTTCGAAGCTTCGAGGTCTCGCGTTCGATCGAACGGCGTCGACGCGGCGCGAGTGATCGCTAAAAGATGGACGCGAAGACGCGCGCGAAGCCGGTGGACTAGGAATCGGCGAAGCCGACGGCGCGAAGCCGAGACGCGAGGGTCTCGGCGGCGCGCTCGCCGTCGCGGCCGCCGCGGAGCAGGGCGTCGACGAGGTCGTCGTCGTCGCGTAAACTATCGGTGAGATCGGCCTCGCGCTCGTCTTCGACGTCGAGGGACGACGCGGGACGTCCGCGGCTCCGGTCGAACGGGTCGGTTTCGCGGGCGGGACGCGAAGACGCGCCGAAGGCGTCCGCGTCGACGTCGTCCTCGCTCGCACCGTCGCGCGCGCTTCGCAATATCGACGTCGCGTCGATATCGTTACTTTTCGTGCTTTTCTTCGACTCCCACACCGGCGCTTCGTGCTTGGCCGTTTTGAAGAAGAACGAACTCAAGTCGCCGACGAACGCGTCGGCGTCGACGCCGCGGCGTCCTCGCCCGCGCCGCCTCGCCTCTTCCTCGACCGCGTCTCGAACGCGATCGCTCACCTCTCCGGACCTCGCCGACGCCCGATCCGCGTTCTCGGCCCCCATCGGCCACGCGTTCGGCACCTCCCACGCCGTCGGCGGCGCGCGCGCGCTTCGCCGCGGCCGCCCGCCGACCCCGTGCCCTCCTCCGACGCGCCATTCACCCCCGTGCGCGTCCGCGCTCACCGTCGCTTCCGTTTGCGTCGCTTCCGTCGTCGCCGCAGCGCTCGCGCTCGTCACCGCCGCCGCCGCCGCGAGGCTCGCGCACTGCGCCGCCAACGCGCGCAGCTCTTGCCTGAATTCAATCTCGCGCGTCGCCGAACGCTCCCGCAGCGCTTCGATCTCGCGCCTGAGCGATGCGTTTTCTTCGCGCAACTCGCGCGCGAGCGCGTCGGCGTCCATCGCGTCCGCGGGCGCCATGCGACGAGATTTAAGCGCGCACCGTTGGATTCCGTTGGATTTCGCGTCGGCGCGATGCGACGCCGCGCGCGCGTCGCGACGCCCTCGCGACGATCGAGCGCTTCGATGCGATCGAGCGTTTTGACGTCGCGCGTCGCGTGCGGCGCGCGCGCGCGTCGCGACGCGCGAAAATGGCGCGGCTCGACGCGAACGTCGGTGACTCGACTCGCGGCGCGAAGAGCGAAGAGCGAAGAGCGGCGAAGAGCGTCGAGCGTCGAGCGAAGAGCGGCGGGCGTGCGCGGGCAGATGGGAAAATTACAAGATGATTAATTTACTATGACGTTTGGGATCACGGCGCGGTGGCCGTTCAATTGGACGTTTTCGTCGTCTTCGGTCCGACGGTCTTGAGCGCGGCGGCGGCGACGTTGGCCGCGGCGCGGCCGACGTTTACGATGTTGCCGACGACGCCGGATACAGTTGGTGCAGGCTCGACTCTGACCTGTTTGAAAGAGGCGCGACCGCGATCTTTCGCGGGCGTCGCTTGGCCGTAGTTTTCTTGAAGAAACTCGATGGAGTGATTTTCGGTGAAGGCTTTCACGCGAGCTCTCGAGCGAACGACGGCGAGCGCAATTTTTGAACCGAGCTGCGTGCCGCCGCAAAAGGCGACGAGGCTGGCCGTGAACGATGGTCTGTCCTCTCCGGTAAATTGATCCTTTAGCACTTGTTGAAGAACGGGGCGAAGCGTGATCTCGTCCAAGTCAGGGCGCTCCATATGAAGCGCGCCGGCGGCGCCGAGCGAAGTGCCCTTGACGCGCTTCTTCAATTCTTCGTTTTCCGCCGAGTCTCTCGACGTGCAATAGACTTGAATGTCGAAAACACGCGAAGCTTGCTCGCCATAATTCTTTGTAATCGATTGATGAAGAGAGTCCAAGTCACGCCAGAGGATTTGGCAGAAGTCAACCTGCGGCGTCATGAAGATGAGCGTGAACTTTTCAGTCACGCTCGTCGCGTCGCCCGTTTTTTCGAGATACGCGTTGACGGCGCGCGAGCCAGGAGTGCCTGTTAAGAGAACGTCACTGGAGAGTCGAGCGATTCGGTACACCGAGAGTGCGGCGAACGCCCAAATCATGTAGACATTCCATTCCTTACGATCTTCACGAATCAAGTTGTACCAGGCGGTGAACGCCACGGTTGACGTGGCGTTGAAGATGAGATCTATCCACCAAATAGGGGCGTTCATTCTGGTGAACACCCAGTGAACGAAGAAATAGCAGTGGCATACGAAGAAAGCCCACAGTGGGACTTCTCGCATGGCTTGCGTGGCGATTGCAAAGTTTTTCGAGAAAGAAAGGAGTAACGCGATGGAGGTTAAGTCGAGCAGCGGGAACCCGATTTGCGTGAGGTCCACGACTTCGTGCAAGACATTCTTCGTGAGAAGTCTCTCGTAATGACGTTTCGTGGCGTTATCACCTTCTTCTCGCAACTTCGTTTCGCGCCAAGCGCACTGCTTATGCAAAAATATGTCTTGAACGCTTCGACTCGCCCACATTTTGCTGGCCTTCGATTCCTCCTTCGCGAGGCCGAGCTGTTTATAGACGAAGTCCTTCAGCGTGTAAGACTCTTTGAAATAATTGTCCGCGAACTTGCGATTTTTGACGTCTCTGGCGGCCAAGTCAGACAACCGCGCTGGAGCATTCATTCGTACGAACTCGTTCACCTTGGCTTTCGCCAAGGAAAGCATCGGAACGATGCCCGTCCCGGCGCCGATGGCCACGATTTGCGTCTTGTCGTCGATGTCGTTAAATCCGGTGCCATACGGTCCATTAATGCGCATTTTGGATACAAACCCATCCCGGGCGTCGCGCCAGAGCTTATTCGTCCAGCTATTTGCGCCATCGACTCTGCTCGTCGACATGACTTCGATGTAAAAGTCAATCGTATCCTCGTGCGGTGACGACGCAATCGAGTACGGATGCCACGTGTAATCGATGTTGCGATCGTTGATAAAGACATATTGACCTGGACGAAAAATGAACGTCTCCGGGCGCACAATGCGCAAGTGCACCACTTTACGTGACTCCGGCTCGTCGTCACCGAGCGCGACGCACTCCACGACGTCACAATCTCGTATGTTGAACGACGCTTGCAATCGGTCCGTCAAGTACCATACGAGCGATGCGGAGAACCACTTAAAGTTTTGCGAGCGCACCTGTCCGCGTCGGGCCTTATCATCCAGCGTGTGCGCGATTGCGAGCGCAAACATGATGAATACGAAGTGGTGAACGTAGTAAAAGATCTCGTACTTGATTCGATTTCTCGCGTACGACGTCACCGCGACGAGCAGCAAGCATCCCATAATCGCCAACCCGGTGGCCATGATTTCGCTCGTCATCTTGTGACAAAACGTGTGCTGCCCGCCCGGCGTCGGCTCTTTACCCGACTTTTGCTGCGCGCAACCTTGTCCGAAGAACACGAAGAACAAAATAGTCGACGCGAACACGAAAGAAACCATGACGTACCCGAGGTGAATGTGCATCGCCACGACTTTGTGCAGCGGGACAAACTTCCTTCCGAAAGACGTCGTCGACAGCGCCGCCACGCTCTGTCGCGCCATCGTCAGCGGCAGCAGCGCCATCTGAAACAAAATCGCGTGCATCGCCCCGAACTCAAACGGCGGCGTCAGTCGCTTCCACCAATACAAATTCGCCCCGCGCGGCACCTTCTCCTGCGCGCGATACTTGACCAAGAAAAAGTGCGACCACACCACCATCGTCGCCATCGCGTGCGCCACCGCCAAGAACAGCATCTTCCGCTGCTCATAAATCGTCAGCGTGTACGTCATCGCCAATTCCGACCGCCGCGCGTACGATTTATACACCGCGGTATCGCTCAGCGTCCGCGCCAATCGCAGCTTCGAGATCACCGTTTCGCGCAGATACACCGCGCGCGTCGCCCTCGCGCGCGCGTCCGTCGCCATCGCGCGCGTCGAGTCGCCGAGTCGCGTCGTCGCGTCGCGACGCATCATTCAATTCAATCGACGGCGCTGACG
>Ga0181602_10004177_pt1 | contig 11231 bp, 15 predicted proteins | sample 041ome_14_FD_148640 | JGI IMG/M metagenome (GOLD analysis project Ga0181602, IMG submission 148640) | Coastal salt marsh microbial communities from the Groves Creek Marsh, Skidaway Island, Georgia - 041408US metaG (spades assembly) | ecosystem: Environmental > Aquatic > Marine > Intertidal zone...
ACAATAAAAACAGAGCTGTCGCTGATGTCCGTCATGCGTTTACTAAAAATGGTGGTAATTTGGGAACCGATGGATGTGTTGCTTTTATGTTTAAGCATTGTGGGAGTATCTTTTTTGCACCAGGCTCCAACGAAGAATTAATTATGGAAAAAGCGATTGATGCTGGGGCAGAAGATGTTGAGATTAATGATGATGGTTCGATTGAGGTCATTACCCCGCCTAATGAATTTCTTTCGATTAAAGAAATATTTGAAACAGAGAAAATCAAATTTGAGATGGCGGAATTAACCATGAAGGCAGAGAATGAGGTTGAATTATCTGGAGATGATGGGATAAAGATGCAAAAAATTTTAGATGTACTGGATGATCTTGATGATGTGCAAGAAGTTTATACCAACGCCGTGATCGAGAATTAATTTTGTCTGAAACTCGAATTTTAGGCATTGACCCAGGTTTAAGACAAACTGGATTTGGCGTGATTGATTGTAATAAAAATAAATATGCCTATATTGCCAGTGGAGTTATTAAAACAAATTCTGATCAATTAAATCTTCCAGAACGATTAAAGATTATCTTTGATGAGGTCTGTGAAACCATTCTAAAATTTAATCCAAAGCAAATGTGTATCGAAAAGACGTTCGTGAATATGAATGCCAATAGCTCCTTAGCATTAGGCCAGGCTAGAGGGGTGTCCATGGCGGCAGCAATTCAACATAATCTACCCATATATGAATACACAGCTTTGCAAATAAAAAAATCTGTCGTTGGGAACGGGCATGCTCAAAAAATACAGGTGCAGTCGATGGTGCAAAAGCTTTTAAATTTACCAGAAATGCTTGGTCCAGATTCCTCTGATGCGCTTGCGTGTGTCTTGTGTCACAATCAGGTTATGCAAATAAAAAAAGATGATTTAACTATGAAATACCGTGGCGGAAGAATCTTATGATTGGAAGTATTCGAGGCAGGCTCGTTGACAAATCGCCCCCATGGATTCGTGTTGAGTGCAGCGGAGTTGGCTATGAAATTGAAGTTCCAATGTCAACCCTCTACAATCTTCCTGAAGTAAACAATGAAGTTTTTTTATTAACACATATGGTGGTTCGTGAAGATGCTCAATTGTTATATGGTTTTTTAACTGCCGAAGAAAAATCATCTTTTAAGAGTCTCATCAAAGTCAATGGGATTGGTGCTAAGGTTGCCCTTTCCATTTTAAGTGGTGTTTCAATTGAACAATTTTTAAATGCGATTAATCTACAAGATGTATCGCTTCTGATTAAGATACCAGGTATAGGTAGAAAAACAGCAGAACGTTTGATAGTCGAATTAAAAGACAAACAGTTCCTGAATTTACAAAAAACGACTGAGCACGGGAAAAACCTTACGGATATTATGGACGCACTAGAGGCTTTGGGTTATTCAAAAGCAGATATTCAAAAAGTGATAAAAGACTTAAACGATGACATCAGTGTGAATGATGGCATTAAACAAGCCTTACAATGGTTATCAAATTAAATATGATTGAAGAAGATCGTTTTATAGCAAATACACCCAAAGAAAATGAAGAAAATTTGGAAAGATCCCTACGCCCGATTGATCTAAATGAATATATTGGGCAAGAAAAAATTCGTGAACAGTTACAAATTTTTATGAGTGCGGCTCAATCAAGAAATGAGTCCTTGGATCATGTACTTCTCTTTGGCCCACCGGGACTAGGTAAAACAACCTTATCACATATTATTGCCAGAGAGATGAATGTCGGATTAAAGCAAACGTCTGGCCCGGTGCTTGAAAAAGCCGGAGATTTAGCTGCTTTATTAACCAACCTAGAACCCAATGACGTTCTATTTATTGATGAGATCCATCGGCTCTCCCCTGTCATTGAAGAAATCTTATATCCCGCAATGGAGGACTATCGTTTAGATATTATGATTGGTGAAGGACCCTCAGCAAGATCAGTGAAATTGGACTTGCCCCCATTTACTTTAGTGGGTGCAACAACACGAGCGGGTATGCTGACCAATCCACTCCGAGATCGATTTGGCATTGTTTCACGATTAGAATTTTATAGCGAATCTGAGTTAGTAAAGATTGTTCAGCGATCAGCAAAATTGCTTGAAATTTCAATCGATGATTCTGGGGCAAGAGAGATTGCAAGGCGTTCAAGAGGAACTCCAAGAATTGCTAATCGATTACTCAGAAGAGTCCGGGATTATGCTGCGGTAAAATCTGATGGAAATGTTGATATAAAAACTGCAGACGCCGCCCTAAAAATGCTTGATGTGGATAAAATTGGCTTAGATGGTATGGACCGTTCCTTTTTGTTGGCCATTATTGAAAAGTTTAACGGCGGCCCAGTGGGTTTGGATAATCTGGCCTCAGCGATTGGAGAAGAAAGAGAAACGATTGAGGATGTCATAGAACCTTATCTTATCCAACAAGGTTACCTCATGAGGACACCTAAAGGCCGAATGGCAACAGATTTAAGTTTGAAACATTTTGATATTACGTTAGACAAGAATGGAATAAATAAAACACTATGGTAAGTCATCAATCTAGTTGGCCAGTCAGGGTCTACTATGAGGATACAGATAGTGGTGGAGTGGTTTATCATTCCAACTATTTAAACTTTATGGAACGAGGCAGAACCGAATGGTTAAGAAGTTTAAAAATTAACCAACAGATTTTAAAAGAAGAAGAAAATCTTCTTTTTGTAGTGCATCAAATTGATATAAAATTTATCAAACCTGCAGTCTTTAATGATTTGATTGAAGTTGAAACCAGATTAAAACAATTAACTTCGGTGAGGGTTCAGCTTGAGCAACAGATTAAACGTAATAAGGATCTTTTAATTACAGCATCGGTTGAAGTAGTAGGGGTGAATGCAAGAACATTAAAACCGGTTCGTATTCCGGAACAAATAAAATCTTTAATGGAGTGTAAATAATGAATGTGAATGGTGATTTATCTTTCTTATCCCTAATCATGGGAGCCAGTATTCCCGTGCAAATTGTGATGCTGATATTAATTCTGGCGTCATTATTTTCATGGAAATATATTTTTATTAAGATAAAAACGATTAAAGCTGCCGAAGAAGATGCTGAGGAATTTGAAAAATATTTTTGGGCTGGCGCGCAACTCAAGCAACTGTATGACTCTGCCAGTGCAATGGGAGCAAACATAGGCGGACTGAAAGCCATATTTAAAGCAGGTTATAAGGAATATATTGTCGCTAGATCGAGTGATCAAAAATTGGACAAACAGACTAAAGACAGCGTGCGTCGCGCCATGCAAGTGGCTTATAATCGAGAACTCGATGCGCTTGAACGACATCTTCCTTTTCTTGCCAGCGTGGGCTCGGTCAGTCCTTACATTGGATTATTTGGGACGGTTTGGGGCATTATGAATTCTTTTATCGGTCTTTCCAATGTTGCTCAATCAACACTGGCGCAAGTGGCCCCGGGAATTGCAGAGGCTTTAATTGCCACAGCCATCGGACTCTTTGCAGCAATTCCAGCGGTGATAGCATACAATCGATTTGCAGCTAAAGTGGATAGACTTGCCATTCGCTATGAAAGCTTTATGGAAGAATTTATCAACAACGTGGATAGACGATCTTGATGAAAAAACGACGCCTCATGAATAACATCAATGTGGTGCCATACATTGATGTGATGTTAGTGTTGTTGGTCATTTTTATGGTCACAGCGCCGATGACCAACCCTGGAGTGGTGGAGCTTCCCCGTGTTGGGCAAGATTTAAAACAACAAGGGTCCCCCATTACCATTTCGGTGAAGAAAAATGGCAACATTGAGATGGAGGGCAAGGAAATAAAAACGGATGAATTATTAATCCAGTTGAATCAAGCCATTGAGAAAAATCCTGAACAATCGGTAGTGATCGCTGCTGATAAAAAAACACAATATGAAAACGTTATCACCATCATGGATTTATTAAAACAAAATAAAATTCATAAAGTGGGTTTACTGCTAAAGCCTGAAAAATAGCGAATTAAAATGGATTTAGACGCAAAAATTAATCTTCAATCCAATCTATTTTCATTGCTGATTCATTTAACAATTCTCCTGGTGATGATTGTAACCGTTCAGTGGGCACCCAAATATCCTTACTTTGCAGAAGTGGAGTTATGGGAAGCAATACCGACGGTGAAAGAGCAAGCCAAAGCCCCTCCAAAAGTAAAAGCTAATCCTGCTCAAAAAATAGAAATAGAGAAAGCTCCAACAAAGCCGTCAGCAAAAAATCAAGATGATCAAGCTGAGATTAATTTGAAGCAAAAAAAAGCAAAGGAGATTGCAGAACAAAAGAAAAAAGAACAAATTAAGAAAGTCCAACAGGAGCTATTAAAGCAGGAGCAAATTAAACAACTGCAACAACAATTAATGCAGGAAGAGAAGTTAGACAGATTGAAAGAAGAGCTGCTCGAGCAAGAGCTGAAGGTGGCTGATCAGGAAATTGTTTCTCAAGACAAGAAAAAAACAGAAAGAATTGCCATTGAAGCTGATCAAGATGTAGAAGCAGGAAAAAACAAATCAGAAATTGATAAATATAAAGCTTTGATTCAACAAAAAATTCAGCAGAATGTGAATAATAATTTGTGTGGTTTGGATTATTTAAGCTTATCTTTTGAAATTACCTTACTGCCCTCTGGAGAATTACTCAATGATCCCGTTTTGAAGGAAACCAGTAAAAATTTAAGTTGTGATGAAGCTGTGGAGAGAGCTATTTATCAATCGGAACCCCTACCAGTTCCAACAGACCCAAAATTATTTGCTAAACTCAAAAAAATTAAATTAAAATTCTATCCAAATGGACAACCTCAATGAAATTTTTATCTAAAACTTTACTGTTAATCTTATTCTTATTCCAAACCGCTCAGGCGATTGAGGTGATTGATATCTTAGGTGGTAAAGCGAACGAGCTGGCAGTTGCTGTAATTCCTTTTTCTGGCGACGATACTGATAATGAAAAAAATCAAATTCACAATATAATCAAGTCTGATTTATCTCGTTCCGGTTTTTTTAGAATCATCAAAACGGAGGGTGTTAAATCCTTGCCTGCGAATTCTGATCAAGTTGATTATACCTTTTGGTCTGGTCTCAAGACTGAATTATTGGTGATTGGCCGCGTGGAAAAAAACGAACAACAAATCAAAGTGACCTATGATTTAGTGGACGTCTTTAAAGAAAAACTGATTATTTCAACTGAATATATGGGCACATTAAAACAAGCTCGACAAATCGGTCATCAAATCTCAAATGTGATCTACGAAAAGATTACGGGAACACCGGGGGTGTTTCATACAAAAATTGGTTATGTTCAAAAAGTGAACAATAAAAAATTTCACTTGAATGTTGCAGATATGGATGGGTTTAATGCAAAATCAGTGGTGATTTCAAATGAGCCAATTATTTCAACGCGTTGGTCACCGGATGGAGAAAAAATTGCCTATGTTTCTTTTGAGAAGAAAAAACCAGTTATTTTTGTGCAGAACCTTAAAACAGGCGATCGGAAATTAGTTGCTAATTTTAAAGGCAATAACAGTTCACCAGCCTGGTCTCCTGATAGTAAAAAATTAGCCATTGTTCTCACCTACAATGCATTTTCTCAAATATACATCATGGACGTTAATGGGGGCGATGTGCAACGATTAATGAGAAGCCGTTCCATTGATACTGAGCCTGTGTGGGCGCCTGATGGTAAATCAATTTTCTTTGTCTCCGACCGGGGCGGCGGCCCGCAAATTTATTCCATTGATTTGGCTACCGAGCAGGTGAGACGGGTAACCTTTGAAGGTAAATATAATGTCAGTCCAAGATTATCTCCCGATGGAAAATTATTAACGTTTATCACCAACGATAATGGATCATATAAAGTTGCGGTACAAAATTTAATGTCGAATCAGGTAATGCGTTTAACTAAAGGAAAAAATGATGAGGCCCCTGTTTTCAGTCCGAATGGACATATGGTATTATATACGAGTAAGGAATCTGAGAAAGAAACTGCCTTAAAAACAGTGTCTTTAAATGGATTTAAACAACAGTTAATTGACACAGGCCCATTGAGTAATCAAGAAGCTACTTGGTCACCGATTGATTTTTAATGAAAGGAAATTAAATCAATGAATAAACTTTTTTATGCAGGTTTTGCTATGGCTCTTTTAGCAGGTTGTAGTTCAACTCCTTTGAATGATGCAAATGCTCCTTCGGATGCAAAAGCAGGCGCAGCAAAAAATGGAGAGCTAAGTTTAGATAAATTAAGAACAGATAGTCTGCTTACTCAAAGAAGTGTCTATTTTGACTTTGACAAATTTGAAGTCAAACCAGAGTATCTTGATGTCGTGAATGCGCATGCTCAATATGCCGCAGACCATCCGGCAGCAAAAATGACTCTGAAAGGCCATGCAGATTATCGTGGATCTCATGAGTACAACTTAGCCTTAGGACAAAAACGATCAGTGTCCGTCAAGGACGTGATGAATACATCAGGCGCTAATGACTCACAAATTGAAACCGTGAGCTACGGTGAAGAAGAAGCAAATCAAAACTGCCAAGGTCAAGAGTGTGGTCAGGACAGAAGAGTAGATATTAGCTACGAAGTAGAATAAGGCGTTATAGATTTCTTTCATGAAAAGAATATTATGGGCTGGTTTATTAATTTTTAGTTTGAATTCATTTGCCTTTCTTGAGGATGAGGAAGCCAGAAAAAAAATTAATGACCTGCAAAACCAGCTCAATTCTTTAAAAACAGAAAAGCTTGTCGATTTAGAAGGTAAAATCACTGATCTTCAGCAAGTCCTCCAAGGTGGAAGCCTGCAGCAATTTAACAATAAAATTAATGAAATTTTTGATGATCTCGCCAAACTGAGGGGCGATGTTGAGGTGTTGCAATTTGGTCTGCAAAGTTTTGAAGATCGACAAAAACTCAATTATCAAGATATCGAAAGTCGCTTTGAAAAATTAGAGCAACAACTCGAGTTATTGCAAGAACAGCCAAAAAAACAACTGGATGTTGTGCAAGATCAATCAAACCAGCTTAATCAAGACCCCCCAATTAATAATATCAATCAAAACGCTGTTGAATCTGTTCAAAATGCTATCAATCAAGAGCTATTGAATGAGGAGCAGGTCTCTCCAGCCGATCAAAATAAAGAAAACGTTGTTGAAAATAAACTTCCCCCTCTGATAGATGAAGAGCAGGCAATGAATATGTTTAATGACGCGGAAGGGTTGATGCGCTCAACTAAGTATAAAGAGGCATTCGAATTATTTGATCGATTTGTCACAACCTATCCGAAATCGCAACGATTGGTGGAGGCAAAAAAGAATATTGGCTTTATTCAATTTGCACTCAAAAACTACAATGCCTCGTTGAAAACTTATGAAAAATTAATTCAAAATCACCCAGATCATGAGTTGATGCCAGAAATCCTGTATGGAAAAGCAAACACGGAAATTCAGTTAACGCGAATAACAAAAGCAAAACAAACTTTAAGAAAAATTATCAAAGATTATCCAAACGCATCAAATATTGAAAGTGCCAAAAAAAGATTAAAAGCACTGGAATCCATCAAGCTCTAATCAACGTCAATGAAAACAATCAGAATCAATGAAATCTTCTATTCGATTCAGGGAGAATCTTCGAGAATTGGTTTTCCAACAGTTTTTATCAGATTGACGGGTTGCCCCATGCGATGTACCTATTGCGATACTGCTTATGCCTTTCATCAGGGCAATCAACAGGAGATTGATGCGATCATTAATCAGGTTCAACAATATCCCACAAAATTTGTAACCGTAACTGGCGGCGAACCCTTGGCGCAAAAAAATTGTCTTGATTTATTGGATCAACTTTGTGACCTAGATTATGAGGTGTCTTTAGAAACAGGAGGCGGGATAGATATCTCTCCCGTAAACGCAAAAGTAAAAATTATTTTGGACATAAAAACACCTAAATCAGGGGAGGTTGAGAATAATTTTTGGCCTAATTTAAAACAAATTAAACCGATGGATGAAATTAAATTTGTCGTTGCAGATCAAGAAGATTTTGAGTGGGCAATACAAACAATGCACGAGCACCAACTGGATCAGAAAAAAATACTTTTTTCCCCAGTTTATAATCAGCTTGAGGGCGAATTACTTGCCAAGTGGATTTTAGATCATGGGATAGAAGCTCGACTTCAATTGCAACTGCATAAAATATTATGGGGTGAAAAACAAGGTGTCTAAGAAAGCCATTATTTTACTCTCAGGCGGTTTGGATTCATTAACGACATTGGCGATTGCAAAACAACAAGGATTTAAATGCTATGCCTTGCATGTCATATATGGGCAACGACATGCCTCTGAAACTCATGCAGCAAAAAAAATTGCAGATTTTCATCAAGTTGAATCTTTTAGACAGATTAATATTGATATGAGCTGGCTCAAGTCATCAGCTTTAACCAACCATTCGCTCACAATTCCAGAACAAAGAACCGATGGCATTCCGGTCACTTACGTGCCTGCTAGAAATACAATTATGATGTCGTTAGCTGTCGCTTGGGCTGAAACGGTTGAAGCAAATGATGTATTTTTGGGCGTCAATGCTGTTGACTATTCCGGCTACCCCGATTGTCGACCTGAATACATCAAGGCCTATGAAACAATGGTCAATTTAGGCATTAAAAGTGCTGTCGAGGGCGAACCATTTCATATCCATACCCCTTTAATTCAGCTCTCAAAAGAGGATATTATTCTTAAAGGTTTAATGTTGGGAGTTGATTACTCGATGAGTGTCTCATGTTATCAGGCAGATGCTGATGGGCGAGCCTGTGGTAAATGTGATTCATGCGACTTAAGGCAAAAGGGTTTTGAAAAAGCAGGAGTTAAAGATCCTACTTTGTACAGATAAAATGACGAAACACTTGCCAAAATACCCAAAAATAGCGTAAAATCCACCCCTTTTCTGTATAAAATTTTTAGAGATTATTTATGGTAATTATTAGACTATCAAGAAGTGGTTCAAAACAAAAACCTTACTACAATGTAGTGGTGCAAGATTCCAGAAAACGCAGAGATGGACGGTTTATTGAGCGCGTAGGTTTTTATAACCCTATGGCCCAATCTGGCTCTGAAACAATTCGTCTCAATGAAGAGCGTATCGCGTATTGGAAAGGCCATGGAGCTCAAATTTCTGAGACTATGACACGAATTATAAAATTACAAGCTAAAGGTCCTGCTGGGCTTGAAGCAATGAAACAAAAAGATGCAAAAAAAGCTGAAGCTAAAAAGGCTAAAAAAGAAGCTGAAAAAGCAGCATCGGCTGAACCAGTAGCTGAAGAAGCTGCTGCTCCTGCTGAAGAGGCTGCTGCTCCTGCTGAAGAGGCTGCTGCTCCTGCTGAAGAGGCTGCTGCTCCTGCTGAAGAGGCTGCTGCTCCTGCTGAAGAGGCTGCTGCTCCTGCTGAAGAGGCTCCAAAAGAAGACTAATTTTTGGAAAACCTTGTCATCATAGGGAAAATTATTTCAGCCTATGGGATTAAGGGTTGGGTCAAAATAAGACCCTTCACGGAAACAGCTAAAAGTTTTATACAGTACAAAAAGCAATTTTTGTCTAAAAACCAAAAAGATTGGAATTGCATACAAATTGAAAAAATGAAAATTCAGGGTCAGGACGTAGTTGCTGATCTTGGGTTTGAAAATCGTGACCAGGCAATTGAGAGTAAAGGTCAGATTCTTGCAGTTGATAGACAACAATTGCCACAGTTGGAAGAAAATGAATATTACTGGGATGATTTGATAGGCTTAAATGTCTATGACTTGCAACACAATGATCTCGGAAAAGTGATTGAGTTAATTGAAACCGGAGCTAATGATGTTCTGGTTGTTTCGGGAGAAAAAGAAAGGTTAATACCTTATATACCCCAAGTTATTGTCAAGATTGACTTAACAGAGAAAAGAATAGATGTAGATTGGGATAAAGAGTTTTAGATGCTTACATTTAACATTGTCTCCCTAATGCCGCAGATGTTTGAAATTTTAAAAATGGATGGGGTCGTTAGTCGAGCGTTAAATGAGCAAAAATTAAAATTAGATTTATGGAATCCTCGGGATTTTGTTCTGGATGCCCATAACACGATAGATGATAGGCCTTATGGCGGCGGACCTGGAATGGTCATGATGATTGAGCCATTGGTAGATACTCTTGAGGAAATCCAAAAGAGTTTGGCTAAGGCAAATAAAGGTAATTCTAAAGTGATTTACTTAAGTCCAAAAGGACAGACTTTGAGTCATAAAAAATCTTTAGAATTGTCGAAAGAAAAAAATTTAATATTGATCTCAGGTCGATACGAGGGTATTGATCAAAGGTTTATAGATCAATATGTTGATGAAGAAATCTCGATTGGTGATTTTGTAACAACAGGCGGTGAATTGCCAGCGATGGTTTTAGTGGATGCAGTGTCTCGGTTAATTCCGGGGGTTTTGAATAAAGCTGAGTCATACCAAGAAGACTCATTTTTTGAAGGACTTTTAGACCACTGCCACTATACAAGACCTGAGATTTTTAAAGATTTAAAAGTGCCAGAGGTTTTATTATCTGGAGATCATAAGAAGATAGCTGAGTGGAGAAAAAAAAACGCTTTGCTTGAAACTTTTAAAAAAAGACCTGATTTAATTAATAATCGGGAATTAACAATAGAGGAGTCTCGGCTGCTACAAGAAGCATTAAAAGAGCAGGAACAAGACTTAAATAAAAGGAAAAAGTTATGAAAAATATTATTCAAACCATAGAAAATGAAGAAATCGCACGTTTAGGTAAAAAAATACCTAAATTTGCACCAGGCGATACAGTCGCAGTAGGTGTGAACGTGGTCGAGGGCGATCGAAAAAGAGTACAGATTTTTGAGGGCGTGGTTATTGCTAGAAAAAATCGTGGATTAAATTCCTCCTTCATTGTCAGAAAAATTTCATCGGGTGAGGGTGTAGAAAGAACCTTTCAGCTTCATTCCCCATTAATAGATACGATCGAAGTGAAGCGCCGTGGTAATGTGAGAAGAGCAAAGCTGTTCTATCTTCGTGAGCGTTCTGGAAAATCTGCGAGAATTAAAGAAAGACTTAAAATGCGTGACTCAGATTCACAATTCGAGGACATTCCAGTCGTTGAAGCAGCGCCAGCTGAACAAGCGCCAGCAGCAGAAGCTCCAGCAGCAGAAGCAGCTCCAGCTGAACAAGCGCCAG
>Ga0181602_10004216_pt1 | contig 11157 bp, 8 predicted proteins | sample 041ome_14_FD_148640 | JGI IMG/M metagenome (GOLD analysis project Ga0181602, IMG submission 148640) | Coastal salt marsh microbial communities from the Groves Creek Marsh, Skidaway Island, Georgia - 041408US metaG (spades assembly) | ecosystem: Environmental > Aquatic > Marine > Intertidal zone...
TGTGTCAAAGAGAGAGAGACATAATTTACAAACAGTTGTAATACTTATTTTAAGAAACATACGCGCTCGCGCACTATTAAAGAGAGAGAGGTGAAAGCTTTCCTGTCGACTGTTGATATTTTTTAAATGCACCAGAACGAACGCTTTTTTATTCTTTTCCCGACCCCCGTCTCCTTTTGTGAGAGGAGAGTTTCCAGTTTTGAAACGATCGAATTTTAAACCAGCTCTTCACTCTTTTTGTTGCGCACGCGTAAAGCACACACACGACACAAAAAAACAACAGCAACAAAAACATCATGGCGGCTGAACTCACGGACGAGCAAATCACCGAATTCAAAGAAGCGTTCGCTTTGTTCGATAAAGACGGCGACGGGACCATCACCACGAAAGAGCTCGGTACGTTTTAATTTTTGGTCGATTTTCCCTTCTTTCGCGCTCGATTCTTCTGGAAAAAGGCGGTCAACAATCTCGTTGTTTCTGACGACGACGACGACGACGGAAGCTGTGCGCCGCCTCTCTCGTCGCGCAAAGCGCGTCCGACGCGAAAACGAAGCAGTTCTTCCTCCTCCTCTCTCTCGTCGTCCGTTTTTTCGCGAACGGAAACGAACGGAAACGAAAGAGAGAGCACACAGAGAAGCGCTTTTCCGGTTGCCTTTTTGGAAGTGATCTCCCCGCTTTGAGATCTCTTTGAATTGATCTCGCGCTCTCTCCTTTTTCCCGCGTTCCGAGAACGATCGAAGCGAGAAAAACGACGCGAAAGTGGGGCGCTTTACGATCGTCCTCTCTCGAAGGGCGAAAAGACCGTGCGAACGAAAAGAAACGCCCGGGGGAGGATTGAATTTTAAATCTCCTCTCAAAGCCTCTCTTTGGTCTTCTTTCCCGACTGACTTAAAAATATTCTCTTTACGAATTTCGCGCTTTTACGAAACGCAGGCACGGTGATGCGATCTCTCGGCCAAAACCCGACGGAGGCGGAGCTTCAAGATATGATCAACGAAGTCGACGCGGATGGCAACGGCACCATCGATTTCCCAGAATTTCTCAACTTGATGGCGCGTAAGATGAAAGACACCGACAGCGAAGAAGAATTGCACGAAGCGTTTAAAGTGTTCGATAAAGACGGGAACGGGACAATCAGCGCGGCGGAATTGAGACACGTCATGACGAACTTGGGCGAGAAGTTGACGGATGAAGAAGTCGACGAGATGATTCGAGAAGCGGATGTTGATGGCGATGGTGAAGTGAACTACGAAGAGTTTGTGAAGATGATGATGGCGAAGTAAACGCGAGGGAGAGCTTTCGAGAAGGAGAGAGCGCGCTTTTATGCAATAAAACACTCGCGCTTCTTTCTTCGATGCTTCTCGCGTTTCAAAACGCGTATTGTCTTTGAGCCTATTGGACATAAATATATAAATTAATTTGTTATTAGTATACTATTATTAAAAATCACACAGACAAGGTAAATACCGCGTTCACGCTCTATTTCATCATCGCGCTTCTTCTATTTCTATATTTTTTTTACGTCAACGAGAAAAACTCAACCTCTCAACGGTTTCAAACCAAGCTTTAAACGCAACGCGTTCGCTTCGGCAATCTCCACGTCCTCCTCTTTTTCTTCCGTTTTCTTCTTCTTTTTCTTCGAATTCTTCTCTCCCTCTTCTTCTTCTTCTTCTTCTTCTTCTTCTAAACTTCGCTTCTTCTTCGTAGCGGCACCACCGTCAGCCTCCCCATCGTCCCCATCTACGTTAACCGTTTCCCCTGGCATCGCCATCGCTCTCCTCTTCGCCATCTCCTCGTCCACGGCTTTTTCAATCACCGTCTCGAAATCCTCGCCTTCACCAACCTCTTCCTCTAACAACGACTTCCTCTCCTCCAACGCGCCCGTCGCCTCCAACGCGAACCGTTTCGCCAGTCTCGGCAACGCGATGTCGCAACAAAAATCTTTCGTCAACAACTCGTCTATGAACGCATCCACCGTCGTTAACTCGCACCCGCCACTTTTCACGCGTCTCCGTACTTTCCTGTAATCGTTCAGCAACGGTTCTAAATATCTGTACACCTCCGCGGAGTTCCCAACCAGTCGTAAATAAAACGCCCCCAACAACCTCGCGTACTTATGGTCTTCGTTCTTAATAAACTCAATCACAATCTCTCTCTCCGGCGCGATTTGCAGCATCTTCAAAGCTAAGCACAAAAACTCCGTCGCTCGATTGTTCCCTCCGTATATCCCTCCTATTTGCGTCAAATCCGTCACCGCTAAATCCACCAGCGTTTCCGCCGACACCGCGAAACACTTTTCTTTCCAAAACGTCATCGCGTACACTTTATCCCTCGTAATTTTTTCCATCATGTTTTGCGGGTTCGTCCCGCGGACCGATTTCGCCAGAGGGTCCGTTTGCGTCGTCATTCTGTTTAAACTCTCTTACTCTCTCTCTCTCTCTCTCCGTGTCTCTCTCTTCCTTTGTCCACGGGAACGAACTTAAGAAAATTCGTCGTTTTTGAGTTTCCTTTTTCCTCTGAAAACTGTTTAGGGTGTAGGGTTTAGCATTGCCCGTTTTGAAAGGGAAAACACCAGGGGCTCTCCTTCGTCATTTTAGAGAGAGAGAGAGTCAGAGAATGGTCCGGCCGGTGAGCATAGGGCGAAAGGTACGACGATTTGTTGCGTGTCGTTGTTTTTGATGAGAGCAGCGCACGCTTTGCGCGCCGAATAGTGCGCAAACAAAGAAGAAACGCTTCGTGTTGTGAAATAAAAAGCGCGAAAGAAAGCGTGTTTCTCACCATCGTTTCCTCTCTCGAAATCGTCTCGTTTTGGATTCAAACTGACTCTTTTAAACACGTTCTGATTTTTGTTCGATTTAAAAACAGGGCACGCCGCAAAGACGGCCGGAGTTTGGGAGATTAAACGGTACGAGCGCATTCTTTCTCAGAGAGTGTTTTGATGACGTACTTTTCGCGTTTGTGTTGTTGGTTCTGTGGACGCGCATAAACGCACAAAGGAGACCATTAGGCTCCAATTTTTTTGAATTTTCACCCCCTTTTCCCCCAAGCGAGACATTTTCCTCAACCTCTTCTTTGTCTTTCTCGCGCGCGCTGCGAACGCTGACGGATTTTCTCTTTCTCTCTCTCTCTCTTTTCCTTTAACAAACAGGCCCATTAATTCCACAAAAACGCAGATACAAACCGGGAACCTTAGCTATTCGAGAAATCAGAAAGTACCAAAAATCAACCGACTTGTTGATTCGAAAACTGCCTTTTGCGAGGCTCGTTCGAGAGATCTGCAACGAGTTTACGGATCAACCGATGCGATGGACCGCGGAGGCGTTGTTAGCGTTGCAAGAGTCCTCGGAGGACTTTTTAGTGCATTTGTTCGAGGATTGTAATTTGTGCGCGATTCATGCGAAGAGGGTGACGATTATGCCGAAGGATATGCAGCTGGCGAGAAGAATCAGAGGCCCGATTTACGGCGTCTCGAGTTGGTAGAGAGAGATGCCGGCGCCACAATCGCATATGATGCGTTATTATTTCGTCGTTATCACATGTATACGTCAATTAGTCAATTATATTAGTAGAAAGAAGAGAGGGATTAGTAGCACTACTTCGCGAAGGTATCAGTAACAACAAAAGCGCCAACAAGAAGAAGAAAGCGTAAGTCACGCGGGAAAAAAAGAGAGAGAGAGAGAGAACGTGATTTGTATTATAAAGGAAAAATGATATTTCGTTTGATTATAAACTATGCGTATACATATTCTAGCGTAACAAGCCTACTAAAAGTGCTAAGGATGATGTAAATGCAGCTCGGCCATGTGCGCGTTGTGTTGCAACTTGTGCAACAAAAAGTACGCGTACATGTGAATAAAAAACAAGTACGAGAAGAACGCCACCCGCGCAATCGGGTACAATCGAACGCCATCCGATAAAGTTGCCGCGGCGGCATCTAAGCCTTGCCATGCTTTGGTGACCACTTTCCCGACCCGTCTGTTTTGCGCTAATCGCGAAAACGTTCTCGACGCTTCCATGGGCACGATGTCTGCGTCGGCAGAGGCAAAATTTCTCCCGGATTCAATATCCATCGCGTTTGCTCGTCGCTTCGCCGACGACGACGCGTTCGCGGACACGTCCGCGGAATTCATAAACTCTTCCTTGGCGCGTTCTAAACGCATGCTCCACGTTTGTTTCTCGCCCTGTAAACTCTCTAACTGTCGTTGTTTTTCGTATAATAACTTGGTCATTTCCTCGGATCGTTTCCGCAACGACGCGAGTTCGTTTTGGTCTTCCGGCATGAGTCCGTCGTTATTTTCGCCACCGTTGCTCGTATTACTGCTACCATTTAAAACGCCAACTCGCACTTTCAAATCTCTCTCCGCAATATCCGCTCTACGTTTAGCCGCGTCTACTTCTTTCCTCAACTTTTGCATCTCTCCGTTCGCGCTCTCCAACTGCTCCTTCATCCTCTCGTACTCGCCGTCATCTTCTGCTCTCTCCGCTCTCTTCGTCTCCGCCGCCAACGACGTTTCCAACCTCGCGATCATCTCGGACAACCTCTCGTGATCGTTCTCCGCCGCGACCGCTCGTCGTTCAAAAGTCACCAACGCCCTCGCTCTCTCCTCGCTCGTTTGCGAAACCTTCGCCACGTCTTGGCTCAACCGTTCCAACTGGTCCTCCAAATCCGCCTCTCTCCTGGAAAACTCCTCGCGTTGCGACACAATCTCCCGACTCGACGCCTCCGCTTGCCTCTCCGCGCGCATTTGCGCCTCCTTCGCACCCGCTAACACGCTCGCCATCGACTCCTGCGTCAACGACTGCGCCTCGTCCTCGGCGTCGTTCCTTATTTTCTCCGTCGCGTTCAAACGTTTAATCTCCTCCTCCTTCTCCTTTAACATCGCCTCTTTCTCCTTCAACTTTCGCTCCAACTTTGTGTGCGTCAGCATCATCTTATCCGTGTTCACCATCGCTTCGTTCTGCATGTCCCTCAAAAGTCTCTGAAAATGGTCCCGTTCCGACTTCAAGTCTTGAACTTTATTCTTGTACAAGACAATCTTCTCTTTCAGTTTATACTCTTCGTCGTCGCGCGCGACGACGACGACGGCGTTCTCCTTCTTCTTCTTCTTCTTCTTCTCTTCTTCTTCTTCTTCTCTTTCGCGTTCTCGCTGCTCCGCTAACTGTTGTTTGGCGACGGAAATTGGCGGCGAGGGCGGTTTGCCCAGAAGTTGCTTCGACGGCGACGAGTGCGTCGTCGTCTGAATCGTCGTCGCCGCATTTTCCGTCAGAAAAGCAGCGGAAGTAGTTTCTGCGCTTCTGTCGTTCGCATCGTACCCACTCGCCACATCCTCAACCTTGAAAGCGCTCTTCGTTGCCTTCTTCTTCTCTTCAAATGCAACTTCTTCTTTTCCTTCTTCTTCGTTGTCCGAATCGTCCGACAAGACCACTTTCGGCCGCCGCCGTCTTTGGCGTCGAATACTACCGTCCTCCCCCCATTCGGAATCCGAATACTCCTCCTCCTCGTCGTCGTCTGAATCGTTTTTGTTGTTCAATCCTGGAACGACTCGCTCGGCGACTTTCTGTTCCACGTTCTCGACGAATCGTTCCGCTTTTTCCAGCTGCGCTTTCACGAAGTTCATCGTATCGTTCGATCGAGAGCGACGGAGGAAACCTCAACGATGCCTCATCAATCAGATGCGTTCGAAGAACTCGACGTGTGTGATGATGTAAGAGAAAGTTCTTTCATTACAGAGATATAAAAAACGAATTTATCCAATTTCAAGGGACAAAACAAGCAGAGACTGGAACAGCACAATTTAGGGTATCAAACTCGCGCTCGCACCCCGAATCAAATCATATCCGAATTTAACCCAAACGGAACCAACACCAACACTTTACAGAGCGAAAGGCAGCCTCTGTTTTTGGGTGGATTGTGAGTTCCTTCTCTCCCCATAAAACAAAACGGACGTAACGCAGAAACGAGAATAACGCGTTGTTGTTCGTAAAGAGAGAGAGACGGGAGGGTCGTCCATATCGAGCGGAGAGGAATCTGGCGCGGCGCAGCGTAAGAGGGAGGAGCGAACACACGCAGAGGGAGAAGGTGCCTCTTTTTCTTTGAGAAAGAAAATTAGTACGGGAAAGAAAGAGCTCAAACACGGACACATATCCAAAGAGATTAGCTGTGAATGGGGTACGAGTCACACTTCGAAGTTCCGGACATCGACGATTCGCTCTTGAGAGGCGTGGACGACTTGACCGATTTATTGTGTCCGGACTCGCACCCGGAGGATTACACCAACCGCGTGAGGTTTGCGCACCATCATCAAGGTAAGATACTTTTGTTTGCGCGTCTTTGTCTCGATTTGTTCTCGTTCCCACAACGGGAGGTTTTCTCGCGTTGTGATCTTGCGGAGGAGATTTTTAGCATCGTTTTCTCTCGCGCGGAGAGAGCATCTCTCTCGTCGTTTCCCCGCGTCGGTCGGTCGGTCGGTCGTCGCGTGCACTCGTTTGCACTCGTTCGAATAGGTCGAAAAAGACCCGCGCACTTTCGCTCTTAGAGAGAGAGAGACAAAGGGAAGGAAGGACGTGATTTTTCTATCCGAAGGAGTCAGTCCAAAACCCAACCCCAATCCGAATCCGTAAAAACCAAGAAAAAGAAAAAGATGGACACTGACGAGTTTTATTCTCTCGTGTGCGAAAAAAAAACAGAAACCAATCCGTTCCAACCGCACCAGTTTCAACCGGTACACGTTCCCGTACACGTACACGGCGCGACATTTGCACCGGTACAAACCGGATTACCGACGCCGGAGGAACGCGCGAGGCAATCGGCGAAGGAGATTAGACAGGCGAGAAAACAAGTTCGGTTAGCGGCGAAAGGGAAGCAGTTGTTACAGTTGAAGAGAAAGGCTGGCTCGGAAGGAGTGCAGTCGTTTGGAGGGGAAGCGAAGCCGACGAGTTCCACGTATACGGATAACCAGGATTTACAAGTAGTTCCTGACGTGGATACGATCGGGAGAACGAACAACGCGCCGGCGACGAGTAGCGAAGGCCACTCGGGGTATTTGGTGAATAGCCAGGAACAGAACAAGGACACTACAACAACTTATTTAGCACATACAACATCTGCACCGACGACAACGAGCATCATGCCGCCGAAAAAGAAGAACGAAGACTACGACGACGGTAAGGAATTGCCGGCTATGCCGACTGGGAACACCGCCGAGGATGAACGAGAGCGCAAGCGCCTCAAGAGGTTGTTGCGCAACCGAGTTTCCGCGCAACACGCGAGAGAAAGAAAGAAGGCGTACATGAATTCTTTAGAGAACGCGGAAAGAGAGAGACAATCGCGTTTGGACGAGTTAGAAAACAGATGCAAGACTTTGGAGAAAGAGAATGAAATGCTCCGAGAAGTCATCAAGACGTACACGCAAAAAGACCCGAGCGCCAAGTAAAAGAGGAGGATTTTATAAAAATTTCATTAAAAATTCATGAGCGCGTCTACGCTCTGTCGTGAGACCCATACTGCCAGAAAATGACAGAGAATATCTCTCGGTTAGAACAGCGGCGCGAGAAAACTGTAGAAGTCTATCACAGGAGAGGAGAGGACGGAAAAAGTACATTAACTTTACAAATTGATACATAGCGTGAAAAGAGCTAGCGAGAAAGCAAGGAAGGAACCTCTGATACATACTCGTACTACTATATACTTGTTTTAATACTTATACAAAATGATATAATCAACAGAAGATAAAACTACTATGTTTGCTGTTTGTGTGTGTGTGTGTGTGTTTCCCCGCGCACTTGTATGATACAACGTCTCACTCTTCCTCCTCTTCTAACAAAAGCGAGTTCAAGTTCATCGCCTTCATCTTCGTCTCGACTTCGTCTTCCTCCTCTTGGATAGAAACGCTTTTCTTTTTCTTCTTCTCGGTAAAGGACATGATTTCATCTTCGAATAAAGCCAACTTCGTGAACCTAGCAGCCGCCTTGGAAATCGTTCCGGGCGCCTCTTTTGGGATATTTTCTTTATCCTCGCTGAAGCTTTCGTTGTTGCTGCCGCTGCCGCTGCGTTCGCCGCTGTCGCTCTTCTTCCCGGCTTTCTTCTCCTCGTTCCATTTTTCACTCAACTTTTCCATGATTTTCTTGTGCGGTGTCTTATTGCCGAGCTCTTTCTTCACGTCTCCAAAGTTATCTTGGACGAATTTAGCGTACCCAGTCGCTTTCTTTTCGATGTTTGAGCCTTTCACGAGGACGCCGTCGGAGGTGAACTTGCCCATAAATTCCAATCGACCGCCGCATAATCCACACCGCTTTTTCTCTACGTCGATGGATTTCGAGTGTCGTCCGTATTCTTGTTCGCACCACGTTTGGCTGCACTTCCATTTGAACGGCGTGTGTATCGCATACGCGTGGCATGTAGACACGTTCGTTCCCGGGTACGTTTGCATCGCTAACTTTGCCCATTTTTTGAACACGTCACCGTGCGGAGGTTTGGCCACGTGATCGACGAGCCACGCAGACGCATGGCACATTTCGTGCAACAAAGTCGCTTCGAGCTTGTGCACGGAATCGAGCACTTTTGTGCTCAACTCAATGCGTGCGGTGAAATGACGAACGCCTTCGATCGTGGTTCGCTTATACACGGTTAAGCCAGCCGTAGTGAGCAGTTTCTTACTCCAAGTAATCTCAAATCCATCGGGAAGTTGTCGATCGAAAACGTTCGCGTTGAACTCGTCGAAAAGAGCTCTCGTGATGGACTCTTTGTGCTTGTTGAAGTCAAATCCATTCTTCAAGTTACCGCCGATAGTTTTTCCTACGGATTTCAACGCCGAAGTTAACGCTTTCGAGTGTGAGGGCGGTGGTTTCCACGCAGAAAACGTTTTCGTTGGCGACATGTTCGCCGGCTCGTTCGGCGGCGTCTGCAAACGCTCGAGATTGAACGGAGAAATATCGTCGTCTTTCTGTTCGTCTTCCATAGCCGCGAGACGAGCAGCACGTAATGCCGTGTTGCACTTCTTGTCCGTCATTGCGCGGAATAGCGTATTTGGACCCGTTTTTGGAGGCGTTGGTGTTTTGAAGTTGACTCTGCCGGGCGTCTTGGCTGGCGGTCCGGGCGTTTTCATCGCCGTTTTCATCGCCGTTTTCAAGAACGGTTTCACTTCGTCGTCCTCGTCGTCGCTGGGAGCGAACTCGGAGTCGTCTGCTTCCTCTTCTTCTGCAATCTCCGAGAGCGAATCATCATCGTCGTCCTCGTCGTCTTCCTCATCTTCTGAGGTTTCATAATCGTCGCTGTCTTCCAAGATTTGATTTCTTCTTCGATTCGATATTTTCTCCGCTATTTCGTTCCGCTTATTTGCGACGCGCCTCGACGCTCGCACCGGTGCGGCGCTCGTATCTTTTTCTTCAGCTTCTTCATCTTCTTCATCTTCGTCGCTAGAAGATAAAATTTGAACTTTCTTCTTGGTCGCCGCGTTACGCTTCGGTCGCGCGGCTATAACTTCGTCCTCTTCTTCTACCTCAGCCTCCTTTTCAGGAGGTGCTGGTTCGTCCTTTATTTCTTCTTCTTTCTTCGAAGCGCGTTCTATGATGCTCTCAACGAGAGGCGACGCGACGTGTTCAGTGCCCGCAATACTCCCGACATCATCATCTTCGTTGTCCTCTTCCTCCTCCTCGTCGCGGACTGAATAATTTTCGTCGATATCCGTAGCGGCGACACTTTCGCTATCGTCTGCCTCCTCCTCATTCTCTTCGTCCAACGACGGTTGCTCTGCATCCATCCACGTTCTAATTGGCGTCATTTGTTTTTGCGGCTGCTCGTGTTTGACTACCGGGAGCTGAAATGGTCCGTTGTTTTTCAACATTTTCTCTTTCGGACACTCGAGCTCGCCGCAGTTACACGGATCAAACGTGCCTTCGATATCGCCTTCTTCATCTTCAATTTTCCCTTCCGGCGTGCCAAACTCTTCGTCTTCTTCTTCATTGCCTGCTGCTACTGCTACTACTACTTCTTCTTCGTGTTGTTCTTTCGCGTTCTCTTCTTTCTCGCCGCCATTCCCGGACCCGAAACTCAATCGTCTCGTCGCGTGGTCCTCGAGCGACAGCTCCGCGTTTGGTTTTTGCTTCGAGTCAGCTTTGCTTTCGCCCACGTCCTCTTTATCTTCGACCATATCGCACACTTCTTCTCCATCTTCTTCCACGTCCTCAAACATCTCCTCCCGAATCGCTCTCGCCTTCTTCACCGTCGTCGGCGCCAACTCCACGCCCGCCAACGCCGCCATCAACCTCCGCATGGTCGCCCCATCCTTTCGTTCCGACAAACGCAAAGGAAACGCCTCGAAAATAGCCTCGGACGGGTCCACCCCGCGTTTCTGCCACGTCGCAACCGCGAGCTTCAATATTTGCATCGGGTCTTCGTTGTCCATTTCTTCTTGTATCTTTTCTTGTTCTTGGACGTCTTGGTGGTTGTCGTCGGCGGACGCGGTCGTCGTCGTCGGATAAGTTTCCATCGTACTTTCCTCCTCCGGCTGTTTTTTATCCTTCTCTTCCGTCTCTTCCTCGTCCTGCTCCTTTGTCCCTTTTCGCGTCTTTCTCGCCGCCGTTGCCGGTTTCTCCCGCTTCTTCTCGCCTATTGCTTTTGTTGTCTTTTTCCCAGCAGCAGCAGCTCTCTTTTCGCTTTTCTTCTTCTCCTTCTTCCTCTTCCCGTTTTCTTCTTCCTCTTCGACGGTAATAACGTCTCGTTCGTTCCCTCGGTCCATCAACGGCGACCTGACCGTCTTCTTTTTCTCGTTGTTGTTCTTGTTCGCGCCTCCTTTTCCTCCTCCTAATCGAGACGTCGTCGTCGTCGTCGTTACAGTCTCTCGAATCTTCCCCAACGGCGTCTCCTCGTTCTCCCCCACGTCGCCGACGATGGATACGGACGGGCCTAATAACCTCCGCGACCGACGCACGGTATTCGCACCAGCGGGAGTCGTCATGTTCTTCGTCTTCTTAGGCGTATTGTTCGAGATTCGTTCGAGCAACGCGTCGGATGAACTCCCCATGATGAATGCTTTCAGATATGGTTTTGTGACGCACTTTTTTCTTCTTTCTTTCCCCCTTCTGCCCGAGACCTTTTATTATTAGGGTTGTACACCCTAAACACTTTTTCCTCTCGATTTTTTTTTTTATTAGCTAATC
>Ga0181602_10004229_pt1 | contig 11133 bp, 11 predicted proteins | sample 041ome_14_FD_148640 | JGI IMG/M metagenome (GOLD analysis project Ga0181602, IMG submission 148640) | Coastal salt marsh microbial communities from the Groves Creek Marsh, Skidaway Island, Georgia - 041408US metaG (spades assembly) | ecosystem: Environmental > Aquatic > Marine > Intertidal zone...
TCAGAAGTTGCCCAAAGGGTTCCAACGCAGTGAGTTTTTATTGGAGCACGGTGCGATAGATATGATCGTGCATCGTCACGAGATGCGCGAAACCCTGGCGCGCATATTGGCTAAATTCATGGGGCATGGTGCCCCGGATCGCAGTTCGACAGCCCTGGAGGGCGAGGTGATCACTGCCCACGATCGCGGCGATTCACCGGGGCATGCCTGAACAATCCCTGAAAGACTGGTTACGCCGCCTGGAATCCAGGCACCCGGTAGAGATAGAGTTAGGGCTGGAGCGCGTTTCTGCAGTCGCCTATGAGCTCGGGATTCTGTCTCCACATATTCACACCTTCACGATAGCCGGCACCAATGGCAAGGGCTCGGTCGCGGCTGTGTTAACAGCTGGCCTGGTGGCCGCGGGTTATTACGTCGGAACCTATACATCTCCCCACCTGTTGCAGTTTAACGAGCGCATTCAGTTAGACGGCGAGCCGGTAGATGACGCGTTCATTGTCAAGGCTTTTGAGGCTGTCGAGCGCGCGCGTAAGGATATTTCTTTAACCTACTTTGAGACCGCTACCCTCGCGGCGCTTTGGATATTTCATCAGGCAGGGGTGACCCAGCAGGTGCTAGAGGTTGGGCTCGGCGGCAGGCTCGATGCCGTCAACATCGTCGACGCCGATATCAGCGTGATCACCAGCATCGGCCTTGATCACACCGATTGGTTGGGAGATAGCCGCGAGCTTGTAGCCGTCGAAAAGGCCGGCGTTGCAAGAAGCGGCCGGCCTTGCATCGTAGCAGAGGACGACCCGCCGGCGACGCTCATGTCAGCGTTGGCGGGTTGTGGGGCAATCGCGCACTTCATGGGTCGTGATTGGCAAATTAGGGATAGCCGCTTAAAAACGGTTGGTGGTTCGACAGTGCATCTACCGCGTCCGTCTGGCCTGCTTGAGAGCAATGTCGGTGCGGCGCTACAGGCCATAGAATTGAGTGGCGCGAGTGATCTCAACGAGGGACTGATTGGGGCAGTCAGTGCAGTAACACTGCCTGGTCGGCTGACGACCTTCGAGATCGACGGTGTTCATCTTATTCTCGATGTTGCCCACAACACAGAATCGGTAGGCCGATTGGCCGATTTCCTGCGTCGAAATCCTTGTGAGAGAGGCACCCACGCGATTTTCGGGGTAATGGGGGATAAGCCGGTCCGTGATATGATTCACGCCTGTGCAGGGATCTTCGATGATTGGCGCGTCGTTGACCTGCGCCACATTCCGAGAGCGATGTCTGTGGAGCGCCTCGTTAGCGAAATAGGGGCTGAGCAGGTAGCAGCATCGGGCCCCTTCAGCGAGGTTTGGGTGGATGTTTTGCAGCGTTTTCAGCCCGGGGATCGAGCAGTGGTCTTTGGTTCTTTTCACATGGTCAGTGAAGCCCTGGGGTTGTTAGCTCAGCAGAGAGACGTCTAAGGAAGCGGATAATGGACTCGGTGCTCAAACAGCGTCTGGTAGGGACTTTGGTGCTAGTGGCTTTGGGCATTGTGTTCTGGCCGCTGATATTTACCCAACCCGAGAGTCGTGAGCCCCTTGTCCTCGGGCCAATGCCAGAGAAACCCGAGATTGATCGTACGCCTATAGCGCCGCCTGAAATTCCCAGCGAAGCGGTCGAGGCGCTTTTACCCGATGTGGCAGTGCTCAGCGCCGATGAGCAAGGGTCGGCTGATGACAAAACGTCACTTGACGACAAAGCGGCTCAGAATGGGGTTGATCAACTCTCGCAGATGACTCGACCCGTCGCCGAACCTTTGCGCGTTACTCCCCCTTCATCCGAGCCCTTGATTGATGAGCAAGGCTTGCCTCGCTTCTGGGTATTACAAGTTGCAACCGTAAGCAGTGAGGCGCGAGCGGGTGCGTTGGTTGAGACGTTGCGGGCTCGAGAATTTAAAGCTTTTTCGTCGGAGTTCGAGAAGCAAGGTCGCAAATTGCATCGCGTTCAAATTGGCCCGAATGCGGAGCGCGAGCGCTTGGAAACAATAAAACCCGACATCGACCGGGCGCTGTCGGTTGATTCTCAAATTCTCAGGTACACCCAGTAATATGAGCGATTATCTGGAGGCGGCACTCGCGGGTGTGACTCGATTCAACGCCTGGGATTGGTTTGTTCTAGGTATTTGGATTATTTCCGCAGGGTATGGTGTCGTCCGAGGGTTTGCCAGAGAAGTACTGTCGGTTATAGGTTGGGTCGCCGCTTTTTTTATTGCCAATCTTCTTGCAACTTCGGTTGCTGAGGTCATGCAGGGAGTCATAGAAGAGTCCACCACCCGCTACTTAATTGCCTGGATACTGACATTCATCGCCGTTCTGTTGGTGTTCGGATTGATTGCTGCGTTTCTGTCAAAGCAAATGCGCCAGCCGGGGTTCAATCTTGGAAACCGGTTGTTGGGGGCATTGTTTGGGCTGGCCAGAGGTATATTGATCGTCGCTTTGTTGAGCGTTGTACTTCGTGCAATTGTCCCGAAAGAAGAGCAAGGTTTGATTAATCAAGCGGTGCTAATGGATCCGGTAGATTGGGTCGCGGAGTGGGTTGGCGCTAATTTCGAACGCGTTCTGGAGGCTGAGCCTACTGAAGCGGTAAAAGAAACCCTTGATTCCACAGAGATGCTTTAGGGCCGGGGTAACGATATGTGTGGATTAGTTGGAATGGTCGCCGGGAGAAATGTCGCTGCTGACATTTACGACGCGCTGACAATGCTCCAACACCGTGGCCAGGATGCCGCGGGCATTATGACTTGCGCGGATGGCAAGTTGATGCAGAGAAAGGGTGAGGGCTTGGTCCGAGATGTCTTTAGGGCGAGTCATATGGAGCAGCTGCAGGGGCGCTTTGGTATCGGTCACGTGCGTTATCCCACGCAGGGAAGCTCTGGTACCGCATTAGCGCAGCCATTTTATGTGAACTCTCCCTATGGCATTGCTCTCGCGCATAACGGCAACCTGACCAACTCGGCTTTTCTGTCTGATGAATTGTTTAAGTCAGATTTGCGCCATTTGAATACCGATTCCGACTCTGAGGTGCTACTCAATGTGTTTGCACACGAGCTACATCGATTGGGGAAGCTAGCTCCGAGCGCTGATGATATTTTTGCCGCGGTAAAGACGCTGCACAAACGATGCGAAGGGGGCTACGCGGCCGTATCTCTGATCGCCGGCTTCGGTTTGGTTGCTTTCCGAGATCCGTATGGTATTCGCCCTTTGGTGGTCGGACAGCGAGATAGCAGCGACGGACGTCCAGAATACATGGTTGCCTCTGAAAGCGTCGCGTTGGACGTCGCGGGCTATGAGTTGCTGGGTGATGTATTGCCCGGTGAGGCTATCTGCGTCACGCAGAATGGAGAGTTGCATAGAAAGCAGTGTGCGGATCAACCCAAACTCATGCCCTGCATTTTCGAGCACGTCTATTTTGCTCGTCCTGACTCTTTGATGGACAGTATTTCTGTCTACAAAACTCGAATGCGTCAAGGTGCAGCCTTGGCGAAGAAGATTCTTCGTGAGAGAGCAGATCACGATATCGACGTTGTTATCCCCATCCCGGATACGAGCCGCGTGGCGGGGCAATCTCTTGCCTATGAATTGGGTGTGAAGTTCCGAGAGGGCTTTATGAAGAACCGTTATATCGGGCGAACCTTCATCATGCCAGGTCAAAGCGAGCGGAAAAAATCGGTACGGCAGAAGTTGAATCCCGTTCCCCTTGAATTCCAGGATAAGACGGTCCTGCTGGTCGACGACTCAATTGTGCGCGGCACCACGTGCGGACAGATTATTCAGATGGCGCGAGACGCCGGCGCTAACCGGGTCTATTTTGCCTCTGCGGCTCCGCCCGTTCGGTACCCCAATGTGTATGGCATCGACATGCCAGCTGCTAATGAATTGATTGCCCACGGGCGATCGGTTGAAGAGATTAGAGAGGAGATTGGCGCGGATTGGCTTATTTATCAGGATTTAGACGATTTGATTGAATGCTCCCGCGAGGGCAACCCCGAAGTTGATGGCTTTGAATCTTCCGTTTTTGACGGGAAGTATTTGGCGGGCAATATCGACGAAAATTATCTTCGTGCGGTCGAGGCCGCGCGGGCTGATGGAGCGAAAGGAAAATCAAGTAGCCTCGGTATCAGTGACGGCGCGGTAGTGGGTTTACACAATGATGGTTGATTTGTGCGCTGTGTGGCTTGGGGTGGGAGCGGTATGACGCAAGACAGTGGCGATTGGCTGAAGGATGCCGGGTTAAGGACCCGCGCGATCAGGGCGGGTATTAGCCGGTCTCCGGAGGGGGAGCACGCGGAGCCCATATTCACTTCTTCCAGCTTTGTTTTTGAATCTGCGGAGGATGCCGCCGCCAAGTTTTCGGGCGACATTTCAGGCAATGTTTATTCACGATATACCAATCCGACGGTGCGCAGTTTTGAAGAGCGGTTGGCAGCTTTGGAGCATGCAGAGAGCGCTGCTGCTACCGCCTCTGGAATGTCGGCTATTTTGGCCGTCTGTATGGCGCACTTAAAAGCGGGAGACCACGTTTTATGTTCGCGCGACGTGTTTGGCGCCACTATTGGTCTGTTTGAAAACACGCTGAAAAAATTTGGCGTCGAAATTACTTTTGTTCCGCTGAATGACGTCGATTCATGGCGCACGGCGGCTACGGGGGCGACGCGCTTAATGTTTCTGGAAACCCCGTCTAATCCCATGAATGCGATTGCGGATATATCGGCAATGGCGACCTTAAGCCGAGAGCTGGGCGCGATGCTAGCAGTCGACAATTGCTTTTGCACACCCGTTTTGCAGGCGCCGCTGTCTCTGGGTGCGGATTTGGTTACCCACTCAGCAACCAAGTATCTTGATGGGCAGGGGCGGGTTCTCGGCGGGGCGGTTGTCGGGAACAAATCGCTGATTGAGCCCATTGTTGCGTTCAACCGATCCTGCGGTCCGACGATGAGTGCTTTCAACGCGTGGGTGATGTTGAAGGGTCTGGAAACCCTCGATATTCGAATGCGGGCCCATTGCGCCAATGCTCAGGCCCTCGCAGAGTGGTTAGAGCCCCGACCCGAGGTGAAGTGCGTGCACTACTGCGGTTTGCCCGGACACCCCGGGCACAGTTTGGCCACACGCCAGCAGAGTGGGTATGGTGGAGTGCTCGCCTTTGAGGTCGAGGGGGGTAAGGAGGCCGCTTTCCGTTTTATCAATCACACCGAGCTGATGTCGTTGACTGCAAATCTGGGTGACGTGAAATCAACGATTGTGCACCCCGCGTCTACCACTCACGGCAGACTGTCTCAGGCGCAACGCACAGATGCAGGTATCAGCGATGGCTTGATTCGTATTGCCGTCGGGCTGGAGGATCTGGAAGACCTACAGGCGGACTGTGACCGAGGCTTTCGGGCGCTATCTTCCGGGTAGCACCCGATCACCTATCGAGCCAGGCCAGTTAAGCGACCTGATCGATAATCGTGGCGGCGATTCTTGCCCCGTCTTTCGCCAGTTCCTGAAACGACACCACCTGATCAAAGTTCATGTAACGGTAGATTTCCTCGGCCATCGAGTCGATTTTTTGCGCGTACTCGAGATACTCCTCGGGTGTAGGCAGTTTGCCAAGCAGTGCTCCCACGGCCGCCAGTTCCGCCGATGTCAGGTACACATTGGCACCTTCTCCGAGCCGATTGGGAAAGTTGCGTGTAGAAGTCGAAAGCACCGTTGACCGCGGTGCAACGCGCGCCTGATTGCCCATGCAGAGCGAGCAGCCGGGCATCTCAGTTCGAGCTCCCGCCTTGCCAAAAATAGCGTAGTAGCCCTCTTCCATTAACTGGTGCTCATCCATTCGCGTCGGTGGGCAGATCCACATACGTGTCGACACAGGAGCCCCGTGCGCCTCCAGTAGCTGGCCAGCAGCCCTGAAATGCCCAATATTGGTCATGCAGCTGCCGATAAATACTTCGTCGACCTTATCGCCCTGCACATCGGATAGCAGACGGGCATCGTCAGGGTCATTGGGTGCACAGACGATGGGTTGGTTGATTTCGCTTAAGTTGATGTCGATGACCGCAGCATATTCAGCATTATCATCCGCCTGCATTAGCTGGGGTTGATCCAGCCACGCTTCCATACTACGAGCGCGACGCTCCAGCGTTCGGGGGTCGCCGTAGCCCTCAGCGATCATTGATCGCAACAGCACAACATTTGAGCGTAGGTAGTCTGCTATGGTGTTCTCGCCCAGTTTAATGGTGCAGCCCGCCGCAGAGCGTTCCGCCGAAGCATCAGAAAGCTCGAACGCCTGCTCGACGGTCAGTGAATCCAGACCTTCGATCTCAAGAATTCTTCCTGAGAATATGTTTTTCTTGCCTTTTTTCTCGACGGTGAGCAGTCCCTGTTGAATGGCGTAGTAGGGGATTGCGTGGACGAGGTCTCTCAGCGTCACACCCGGTTGCATCTCTCCTGAAAAACGCACCAGCACCGATTCGGGCATGTCGAGCGGCATGACCCCGGTGGCGGCGGCAAAGGCGACGAGGCCCGAACCCGCTGGAAACGATATACCAATAGGGAAACGCGTATGCGAGTCGCCGCCAGTGCCGACCGTGTCGGGTAGTAACATGCGATTCAGCCAGCTATGAATAATCCCATCGCCCGGGCGCAAAGAGACGCCCCCTCTGGTCATGATGAAATCGGGCAGGGTGTGTTGCGTCTCGATATCGACTGGCTTGGGGTATGCCGCGGTGTGACAGAACGATTGCATGGTCAAATCTGCGGAGAATCCGAGGCAGGCGAGATCCTGGAGCTCATCCCGCGTCATGGGCCCTGTGGTGTCCTGAGATCCAACAGTGGTCATACGTGGTTCGCAATAAGTGCCGGGGCGAATACCTTCGACCCCACACGCGCGGCCCACCATTTTTTGTGCCAGCGTGAACCCTTTGTCAGAGGCTTCGGGCTGATCCGGTTTGCGAAACAAGGTGCTTTCCTCAAGACCCAGTGCCTCTCGCGCTTTTGCCGTGAGCCCGCGACCGATAATGAGATTGATGCGCCCGCCAGCTCTGACCTCGTCGAGCAAGACCTCAGAGCGGAGCTCGAATTCCGATAGAACCTCACCGGACTCAGACAAGATCAAGCCGTCGTAAGGTTTTATCTCGATAACCTCACCCATCTTCAGTTGGTCCACGGGCGCCTCGAATACCAACGCGCCCGCGTCTTCCATTGTGTTGTAAAAGATGGGAGCGACTTTGCCGCCGATACAGACACCGCCAGCGCGTTTGTTAGGTATTCCGGGGGTGTCGTCACCGAAATACCACAGCACTGAGTTGGTGGCTGATTTGCGCGAGGATCCTGTTCCGACAACATCTCCCACAAAAGCCACGGGTAAGCCGCTCGCTTTGACGGCTTCGATTTGTCGCAGCGGACCGGTGACGCCGGGCTCGTCGGGCTCGATTCCTTCTCTGGCCATCTTGAACATCGCCAGCGCATGAAGTGGGATATCCGGGCGCGACCAGGCGTCAGGCGCGGGCGAGAGGTCGTCGGTATTGGTTTCACCCGTGACCTTGAATACAACCATTTTGATGGAGTCGGGCACAGTCTCTCTCGCAGTAAACCACTCGCCATCTGCCCAGCTTTGAAGCACGGACTGCGCATTTGCCGATCCCTTGCCGGCTAGTTCAACGATGTCATGAAAAGCGTCAAATACGAGGAGCGTCTTTTTGAGCTGAGTGGCTGCGTGCTCTCCGAGCTCGGCATTGTCGATCAGAGCAATCAGAGTGCCAATGTTGTATCCGCCATGCATGTCGCCCAGTAAGGTGATCGCGGCTGCCCGATCAATGAGAGGGCATTGACTCTCGCCGGTAGCGATCGCCGTGAGAAAGCCTGCTTTGACATAGGCCGCCTCGTCGACGCCCGGCGGCACACGCTGGGTTATCAAGTCGAGCAGGAATTCAGCTTCGCCCTCGGGCGGTGCGTTCAACAGCTCGATAAGATCGGCGACCTGTGCCGGTGACAGTGGGGCGGGTGGAATGCCCAACGCCGCGCGTTCAGCGACGTGTTGTCGATAGGCATCAAGCATGACGGGTTCCTTATAAAAAAAGAGATTGATTTGGGGCACTAAAACAACCGCGCGAAGTATACCTCGGCATGGGTCTGCAGCGTTACCGGCTGGGCAAATAACCGGTATTCGCGATGGCCCCGTAGCGATGGGTCAAAAACTCAAGAGTCACCAAGATTTCGTTCACAAACTGCTAAACTGGTCGCTCAGGAGGTTGCGTGTCGCACTTAGTCCCCATAAGAACACCCTGCATTGGTGTCTGTTCAACCGGCGTGGGCGACGTCGTCTGTCGTGGTTGCAAACGTTTCGCCCATGAAGTCATCGATTGGAATGGATACTCTCCAGAGCAAAAGCAGGCGATTGACCGACGGCTGGATACGTTTTTGGCTCAATGTGTCGCGAATAAGTTTCGCATCGTCGACTTGCCGCTCTTGCAATGGCAGCTAGAGGTGCAGCAAATTCGCATACAGGGTCATCATGATCCTTATTGCCACGTTTTTGCCCTACTCAAAGCCGGAGCGAATCAAATCACGTTACCAGAGCGCTACGGCGTCGAAATTAGGCCTCCTCATCTTGATAAGTCGCTTCCAGCCTTGCGGGATGAGATCGACGAGGAGTTCTGGATTCTGTCTTCGGCGCATTACGATCGCTATATTGCAACGGGTGATCTGTTTGCCAGTGGTTCTGCCTCGGGAGCGGGGGGGTGACGTTGCGAGCCGACTTGCAGCGGGTTGAGTCATTTCTCCCTTGTGCGACGCCCGATCAGTGGCTCGAGGCTGCCTTAAGTCCTGAGCGTGAGGTGCTGTTGCTGACCGATCATGCCAATTGCGAAAAAAAGGCGGCATCGACAGCACTGAGTTTGATGCATCGCTATGCGAACCACCTTCCTCTGCTGAGTAAAATGTCGCGGCTGGCACGGGAGGAATTGCGACATTTTGAACAGGTCTTGGACATGCTGGCAAAGCGGGGGTTGGAATACCAGCCGCTAGGTGCGTCACGTTACGCCCAGGGATTACATGCCGGTGTCAGAAAGAGTGAGCCGGGACGGTTGGTAGACGTCTTGATCGTTGGCGCGCTTATCGAAGCAAGGTCTTGTGAGCGCTTTGCCAGGCTCGCCCCCGAACTGGACCCTTCGCTCGGGGCTTTTTACGGTAAATTGCTACAGAGTGAGGCAAGGCACTTTATAGATTATTTGCAGTTAGCGGAGCACTACTGTGAGGCCGAGGAGATGTCCCGCAGGCTCGATCACTTCAAGGCGCTCGAAGCTTCCTTGATAGAGGGAGTTGACGAAGAATTTCGCTTTCACAGTGGTCCCCTCTCCTAGCTCCACTAATGGATGATGAATTGCTCCAGCGTCAGCGTTTCTCCCTGTTCTCTGAGTAGCCAACCGCTGGTGTCAGTCCAGTCGCCAAGTACGATGCGTTCCCCACCAGGTAGCAGATGCCTGTCCGGTCGATGGGTGTGGCCATGAATCATCAGTGTGGCGCCCGACGCCGTCATTAGATCAGTAACCGCTTCAGCGTTCACGTCCATGATGTCTTCAGGCTTGTTGCTAGCGGCATCGATGCTCAGGGCGCGCAACTGCCGGGCAAGTTCTCGCCGCTCCGTTAACGGCTTCCTCATCATCTCTTCCTGCCAGCCGGCGTCGTGGACCATGGTTCGGAAGCGCTGATAATCTTTATCGTCAGTACACAGCGTATCGCCGTGCAATAAAATCGCAGGCCGCCCGGCGATAGTCAGCAGTGTTTCATCTTCGAGTAGCGATGCGCCAATGTCGGCCGCAAATCGCTCGCCCAGCATAAAATCACGATTACCCCTCGCAATCGAAATATCACAACCGCGTTGCGATGTTTCGAACAGTAATTCCCGTACCCTGTTAGCGATCGGCGCGTCATCGTCATCCCCCACCCAGACCTCGAAGAAATCTCCAAGGATGATGAGCGAGTCAGGAAGGCTACTATCTAGCAGTAACTGAGCCAGCGCGGCCTCAATTTTCGGCGTTGTGTCGCTTAAATGAAGGTCGCTGATAAAGAGCCTGTTCAACCGATCAGCCGTCTATTCGCCGATGAGCGTAACGCTCTCAATGATGATGGGTTCGACCGGTACGTCTTGATGGCCGCCCTGGCCACCTGTTTGCACGCAGCGGATCTTATCCAGAACGTCTTCGCCATCGGTGACTTTGCCAAACACGGCGTAACCCCAACCCTGGATGTTCTCTCCAGTGTGGTTGAGAAAATCATTGTCTTGCACGTTGATAAAAAACTGTGCGGTGGCGGAATGCGGGTCCTGAGTTCTTGCCATAGCGATGGTGCCACGGTTGTTTCGCAACCCATTATTAGCTTCGTTTTCCACTGGCGCTTTGGTGTCCTTTTGTTCCATGTCGGCGGTAAATCCGCCACCTTGAATCATAAAGTTGTCGATGACGCGGTGAAAAATAGTGCCGTCATAGAAGCCGTCTGCTACGTAAGAGAGGAAGTTATCAACGGTCTTCGGCGCGTTGTCCCTATCGAGCTCGAGCGTCATGGGCCCGACGGTGGTCGTCATCAATACTTGTGCTGTTGGCATGGAAACCTCAGGTAACTATGGGAAAGCGCGCATCCTACTAGAGTCGGTGACCCCTGACGATCCCGAATTTTTTTGATGTTACTAAACACGACGATCTGCCACGTGACAGATCCAGTTGGTATAGTACCGCGCTCTCCGATTGCGATTCAGGGTTCAGGGTTCACCATGTCCGCGGAACTGCGCAGTAATTTTTTACGCACGCAAATTGAAAAAGATCTGGCTGAAGGGCGGGTCAGCGAACTTGTCACGCGATTCCCGCCAGAGCCGAATGGCTTTTTGCATATTGGCCACGCCAAGTCGATTACGGTGAATTTTGGGCTGGCTGCACAGTTTGGGGGGCGATGCCACCTACGGTTTGACGACACCAATCCCGAAAAAGAGAGTCAGGAATTTATCGATTCAATCCAGGAGGATGTGCGTTGGCTGGGTTTTGAGTGGTCGGGGGAGGTGCGTTATGCCTCCGCCTATTTTGATCAGCTTTACGAGTGGGCGCTATACCTTATCGAGCAGGGTTTGGCCTACGTG
>Ga0181602_10004233_pt1 | contig 11131 bp, 4 predicted proteins | sample 041ome_14_FD_148640 | JGI IMG/M metagenome (GOLD analysis project Ga0181602, IMG submission 148640) | Coastal salt marsh microbial communities from the Groves Creek Marsh, Skidaway Island, Georgia - 041408US metaG (spades assembly) | ecosystem: Environmental > Aquatic > Marine > Intertidal zone...
CGTCCGTTCGTGCGTCGTCGCGGTCGTCGCGTTCCTTCGTTCCTCTCTCTCTCGCGCGCGCGGCTTCTGAGAAAGAGAAAGAGAGAGAGAGGCGTTTTGGATGGATTTGCGAAAGATGTTTAGGGTTTATGTTTAGGGTGTCAACCATAAACCCTAAATAAAAGATTTGCGTTTTCTCCTCCTTTGGGGAAACGCGCACCTTTTTTCCTACTGCGCAAGGAGTACCAACCATGTCACTAAACCCGGACGTCTCGCTCAAACTCACCCTCGCGACGGCGACGATTTTAACCGGATGCGCTCTGAGAGTTACCCGCGTCGTCACGAGAGAAAACGGCGAATCGCTTTTGGCGGTCGTGTTCGGTATTTTGTTGCCGAGTTTGTTGATACAGGTACGCGATGAATTTGGGCACACGGGAATCTTATCCGCTTGCGCGCGCTCGGGAGGAACGCGCTCAGACGCGTTGGTCGTTCTTCTTCTTCTTCTTCGTCGTCGTCGTCTCGCGTCTCTGTGTGATCCTTTTTTTTTTTCGTATGTCGTTTTTATCGGGAGGACAAAAGAGCTCGCACGCTGACCCCTCGAGCGTATTTATTCGTGTTTGCGTGTACACGTGACAACAGACGTTCGCTTCGATCGCGGCGAGCGCGGACTACGCGGTGTTCTTCGCGTATTCCGTCGCGCAGTGTCTCGCGGGCACGGCGTTAGGCTTTTTGCTTTTCCGCAATCGTAAAAAAGGAGGAGGCGAACATTTAGCCGGTTCGACGGTCGGGGTCAATCTCGGGACGTTCGCCTACCCGCTCGTGTTCGCGGTGTTTGGCGAGATTGGGTTGCGAAGAGCCGTCGTGTTCGATTTTTTTAATCAAGTGTCCATTTTAGTCGCGAGTTACGCGTTGTTTGCGCTGAGTAAGAGAAGCAATGATGGCGCGGGAGGTGAGAAAACGAAAGATGTCGTTTTGAAAGCAATCAAGACGCAAATGTTCACGCCGTGTTTACTCGCGTTGTACCTTTCAATCGCGCTGAAAGCCATTCCGAACGCGTCGATTCCGTACGTTGTGGATCAGTTTTTAGGCTCGTTGGCGGTAGCGGCAAAACCGCTAGCATTGCTGTCGCTCGGAATATTGTTTGAGCCGAAGATGTCTAAGAGCGAAATTGGAGACGTGGTGACGCTGTTATTAATTCGATACGGAAGCGGATTAATCATCGCCGCTACGGCAATCGCGTTGAACATGTACCAATTCATAGGCTCCAGCGGTTTGGCGGTATTGACGTTAGCTCTGACCGCTCCCGTACCGTTGATTTCCATTCGATATTCGAAACAGTTTGGGTTGAACTCAGGACCGGCGGCTACGGCAGTGAATGCGAGTAACGCGGTGTCCTTCGTCGCTATTTTGCTCCTCGCCGGGGCGGATTTCGAGACGAAACGGAGAAGTTTAATGTCCTTGTTCGCGTCGCTCGGAACTCTTTTCGTGGGATTGGGTATTTTTATGAATAAAAAAGCGTTAGAATCTTCATCCGAATATTCAGAAGGTAGAAACGACGAGCCGTTTGAAATCAGAGATATCGGCGACGGGAAGAAGCGGTTCGTTTCCACCAACGCTTTGACGAGAAGAAGAGGAGCGAAGACCGTGGTTACTTTTGACTATCGTAACAATCATACCATCAAGAGAAGGAAAAACATCGTTGAACTCGTACCATCGTTGTCTTCTGTAGCAACACCGAGAGGTTATTGTCGCACTTTTGCAGTTAGTCGTAGGAATAGAAATAGACCGAGTAGAGGAAATGGTCTCGGTGTTGGTGCGCATCATCGAAGCGCGTTCGTCTTCTAGGGGTTTTTAGTGGAAAAATGTACCACAGTATAAAGTAGTTTTATAAATACAACCGATGCGTTGATAACGGCGCTAAAGAATATAAATATATATATGGTGCGTATGTTTTCGGTACCCAGTGGGTATCACCATAGCAGCAAGTGACGTAACGTAATCTCTTTTTTCATCTCTTTTCTCTGTCTTTCTCGTTCTTATAATTAATTGTAAATCATGTCTTGATGCATATCGGTCAAGTAGCAATTCAAAACCTTCAATCCGTAGTTCTTCTCGTCTCGACTGGTCTCTCTCTTTTGAAACGGATCGGATCCGTCCGGCATGGCAAAACCTTCGTCCCGCATCTTCGCATTCGCGTAATCGTCTTGGCACAAGTGGCCAAACGTGAACGCGTCGATCATATCCGCGCCGAATCGCGCCATGTATTTATACACCTTCTCTTGGAACTTCGGGCCAATCAAGTACCTGGTAAATCCCGCTCCCGAGCGATCTTTTGGCCAATAGTAAAAGTTCCCAGTCAATTGTTGGCCTTTTTTCGGCCCGTCTTCGGCTAAGATTGGGTACGTGTTGCCTTGTTTATCGCAAAATCCTGCTTCGTCGGGTTGCGCGCACGCAGCTTCGTAAAAGTTGGTCAACAACACGAAATCGGCGTCCTCGGGGACGTTGGCGACGATCGCATCTAAATGCTTCATCTGCCAGTTCAAACCATCCGCTTCCATGATTAAAGAAAACTTTTTCCCGGAGTTGGATTCTAAAACCGTGCGCCAGGCGTGCATGTGCGCAAATAAACACCCGATGTGATGCGCGCCGCCGTATTGCTCTTCCGTCATGCCTCCCGCGTCGTTTCGTTCGTCGATGACACCCAGCCACGGTAAGTTCTTCAAGTTATCTCCGTTTCTCACCGGGTCTGGGTGCTTCCATCCTCTGTTGAAGAACTCCTTGTTCAACTTTCGAATAGGTTCGATCGCCCATTCCGCGTCACCGATATTTTCCGGCCATTCCGTCGGCGTCACGCCGACGTCGCTCCTCGCATCCGGCAACGTCTTTTTGATTCTGTTGAAATTCTCGTGATCCTCGGCGTCGTTTCTTTGCACGATGACGACGATATCCGCCGAGTAAACGCGCGCCGGAGAATCTTCCCACGGTATCTCATCGTCATCTCCTAACAAAGCATCTCCTTTCTCCGTCCCTTTCTCAGCCGTAGCAAACTTCTTCCGGAAGTTGTCGTACACGCGCCACTTGGCGTTGGCTTTCGCTCTGCGAACAAACGGCGTTTCCGTCAACTCATCGCCGCTCCTCCCGTAAACTTCTTCTTCTCCCTCTTCCGCGGCGGCGGGTGCGACAACAGACCACGTCATATTGTCGCAAAAGCCCGGGTGCAACCGGTGCCACTCTTCCGCCTCCGGCGTCGCCGCGCCGAGAGGACGTGATAAAGTTCGTTGTTGTTGTTCAGCCCCTAAATGAGCCGCGTTGTTGGTGCCACTCGGACCCCGAATCGCGACGGCAGCGGCAGCAGAGCACGCCAAGAAGATTGAAACGCCGGCTACTTTCGCGAGTCCGTGAACGTTTCTCGTCGTCGTCGTCGTCTTTTCCGACGACGGCAGTAAAGACGACGTCGCATCGGTGCCGCGCATATCGATTGGTTTATTCGATCTCTCTCTCAACACTAAAAGATTTTTCCCGAGATTTTTGTACTCGTTCTCTCTCTCGTTCTCTTTCTACCCAACGTGTGTGTGTGCGCGCGCGAAAAGGACTATATCTGATCTGTATATTTGTATATATAAATGCACGCGTTGTTGTTTTTTATCTCTGGCCGTGGAGATTAACGCCGCTTTGTTCTGCCGTCCGCGCGAGAGTTTCGACTTTTGAGATGGCAATACGTATATGTTTAGGGTTTTACAATTATTTTTTTTAGTCTTTCATTTCTTCGTCTCTGATTTCTTCGGAGCTGCTTTCTTCTTCTTCTTCTTCCTCCGAGTCGTCGTCGTCGTCACCTTTGGCGACGGAGACGTCAAATTCAAACTCTAAATCTGCTCCGAGGTACGAATCGCACATGAAGTACAACGCGTATTTGCGCTTGCCTTCCTCGGACGGCGAGGCGAAACTTAACTTGACCTTGGAAGTTTTTACCAAGTTGACTCTTTTGATGGCGCACAAGCGGTTTTCTTTTTCGTCGCCGACGACGACCCACCAACTCTCTTCGCGCGGTATTGGATAACGACTGCAATTGACGGGAGGTAAAAGCGATACGGAATCGCCGAATTCCCATTCGCGAGAGACGTTGACTTCGACGTCGATGGTTGAGCTCGTGGAGATTTCCGAGGCGTTGGTGACTTTGTGTTCGCAATCGACGTTCGGGTACCGGTTGGCAGCCTTCGCGACGTCCGAGAGTTGTCGCTTGGACAAGTCGCTCAAAATGTCCTCTCGCACGGAATCTTCCGCATCTAATAACTCGTACACGGATTCCACGTCTTTGTCTTTCGCTTTTAGCGCTATGGATTTCGTCACGTGCGGTAACTGCAACACGCCGGCGTCTTTATCCCACATGGCTTGCGTTAACATTTGCGACAATTCCATGGCGCACATCGCCGGCGATAACCAGCCGTTGCTGGAAATCACATCTACCATGGCTAAGAGTAAACGCAACGCGGTCGGTAAGATGGACTCTAAATCTCTCGCGAGATCACCCGGTAACGCAACGCGGCTTAAATGAGCTTGAAGCAACGCGCACGTCTTGACGTGCGGATCGTTCGTTTTCCTATTCGTCATCGCAATGGGCGAGTGGTTCAAGATGCGACGAATGATTTCCGCCTCGCCTGGGCGGATCGGCACCGAATCAAATTCGCTCGCGCCGGAAACAATTTCCAAGATACCTTTCAGCTTTGTTTTCGCGGTTAAGGATGCCGCGAATAACTCGACCGTGGTGTATTGCGAGTAATAATAACTCGCAATCATACCGAGGTTCAAAGGTGAAATTTCATTCTCGCCAGTCTCGTCGTCTTCTTCGATTTGCGCGCACTTGGAAACCTCCAAGTCGGATAACGTGCTCTCGACGAGTTCACTCAACGCGTCCGAGACGTGTCTGTGAGACGTTCCGGTCAAATTGTAATAGTTTGGATTTCTCGTTAATCGTCGATAATAGTACGTCCAGGTGAGATAGTCCACGGCATCTTGTTTGGTTTCGATGGTTCTCGTGACAATTTCCGCGTTGAAATGATCGTGTAAGAAGTGATCCAAGTGCGATTCAACCGGGAACGGTTCGTGAAGGAACTTGGAATAATACGCCTTCTTAGCTTGCGAGCACATCAACACGCACGTGCCGTGTTCGTCGATGCCCGGACGCCCGCACTTGGCGGTCATTTGCAACACGTCCACGACGGGGTAATCCGCCGCGGAGGAGCCTCCGGCGTCGTAGAGTTGCGTCCCAGAAACGACGACAAGTTTCGCTTTCTGTCGTAAAGTCCACACCGACGCAGCTTCGCAAATCATCAGCGAACACGCGTTACACTCAAACGCCAAGAACAACGCTTCCTTTTCAACTTTTGATAAACCTTCGTGAATGACAGCGATGCCAAAAGTCATCGCGTGTTTCACGCCGGCGTCGGATTCAATCTTCTCGGAGAGTTGTTCCAAGACGTTTTCGTCCTCCGCGGAGACGTTTCGAAAGTACCCTTCGTCGTTATCATTGAGAGCGTAAGAGAGTAACTCTAACGCGCGTTGTTTCGCATGTTTCCTAGTCGGCGCGAAAACGATCGCCGGTTCTTTGTTTCCGCAATGCGTCTTGATAGCTCTGTACGTCGGACGCGACATCGCTTGGACGCGAGATTCATAATTGACTACGTCGAATCCGCGAACAAACAATCGCAAAGGCGTTGGACGCGCAGACGGTGCGAAATTAAATTGTCTTTTGGAGTTTACGCCGAGCCACTCGGCTAAATCTTTCGCGTTCGCGACGGAGGCGGATAAGCCGAGAATGCGAATCGGCGGCGGTGATTTTTTACCGTCCTTTTTCGCTCCACCGTCCTCTTCTTCTTCTTCTTCTTCGCGTTGCTTTTGTACGGAGACGTAACGCATTCTCGAGCACGCGACTTCAATCGTTGCTCCGTGCGCGCCGCCAATCAAATGGAGCGCGTCCGCGATGAACAGTTTGATTTTTTGCACGTTCTTTCGTTGTTTCCATCTTCTCGATAAAATGTCCCAATTCTTCGCGCTCGAGACGATGACTCGAGAGCGTTCGAGCAACTTCAAATCAGTCGCCACGTCACCGGTTAATAAGCACGTCGGAATGCCCATTGTGTTTTCAAACTTCTCTTTCCAATCCGCGTATCGCGCTTCGGCGATGTCGTCGATGGGTGCGCAATATACACATCTAGCATTTTCCACACCGTGCGTTTCCATCGCGCGCAAGATGGCCAACTCGGCGCAGACGGATTTTCCTGAGCCAGCTGGAGCGGACACGTACACGCTTTCGTCGGAGTCCGTCAACGCTTGATACGTTTGCGTTTGAATTGGGTTCAACATTCTGAAACCACCACCTTGAGGAAGCTTTGAATACATCTTCGGAAACCCAAACTTTGCCTCACGAGTGGGAATAGGTTGTAAATCCAACAATTCCGTCGGCGCGGCGAATTTTTCAGGCAACAACAAGTGCTTAAACGAGACTGGGATGACGGTATCTCCGCCTAACCACGCGTCCGAAGTGACTCGGATGAAATATTGAGGAGGAATCGGATCTAACAACGGCACCGTAAAACTTACCGAATGTTCCTCATCTTTGTTTTGGTACTTCAAAGTGAAATATTCCGAGTGCAAAATCTTCTCCCCGTCGTTGTCTTCGACCATGATCCAAAAGCCTTGCGCGAATGAGTGAAACCGTTGGTCCCAAACAAAATCAGGGGTCAAAATGACGTCCACTTTCAACGTAGAACGCGTGATTGGTTGCACGTGCGCTTGGATATCCATCCGAGGGAACTGATGGACGAACTTGTGTATCGCTTTACCCATTTTCGGAAATCGAATCAACTCGCCAATTTCCTGCGACGTCAATTCAAAGTACTGTTCCCAACTGACATCTTTGCGTTCAATTTTCATCAAAATATCGTTTGGGATCGCTTTAAACTGTCTCAAAGGCGTTTGCGACGACCAAGTTTTCTTTCCAGCCATTTTGCACAAGTTGAGCGATTTTTCGCAGAGTTGCGCCCAACCCCGTTTCAAGACGATTTCAAAGATGCATCGCAACAATCTACCCGCGGATTGAGTAATATATACCATATCCGCCGATAACGAAAAGCCTTCTAAACTCATGTTTGAAATGTACGCTTGGAGCAAAATGTTTATCTTTGCCGTCGACTCTTCTATCGATTCTTTCACCGGAATCGGTACTCTTTCCGCTAACGTCGCCAACTCAATTTTCTCCTCTTGACGCACCGAGACGAATTTGAACTCCTCGGCTAACGAGAATAAGCGACACAGCTCAATGTCACCCATCTGCGGTTTTAAGTGTTCGTGGAACGCTCTCACTGTGCCGTGAGAGACGTAATATTGACTGGCGATTCGACCCAGATCCGTAGCTTGTAAACCTCCGCCTCTTTTATCGTATCGTATCAATCCCGCTTTGTCCAACGACAACGCCGCCGAGTGCACTAAATCCGCTCTTCGACTGGATAACGTCGGATCGTCTTCCACGGCCGATCGCGGCACACCATACAAGACTGGGTTTCTCAGCATTCTAACGAATAAGTATGTATATCCGAGCCATTTGACGGCATCGTCTACTGAGGCTATGGAGCCTAAAACAATCTCCGCGTTGAGCGAATCCGCTAGTTTCGCCACGAATTGACTTTCTATCGGTAACTGTTGGTTGAATAAAGATAAATAATACTGCAGTTCCGTGTGCTGAGTGATGATGATCCCTTCTCCGAACGTGTCGAACTGAGGACGACCAGCTCTGCCCATCATTTGCATGACGTCCTGGAAAGATAACTCGTCCCACCCGCCTTTTTCGGGATTGTACACTTGCGTCCCTTTGATGATGACCGTGTGCGCGGGCAAGTTTACGCCCCACGCTAAGGTTGCCGTCGATACGAGCACTTGAATGTGCCCGTCAGCAAACAACTCTTCGACTAACGTTCTATCGGCTCGAACCATTCCGGCGTGATGGATGGCAAAACCGTATCTCAATAACTCTTTCAACTCGTTCGATTTAACGTTTTCGGATTCTTGTCGTAAAATTTCCGCCGTCGCCGTGTCGCTTCCAACGTACTTCCCGATTGTTTCGTTTTCTATCGCCATGTCCCGCAAAGCTTTCGCTGTCTTGAACGTTTCCTTTCTCGAGTGCACGAACACCATCACTTGCGTTTGACCAGCTTGTTCGTCGACTTTTTCGTAGCATATTTCGTTCATCAACTGAAACCGCTGCAACGGTTTTTTCACCGTGATGCCGACGAATTGCGATTGCAACGGGCACGGTCTGTAGGAGTTATCAAAGACGAACAACCCTTTTCCGTGATCGACGCGAGCGAACGCGGCGACGTCGTCGTAGTTTGGCAGCGTGGCAGATAATCCAACGAATCGCACGTGTTTACGAGTCTCTTCGACTTGTCGAATCGTACGCGCAATGATGGATTCCAAGACTGGGCCGCGACCGTCGTGCAACAAGTGCACCTCGTCGACTATCAACAACGACACAGATTGCGTGTATGCGCGGTCGCCTGACTTTCGCGTGATAATATCCCACTTTTCTGGAGTACTGACAATGATTTGCGTGTCTTCAATTTCTGCTTTAGACATGGAAACGTCACCGGTTAATTCGCGGACGTTTACGCCAAAATCTTTCAATCGTTCGCTCAAGTTACCAACCACTTCCGCGACGAGCGCTTTCATCGGAGCGACGTAAACTATTTTGAACTTGGTCAAATCAATCTCGCCGGTGTCTGGATCGCGATGTTTTCCTATTTCGTGGCATATGGTGAGTACGGCAACGTTTGTTTTCCCCGCCCCAGTCGGTGCGCAGAGTAGCATGTTTTCTGGCGATAGCAAGGCCGTTTCGTACACTCTCGATTGGACTCTGTTCAAACTCTTCATGCCTTTAAACGCCGGCCTGGCCCACTCTGGAATTTCCTCGATTGGTCGTAACTTTTCGTTATCCGCAAACGGCGGCGCTTTCATCGCAGGGACGTGCACTTCCTCGTATCCTTTCTTTTGCGTTCGAAACGAGCCTTCCGGAAGTTCGCACTTTGCGTTGGCCATCAAGCGACTCCCTTGATGAAACGCCAGCGCGTCCAGTTCTAAGACTTTCCGGTGCGCGCTCGCGCCGAGCTCTTTTTCTCTTCTCTTTTGCGCGTCTAATCGTAACTTTTTCGCTTCTTCGCGGATTTTGTTCTCCACGTTTTCTTGTCGCTCTCGCGCGGATGCCCTCGTCGCTTTCATTTCGGACAAGATTACCGCGCCTTTAGAATCGTTGCTCATTAAATTTTCAATGTCTTTCTTCTCGGTGTCCGATTGCGCTCTGGCGAGTTTCGTGCACCACACGATGGCGTCTCTATTTTGCATCAACGTTTTCACCAAATCGAATTTGTCGTACTCGAGAAGTCGAACGAGTTCGTTCTCTCGCGATCGATCGTCCGGTGCCTCCAGCGCTTGCAAAGCCTTCTCGGCGATTTCGGACATTTTCGTCTGATCGTTTTCTTTTTCTTCTTCCGAGGCCGCGGTGGACGAACCGGAGAAAGCGTTGGAAATGAGCCGCTGCAAATAATACGCGTCAATCTCTGACGGGCGAACTATCACGTGTTGTTTCTTGTGGCGTTTTTTCGGTTCGTCAGAGTCGGAAGCGTCAGAATCTTCCATCGCTTTTCCGTCGCCTTCGTCGTCGTCCGATTCGTCCGAATCGTCTTCGTCTGACTCCGACCTCAACTCTCTCAACTCCGCTCTGTTCCCACCACCTTCATCGTCGTCCGAATCGTCTGAATCGTCCTCGTCGCTCTCTTCAAACTCTACAGCAACCCCCGCGTCGTCGTCCATCTCTTCATTCTCTCCGTTTGCGTCAGGATTCTCCTCCTCTCCGCCAACGGGCGTAAAATCCGTAATCATCTTTCCAACCGCGACCAACTTGGCAAACTTCTCCTCCGACAACTCCCCAACCAAACTCTCCACCTCTTCCTTTCGTCTCTTCTCGTTCATGGAATCATCTTTCAACGTCTCCAGCACTTCCTCCGCGGCGCCTCGCAAAACATCAGACGGCTGCTCCCCGAACTGTTCCGTCATCGATTTCAACAAAACCTCGTACGCCGCTTTCGTTTCTCTCGTCTTCGGCTTATATCCGACGTTAAAGTTTGTCTCCGCGGAGAGCACGTCTCGCCGCGCCGCCGCGTTGCTCGACTGCCCCCCAACCGCGTCTCTCTTTCTTCTCTTCGAATTACCGAAAACGTCGTCAAAATCTGACTCCAAATCCATCGTTTTCTTCTTCTTCTTCTTCGTCCTTCTCAAAGCCTCCTCGTCCTCGCTCCGTCCTTTCTTCGTCGAATCATCCTTCTTCTTGTCGTTGCCGGCTCGATCGCCGAACGCCTTGGCATCAATCCTCCCCCATAAACTCTCCGGCATCCCGCTCGGTTCGTGCATCCGTCGTTCCGTCTTATCCGCCTGTAAAACCAAAGACGCGTTCGCTTTGTATTCGTACTGCCGGTACCGAGCCGCTCGTTCGGCTGCGCCAACATTCTTTTCGTCGTCCTCGAGGACGCCCATGTTGTTATTTAAACAACGCGGATTTCTCTCTGTGTGTGTGTGTTCTCTCTCTTCTCTCTTTTATTAAAAAGAAGATTCTTTCGACGAGAAGATGGCCCCGGAGCCTCTCTCTCTCTCTCTCTCTCTCTCTCGACGCTCGTGTACTACGAACCGGCGAGGAGGAGAATGCGCGTCGATCTCTCTCTCTCTCTCTGCCGCCAAAATTCGAGAACAACGCTCTTCGGTTTAGGGTTTAGGGTTTAGAACCCTAAACGTTTCCGTTGTTGGGGAAATTCGCCAGAAAGAGAGAGAAGAGAGAGCGAGAAAGAACGCGCGCGCGAGAGGTAAAACGCATCTAAACCCCGTTTTATTCTCGAAAAGAGAGATCTGTTTTTGTTGTTGTTCTGTTTACACGTGCTGCGATATGAAACAACAGTACGGCGCAACTTTGACACCTTTGGACGAGGCGACGAGGGAGGAGGAGGAAAACGAGACGTTGCTCGATGATGTTATCCCGAAGGACGACGGCAACTTCGCGACGAAAGGACGACGTTCGGCTTCGACGCTGATCTTCGTGGTGGCCATCCTCGCGGTG
>Ga0181602_10004253_pt1 | contig 11089 bp, 8 predicted proteins | sample 041ome_14_FD_148640 | JGI IMG/M metagenome (GOLD analysis project Ga0181602, IMG submission 148640) | Coastal salt marsh microbial communities from the Groves Creek Marsh, Skidaway Island, Georgia - 041408US metaG (spades assembly) | ecosystem: Environmental > Aquatic > Marine > Intertidal zone...
GGCGATCTGATGTGGATATTTTGGATAGCACCTATACCTACTTAGGCAAAAATGACAGAACCTATCGAATGCAATATGTAAACATCCCAATCCTGTTGAAGCTGCGAACTGGTGATGTTGGTTATATGAGCTATTTCGGAGCCATTGGCTTTGATGCCAGCTTTAGAACCCGTGCAAAGGCAAACTATGATTATACGTGGAATGTTTCACCGATAGTGAGTTCAGAGCCCGATGACGTGGATGACGTGGATATCAAAAATCAGATGAATTTCATGCGATTAGCGCTAAACGTGACTCTTGGAACAGAATACAACTTGACAGGCAACACAAACATTTATCTCGGACTTGGAATTCACAACGGATTCACGAATATTTTCAATGCAAAAAACAATAATCGAGTCCTTAAAGCGCTGGATAACGGTTGGCCACAATTAGATGCAAATGGCAACACAATTATTAGCGAGAAGCGAGCCGCCAAGTCACTATATGTTTCACTGGACGTTGGAGTTTATTTTTAATGCAAGTCGCCTCGATTATCGACCATATCACGAGTTGGCTCTCTGATTATTCTAAAAAATCAGGAACAAATGGTTATGTGATCGGAGTTTCCGGGGGTATTGATTCGGCTGTCACCTCTACCCTTGGAGCGCGAACAGGCCTTCCCTTAGTCTGTGTAGAAATGCCTATTCATCAGGATTTGAAGCAAGTGACCAGGGCAAGAAATCACATAGAATGGTTGATGAAAAAATATCCCAATGTCAGCGTTGAAACCACAGAACTTACGCCCATATTCGATGCATTTGTTAATGCACTGCCCGCTTCGGATAGCACGCAACGTGAAATGGCCTTAGTCAACACCCGGGCTCGTCTAAGAATGACCACGCTTTATTATTTCGCTGCGCTGAATCACCAATTGGTACTTGGCACCGGCAACAAAGTGGAAGACTTTGGTATTGGATTCTACACGAAATACGGAGATGGAGGTGTCGATATCAGCCCCATTGCAGACCTCATCAAAACCGAAGTATTTGCTCTCGGTCGCGAATTGGGAATAATAGAAAGTATACTGTCCGCACCGCCAACTGATGGACTGTGGGGAGACGACAGGACGGACGAAGATCAAATTGGAGCCTCATACCCAGAATTGGAGTGGGCCATGGACTTTAATGGTGATGCAACTAGGTTGTCAAATAGACAAAATGAAGTACTGGCTATCTATCGCAAACTGAACCGCGCTAATCAGCACAAAATGCAATCGATTCCGGTTTGTCCGATTCCCAAGAAACTCAAAGATTAACCCACCTCCCAAGTATGGGTTCCTTGAATCAGTGCATCTAAATCACCTTCTCCTTTCAAAGAAACCGCTTTGTCCAATTGCTCTTGCATAGATTCCTCATATCGAAATCTGTCTTCTTGATAGAAAACCCCAAATGGACGTGGAAGACCGCCTTCCAGTACGTTGTTATCAAACATGCGGCTCAGAATGGTTGCCTTCATTCGATCGCTGGAATCATGAATCCATAAATCCTCCATACTGTATTCATCTAAGCTCACTACCTCTGGTTTCATTCCATTGAGTCGGATGCCTTTATTGCGATCCTCCCCAAAAATCAGCGGTTCACCTTCGTTTATGGTGATGGTAGAATCGGCTTTTGTGGCTTTGTCCGTGTACACGCCAAACGCCCCATCATTAAAAACGTTACAGTTTTGGTAGATCTCAATGAGTGAGGTTCCTTTATGTGCATTTCCTGCAGCTAGGATTTCTCTCATATGTTTTGGGTCACGATCCATAGTGCGCGCCACAAAAGTGGCATCGGCACCGAGGGCCAGTGCCTGAGGATTAAACGGATGATCTAATGACCCCATCGGTGTTGACTTCGTGACCTGTCCTTTTGGAGATGTAGGAGAATATTGCCCTTTTGTCAATCCATAGATTTCATTGTTGAACAACAGAACATTCAGATCAAAATTTCTTCGGAGTAAGTGAATCAAATGATTTCCTCCAATGGAAAGTGAATCGCCATCGCCCGTGATCACCCAAACACTTAGGTCTGGCCTAGCAGCTTTCAATCCACTCGCCATCGCTGTGGCACGCCCATGTATGCTGTGAATTCCAAACGTGTCCATGTAATATGGAAAGCGCGATGAACATCCTATACCACTCACAAAAACAATGTCCTTCTTATTCACTCCAGCCTCTGCAATGGTGCTTTGCATTTGTTTCAAAATACTGTAATCACCACAACCAGGACACCATCTTACGTCTTGGTCCGTTGCAAAGTCTTTTGCAGTATATGTCGGTATATTTTCCATTACACTAATTCTAAAATTCGTTCCTTAATTTCACGAGAAGCGAAAGGCATCCCTTGAATTTTATTAAGTCCAATTGCACCACTTCCATATTTCGCATTGATGAGGTGGATGAGCTGACCATTGTTCATTTCAGGAATCAATACCTGATCAAAACCACTCAATAAATCGCCCAAATTCTTTGGAAATGGACTGATGTACCTCAAATGTGCTTGGCTCACTTTATGACCTTCTTCCATCGCTTCGCGCACTGCAGTTCTGATTGCACCGTAGGTTGAACCCCAGCCCAAGACCAATAACTTACCCTGAGACTCTCCTTGAGCCAATTCCTGTTCTGGAATATCATTCGCAATTAAGTCAACCTTTTCTTGTCGAATCTTAACCATTAATTCGTGATTGTGCGGGTCGTAACTGACGTTTCCTGTTTCGTTTTCCTTCTCTAGACCTCCCACTCGGTGTTGTAAATTCTCCATTCCTGGAATGGCCCATTCACGCACCAAATCGGCATTCCTGCGATAAGGGTAATATGCTCCATCATCCAAAGATTTTTCGGGGTCAGCAAAGCGAGGTGTGATTTTCGGTAAGTCCACTGCTTTTGGATAGCTCCAAGGTTCTGATCCATTGGCGATAAATCCATCGCTTAAGAATATCACTGGAGTCATGTGCTCCACAGTAATTCGAACTGCTTCCATCATGGCATCGAAGCAATCAGAAGGGCTGCTGGCAGATACAATGGCCAAAGGAGCTTCGCCATTTCGCCCATACATTGCTTGCATAAGGTCGGATTGTTCAGTTTTGGTCGGCAAACCTGTGCTTGGGCCTCCCCGCTGAACATTAATGATCAATAATGGAATTTCCAGCATGATTGCCAGACCTATAGCTTCACCTTTCAAGGCGATGCCCGGTCCAGAGGATGCGGTAACACCCAACGACCCACCATAACTGGCTCCAATGGCTGCACAAACTGCAGCAATTTCATCTTCCGCCTGAAAAGTCTTTACGCCATAATTCTTATGACGAGCCAATTCGTGTAAAATATCTGAAGCAGGTGTGATTGGATAAGAACCATAAAACAATTCCAAACCCGCTTTCTTTGCGCCCACGATGGCTCCAAGTGCTGCCGCTTGATTGCCCATGATGCTTCTATAACTTCCCTTTGGCAAGTGCGCAGATTCTACTTCATATCTCGAAGTAAATGTTTCATTGGTATCGCCAAAATAGTAACCCGCCTTAAGTACGGTCAAATTAGCATCCTTCACTACTTCATTCTTCGCAAACTTTTCAGTGATGAATTTCTGGGTAGTTTCCATGGATCGGTTATACATCCATAGGAGAAAACCCAAAACGAACATGTTCTTGCAGCGATCAATTTCTTTGGTACCAAGGCCCGTATTAATTAGCGCCTCTTTGGTCATTTTAGTCACATCGATTTCGATTACTCGAAACTTATCCAACGTGTGATCCAATAAAGGATTTGATTCATCATCGTATTTAGCTAATCTCAGGTTCTTTTTATCAAACCCGGCCGTGTTGGCGATAACTGTTCCGCCAATTTTAAGTTGATCCAAGTTCGCCTTAAGAGCAGCGGCATTCATTGCCACCAATACCTCAACATCATCTCCGGGTGTAAAAATGTCAACACTAGCAAAATGCAACTTAAACCCAGAAACTCCGGCTACTGTGCCTTGTGGGGCACGAATTTCAGCCGGAAAGTTCGGAAACGTGCTGATATCGTTGCCATAAATGGCGTTTGTGTTGGTGAAAAGACTACCCGTCAATTGCATTCCATCACCAGAGTCACCCGCAAAAAGTATGGTGACATCCTTCTTTTTCTCTGTGGTCTTCGTCATTATTAGTAAATCGGTGGCAAAAGTAGCCCATTGTATTGGCTATTTTGTGACTTTAGTAACCTTCGTTGCCACCAATTGTTTGCAATGCTATGAGATTTGAACAAACACACATTTACTTAGTCTTTTTTTTAGTCAATATAATCGCTCTGAGCGCATGCAGACGTGAACTGGAAGCGCCTGAAGTTGAAAATGAAATTCTGACTCCGATTCTCTCTACCAAGCTGGATATTTCGAAAATTGTTGCCGACTCTTTGCGCAACGAAAATTCCGATGGGTCTATTAGTTTGGTGTATCGTAACGCACTTTATGAAGCGAGTCTCGATGCCTTCGATGAATTGAACTCACGCGAATTTGATAGATCCGCAAAATTGGATCAACTGGTTTTGAGTGATCGATCCGTTACCAATGCAGTTTCGCTGGGTCAACTTTATCCCGCCCTTGGTTTTTTCAACGGAACACAACAGCAGATAAACGAAATCCCGAACCTGAGTTTCGGGCCTGAAATATTAGATGGGTCAGCATACTTTGATGAAATGACCTTGGATTCAGGATATATGGACATTACGATCGAAAACGGATTACCCACAAGTCTATCCGACATCGAGTTTGAAATCAGAAATCAATCTCTTCAAAATATTGTCGTGGACACAGTATTTGATTTTGTTGCTGCAGGAGGCAGTGAAACACGTTCGATCAACATCGCAGGAAAATCGGTAGAATCCTTTTTGGAAGCGATTGTCACAAACTTTACAGTGGACGCAAGTGCAGGACCTGTGTTAATCGACACTTCGGATGCCATCACCGTTACAGTGACTACCCGCGATTTGAAAGTGTTCTCGGCCAAAGCAATTTTTCCAGCTCAAAACATCATTGAAGTAGGAGACACCAATCAACTTACAGGTATCGGCAACGCTAGAATAACACGGGCCATAGCCAAAAGCGGATTTGTAAATGTAGAAGTGGAAAGCACGATAGAAGACACCCTTTATTTCGAATACTTTATACCAGAAGGTTTGAAGGATGGCAAGTCGTTTATAGTGAAAGAAACCATTGCTCCGGCACCTGTGGGAGGGTCAATCAACAAAACATTTCAATACGATGTGTCGGGTTATGAATTTGGCATGACTGGTTTTCCCGTGGCAAATTCTTATAATATGTTCTACTCTGAACTGGTTGGGCGTATTGATTCGACAGGCAGAAAAGTGAGTATTACTCTGAATGATAGCATTAGAATATATGTAAGCTTGAGTGGGTTCGTACCAGAATACATGGAAGGTTATGCAGGCGACACCGTTGTGACCATAGGGCCAGAATTGGTGCCCATTGAGCTGTTCGATAAAATTGATGGGGGATCTTTATCATTCAACGAGGTAAATATGGCGCTGAGCGTCAGCAACGGCAACAATGTTCCTATTGATGTCAATCTAGGCTCACTGGTTGCCCGCAATACAAAAACGGGCAAAAGCATAAATATTGATCTCACCAGTCTTCCAAATCCAATTTCTGTTCTTGGTGCTTCATCATTAACCACACCATGGGAGGAAACCTGGCAAATAGACACGAAGGACAATTTGAACGAAGCGCTGAATATTTTCCCAAACCAATTTGAAGCCTCGCTAACCGTTTCTACCAATCCAGATCAAAATTCCTCAGATTTGACCCAGTTTGGGGTAGATTCAAACAAGTTGGTGGCCTACGCAGACATTGAAATTCCATTAGATTTTGTAGCCGATGAACTCACCCTGCGCGACACGGTTGAGTTTAGTTCAGACAATATCAGTCGGCCCGATGGTATTGGATCCGGCACGCTTTATCTATCCGCCAAAAACAGCTTCCCCCTTTCGGCCGAGATGGAGCTCTCTTTTATATCTGTAGATGGCTCCGTGTTGGAAACACTAGAGTTCGACAAAGCCATTGCTGCTGGTTCTTTGCAATCAGAAACGGAATCCGTGTTGGCTTGGAAATTCGATCGAGCATCATTTGATAAAATGCTGTCATCCGATTTTGTGGTAATGACAGCCAAGGTGAGCTCAACATCCGCTGCCGAGGGAACAAAAATCTATTCCACCATGGAACTCGATCTTAAACTTAGCGCTCGTTTCAACTATATCTACAATTCGAATTAGTCATGAGAAAGTTAGCTGCAATACTGGCATTGATCGCGATCAACTCTCTTGCAATTTCTCAGAATGATTGGAATTGGCACCAAAAGCACTATTTCGCTGATAGCAGTGTAAATGAGGCTGGTGTGTGGATGAATGGACATTATGAATTATTGTCCAATCATCTGACTAACGAAGTTGTCAACCAAGTAATTTTTGACGGTAAAATAACTCGGGGTGCAACGGCATATCTAGATGATTTGTCATCGGATTCATATACCCGACTGTCTGCTGGAACACAGGGTTCGATGTGGTTTCGAAGCGCTCGTAAGGGAAGTTGGCGGTGGTTATTTGGAGTTGGTTACAACGATGTTGCTTATGCTGCATTGCGCACTGGAGTAGTACAATTGTATTTGAGAGGAAATGGTCCATACGAGGATCAAACCATGGAGTTAGGGCCGTCATTTTTAACCTATCATAGTTACCAATCTGCCGGAATTGGTTTTGAAAAAAGCACAGCTAAAACATCTTGGGGGCTCACCGCTCACTTAATAAAGTCAAGTCGATACGCCAATTTAAACATGGGGTATTCAGAATTATATACCGCCCCATATGGCACGTCTGTCGAAGCCGAATTAGCCGTCCAATATGACGCAACAAATACCAGCCAAAACAAACTGGGGGCTTGGTATGGAACCGGTTACGGTATTAACGCCTTCTTTCAGCATCAACCTACCTCAAAATCACCCATCATTAGTTTTCAGGTCAAAGATCTCGGGCAGATTTTTTACGAGGGGGCCGATCGATATCGCGTGGTCGATTCTTTCGCGTTCAATGGAGTTGAAGTAGAAAACATTCTACAATTGGACGATAGTTTGATAAGCGGAGGAGACTTAGATAGCATTGAAGCCTTGATCGGCCTAAAGGAATCCCACCCATTTGTTCGTGCGGCATTGCCCGCAAACATTCAAATCAATTACATCTTTCCATTGGGAGAACGCATCAGCGTAAACCTGAGCCTACGGCAGTTTATACGTTTCGGAATGCCTGAAATATCAGCGGGCATGGCAATAAGAACCACTCCTTGGCTGACATTGGAACCGACAATTCGTGCCGGGGGTTTTTCGCGATTTGACCTGGGATTATCAGCAGCAATAAATGTCAATCAAAGATTTCAGCTAATTGTAAAATCAGAGCAATTTGAGCGGCTAATTGCACCAAAGAAATCCACGGGGCAATATTTATTTGTTGGAGGTCAACTGAAGTTTTAATTCCTCGACATATACATTTGGACCTTATGCGAATAGCAACCATTTCGTTTTTTATACTCTTAATCCTAAATGGATGCAAATCGAATAGACAGACTAATGAGTCTTCTTCGAACAACGAGGCTGTAGCTGGTGAGGCTGTGCAAAATCAAACTCCACCGCCTCCTCCAAAGCCTCTGAACAGTGAATTTTGGTCAAGAATTGATGAGGCTGATTTGCCCGATTTGGAAAGGGCGATAAATCCAACCAACCAAGACTTATGGCAATGCCAATACGATGACCTATTATATTCTATTTCCAATGAAAACATTGAGCTAATGCTTCCTACGGACCAGGGAATTCAAGTATTCAATTTGGTCAATTCAGGAACAATGAGTCCAGAACTTGCCGCGAAATTCCCAAACATTAAATCCTACAAGGGCAAATCCCTAGATGGCTCGATCAGTGCACGAGTTGACACGAATGAAAAGGGGTTATACGCAGAATTTAAAACTGGTTCAGATATCATCCTTCTTGCTCCTTACCTTAAAGGAAGTAGAACTATTTACACCGTCTATAATAAAGAAGATTTACCAAAAATTCCCCGAGATGAATCCTTTGAAAAATAAATGCATTTGGGTGCTATGCATCACAGCCATCGTTGCGTTAGCCACCACTACCAATGCTCAAATTTGTTACTTGAAAACGCTAGAGCCTGTAGGATTCCCCTCTAAATGTTTTAAACTTACCCCAGAATTCCAAGCAAGACTATCTGATGAGACTTCTTCGGAAAGTACTGATGGTATTTCTTCAATCGTTCTACCACTACCTAACGGTGAAGAAGTAGTGCTTTCGGTAACGTATGCGCCCATAATGGAAGCGGAGTTACGTCAGAGGTATCCTGAAATCCGTAGTTATAAAGTTTCGGCTGATGGATACTCGGGTCGCATTGGTTATACCTACAAAGGCTTTCATGGCATGTTGTTTACACCAAATGGCACTGTCTATTATGACCCACTAAATCAATCTACGGACGATTATTACTGTTACTACCGAAAGGACTACACCAACTACTACAAAGGAATAAAAGGACATTATTGCCACACAGACGCTGAGCCAGTTGAAGCTGACATGATTTCTAATCCAGAGTCTAGTCGAGGTGGTGAAGCAAGAAGTGGCGAACAAATGAGAACCTATCAACTTGCACTAGCATGCACGGGCGAATACGCACAATTTCATGGTGGAACTGTGAGTGGAGCATTAAGTGCTTATGTATTGACTATGAACAGAGTGAATGGTGTTTACGAACGCGAATTCGCCATTACCATGGTACTGATAAACAATACGGACGATCTCATTTTCTTAGACGCAAACTCTGATCCTTATACCAACAGCAGTGGCAGTCAAATGTTAGGGCAAAACCAGTCCACGGTCAACTCCATTATTGGCTCATCCAACTACGACATTGGCCATGTTTTTAGCACCGGAGGAGGCGGAATAGCAAGTTTGCGTAGCGTTTGCAGCTTCCAGAATAAAGCAAAGGGAGTCACAGGGTCCAATGCTCCAACGGGCGATCCATTTGATATTGACTATGTCGCACATGAAATGGGCCATCAATTTGGCGGAAACCACACGCAAAACAATAGCTGTAATCGTGCTTCCGATCACGCGTTTGAGCCAGGCAGCGCTTCTACCATCATGGGGTATGCAGGCATCTGCGCGCCTAATTTGCAGAATAATTCAGACGACTATTTTCATGTACATAACTATGACGAAGTGATAAGTTTTGCTCATAATGGAAACGGAAATGTATGTGCTTCCATTTCAAACACAGGAAACACCCCACCCGAAGTGACTGTTCCAAACGGAGGTTTTTTTATCCCCATTGAAACTCCGTTTCGATTAGAAGGATCTGCTACTGATGCCGATGGTGATGACTTAAAATATTGCTGGGAGCAAATGGACCTCGGCCCAAGTGGTCACCCTGATAGCCCGTCAAACAACGCACCTATATTTCGTTCTTGGGAACCCTCAGAAGAGGCATTTCGTGTGTTTCCAAAAATGGTAAACATCATTATTGGAAACACGGTACTCGGGGAGACATATCCTACATATGATCGGGACCTTACATTCCGGTTAACTGCCCGAGACTACAATATTGATGGCGGTGGTGTTGATTATGATGAAATAGAATTTGAAGTATCTGAGGATGCAGGGCCATTCGTTGTTACTTCGCCAGCACAGGGCGAACAAATTGAAGCGCTCAGCGGATATGAAATCACTTGGGATGTAGCAGGCACAGATCAAATGCCCGTGAATTGCCAGAACGTGACCATTGAATTATGTAAGTACGAAAGCAGCACTCAAAAGCTGATAGAAATTGACACGCTAGCCATCAGCACTCCAAATGACGGGTCAGAAATCATCACCTTTACTATGGATAATATTGGTAACGGTTATTATGTCCGTGTAAAGGCCTCAGACAATATTTTCTTCAATATCAATGGTGGAACGTTCAGTGTGATTGAACCCAGTGCCTTAGAGGAAGTAGATATCTTATTGACCCTGCAGCCAGACTATGTCAACGGCATCATGGCGCTTGATTGGAATGATGATTTTACAAACGAGACCAATTGGTTCATTGAAAAATCAATCAACTCCAATCAGAGCTTTTTCGCTTTGGACACTCTGCCTGCGAATACTGCGACATATTTTGATTCTAACGTAACTATGTATGGCGAAGAGTACCACTATCGTGTTTTCGCAGAAAACACAGTAAGCATAAGCGACTACAGCAACGAAGTTGTTTACGAAGGGCTTGGAATCAAGAGTGCATTAGACCAAAACTTACTGATTTATCCAAATCCTACAAATGGTGAATTGATAATAAAGGCAAACGCAATGACACTGAATAAGATGACCTTATTCAATCTTCAAGGACAAATCCTCAAGGAAAGAACTCTACATTCAGCCGGAAATTCCTTAGACATGAGCAATTTGAAATCGGGTATTTACCTTGTTCAAATTGAAACAAGCATGGGAATAGTAAATCGCAGAATCGAGTTGATAAAATAATCGATTACTGGGCCAATGCCAATAGAGGTCTGTATTCGTGCTGCGCTAGTTTCTTTGACACGCTAGGATGAAAGATTCTGCTGATCCAACCTTCTTTGCGGGGAATGGTCACAATCATATCAATATCGTTCATGTCGGCATAGCGCGAAATCGCCATTTCTACATCATCACTTTTGACCGTATCAAACTCATGTTTGATTTTCGAGAGTAACGATTGAATGGCAAAACCCACCTCAGCTTCTTCATCACTGATTCCTTTCTTCGGATCTTCAACAGTGAGAACTGTGACTTTTGCCTTGCCAATTTCGCAGATTTCTTTTAATACGGCTGCGCTAGAATCTCTCAATGAAGATTTTAAATCAGCCGCCATCAGAATATTTTTTGGAACACCATACTTTGTAATGCTCCCCGAAATTAAGGCAGGCAGTTAAGATAGGAAAACACCTAATTTTAATACCTGAACAATGAAAACAACAAGACGAAAGTTTACGAGTAAATTCAAGAC
>Ga0181602_10004254_pt1 | contig 11088 bp, 21 predicted proteins | sample 041ome_14_FD_148640 | JGI IMG/M metagenome (GOLD analysis project Ga0181602, IMG submission 148640) | Coastal salt marsh microbial communities from the Groves Creek Marsh, Skidaway Island, Georgia - 041408US metaG (spades assembly) | ecosystem: Environmental > Aquatic > Marine > Intertidal zone...
TGAGTTCATCCTGAATACCAGTCTTGAGAGCGTTCTTTACGAAACTTTTAGGTGGTTCAAACTTACTCCCAAAATCTTGAGCCTTTGAAGTGCATTCAGACTTGACCTGACTTGAGAAAGTTGGATTTTCAAGAGTTGCCTTGACAAAGATGTTAAAAGTATTCTTGACTTGTTGAGGCTTCAACTTGATCTTCTTTGCCATTTCCTCAATGATACCCGACGCGAGATAGGACGCCACGTGATCCACATGCGTTCCACCTTTTGTCGTAGAAATACCATTTACAAAAGAAACTTGTTCAAGTCCATTCTCCGAGGGGCCGACACACACCGACCAGCGATCGGTGGTCATCGAACACACATCTTTTACACCTTCGTGCATCTTGGCGTACGCCTCAAAAGAAGTCTTTGGAAGAACTTCTCCTTGAAACTTCACTTTGCAGTTTGGGGTCGTACAAATGTTTGCATCCCACACGCGCTTTTCAAAGATCTTGTAAATATTAATGTCCATCTTCTTCATACCAAATCTACGCCAATCTGGAATAAATGTAATTGAAACCGAAGAAGTTGAACCGGTGTGTTTCGTGATCTTCGGTGGATGGCATACAGTCATGTTCTTCTCCCACTTTTGAGTGTATGTCTGTTTCGCTTCGTGATCCTTGATCACGATTGAAAACTCCGACGAATAGATATTGGTCAGTTTGGCGCCATAGCCATTACGACCACCTACAATACGCTTCTTTGTGTCGTCGTAGTTTGTACTCGTGAGAAGATGACCAAAAGTGAGTTCGGGATTCCACACACCTTCCTTTTCGTGCATGCGCACACCGATACCACCGAGAGGACCATTATTCTCAATGGTAACAGCACCAGTCTCTTTGTCTATCCCCGCCGAGATGCTCGTAACACTCTTCGGATGTACAGAGTTTCGGTCGATTGCATTGACAAGAATTTCGTCAAATATTTTGAGCAAAGCTGGTGAATAATTGATATTCTTCTTTTTGAATTGATTGTCAGTTTTGTGAAGAAGCCAGTACGGTTCGGAGCTGACATCCACCGGACCGACGTATGAATCAGGTCTCTTAAGGACATGTTCGATGTGGGTGAGTTTTTGGATACTTTCCCCCATTTTCTTGTTAATCACCTTACGATGCAATCACTTAAGCGATTTTTCTTCATGAGTCGTTCAAACATATAAAACCACGCCCCGATTCGTTCCCGTGATTTTGATTTATTTTCAAATTTGATATGTCGTATCATACCCGTTTGTCGCAAAGCATCTATTCGTGGATTGTATTTTATCTTTTCTTGAAAACACCACGAACACACACGTTTGACTTTTAGTCCGTAAAATTTATACATCGATGTGTTCCATTTAAGAAATAAAGGAAATATTGTTCTGTATTTCAAAAAGAGTTTGAAGTCTTGGTATCTTTCAAAATGATAATGTATATCCAGAGGACAGTTACATTGATAGCAATTATGTAACCAAAATAATTTTGGCATACTTAAGTATAGATTGATGCTTTACTTTATAGGACTTATCATCATCGTCGTGATGTTTGCCATGAGACACAGCACGAACGTGAGTCTCAAGAATTCCATCAAGCAATTGATGCGACAGTCCGCGAGATACGCGACGGCGGCGCAACAAGACGCCGCACCTTTGATGGCGGTTCTACACGCAAATTATGCCGCTGCATACATGTATGCGATGATGGACATAGCCACAGACTCACAGATTCATAACATGACGGGCGTCGATATGAAAAAGTTCAAGGAACACGTCACGAATGTTCAGGACATGGTCACGAAAAAGACCGTCGATCGGTGCCCGGAATTTGCGGGTGAGATCGATCTATATCTCTCTACAATTGCCGGTGAATCTTGAGCACCTAAGTTGATATACGATTCATGAAAAATCAGAATTGAAATATGCAAGTCATTCAAGATTCTGTGTGGGTCGTATGTCTTCAACGCGCTATGGAGCGCTACGGCGTTCGCGAGCCGGATGAGCGTTGTTATCGGCTCGCGAATGCTGTGTGGAAGTGTAAACAAAAACAACAAGAAATGAAGGATGCGAAGATGAAGCGACGAATCGTTTTCCTCGACGCACCACCCGAACAGCAAGCGATCGAAATGCGAACGCGCGCGCGAATTTGTTCGGCGATCACGATGACCGGAAAACCGTGTCATTTTAGGGCGGTGTGCGGTGACTTTTGTCGAAAACATAAAGTCACGACGAAGGAATTAGGAGATGTTACAGATCTAGCGGATATTATGAGTAGGATTAAAATGTAGTTACAATATAAATGTTAGATCAAGAAACACTCAGACCCGTGATTCTGGCCATGACCTTTTACATCGCGGTGAGTGTTCTCATTCCTAGACTCGTAAAGAAACCGAGTGGTATTAAAGTTATCGATGATATCGTCGCGTTTCTCATCGCACAAGAAGGTAATGTGACGTCGGGTACTATCCTAATCGGTCTCGGTGCTTTCTTCGCCAATTACGTGGATCAGGAATTCTTCTAGGACGGCGTCCTTTCCTACTATGTTTCTAGTGTATCCATGATCCATAAATCGTAGTTCTTTTTGCGACGCGTCGCGCATGAACTCCAAGAGTTGGTCCGGATTCGGTTTACCCCAAACCATTCCTTTTTTGAAGAGAAAATCATCCCTCTCCAGCTCTTGAAGTTCACATTCTATCGTGTACGGTGTCTTGATATATTCCGCGGCCCCACCGTAGTCTGTGATTATGACCGGTTTATCGTGAAGTGCCGCTTCTACGGCGCCCATACCCACACCTTCCGATTTACTAAAACTGACGTAGCAATCTGAAATCGTGTGTATGTCTTCCATCTCTTCGTCCGAGATGAGACCGTTGATCACTTTGACTCGGGGAAGATTGATCGAAACGTCTTGATTACACGTGGCTTTCACCACGAGTCGTGTGTTCGGATCGTTGAGACGCACGAAGGCTTCGAGAATTGATTTAAAATTCTTCCGATCATCCAGGATGTTTCCTATGTGATAGAACGTGTATGGTTTCTTCTTAGATGGCAGAGGGATGTGTGCGTGTACGATCTTAAACGTCGTGTTCGGGAATTGTTTGGAGAGCACGCGTTTACAAAATTCACTCGGTACCAGCACGGTGTCAAAGTGTTCGAATATTTTACCGTAATCTTCGTGTACGGTCTCCGTCTCACACACCGTCATGCACGAGACCTTCTTAGCACGCGTTTTTACGTAGGATATGTATGCGAGTGTCGCGGGCACGGGAATCACAAACATAAACGCGTGGTCACACTCGGGAAGCTCTTGACCGAATTCATAATGTTTTGCATCAGGAAAGAGATTTGTATACTTGAACGTGTGTTGCCCGATACCACTCTTCAGCGTGGGGCCGATGAAGATCATTTAGTATAAAGATAATCTTTCTTTTAATATATATAACAATGGAAGCGATCAGACAAGAAATCAGAGATGAACTCGTCCGCGTGCGACTCGACAAGGTTCGATTGTATAACCTTCTCGAAAAGATCGTGGACGCTATTCCGGCCGAAGCTCCGGCTCCGGTCGCTCCGGCTCCGGTCCGCACACCGACCCCGGCTCCGGTCGCTCCGGCTCCGGTCCGCACACCGACCCCGGCTCCGGTCCCGGTCCCGGTCGCTGAACCCGTCAAGGAAGAGGTGAAGCCGAAGGCGAAGACTGTCAAGAAGAAGACGACGACTCGTTCTACGACCAAAAAGGAATAAAAAACGCCTCAGTAAAATGTCATGATCTTAAAAGTTAACCATGAAACATATACCCATTGGAAAGCCATTCCGTCTCATAAATCCTAAGAAAAGGACTAGTTTTTATGAGAAGGCGCACGAGTCAAAAGATATTTACCATGTAAAAATTACGTGGAAACCACGAGTCCCCGGTTCACCCACCAGACGAAAGAACCAAACACCAAGACAATGAATCCAATGAGATAACTGAATGGATACTTTCTCTTTTGTGTCTCACTGATCGGTGTGTCTGGAAGTCGCTGTACGTTGTTATTGAGTGCGTCTATCTTTCCCGTAAGCTGTTCTAGTGCATGTAATATTTGAAGCTCGCGATCTTTTGGCCTTTCTTTCACATTCACAGTCGTGATCTCGAGGACCATGTACCATTTTGCATCGGGTTGAAGTGTGAGGTAGTCACCGTCATCTTGTTGCTCGTAAATACTAAAGTTCAATTTCTTGATCGATATGGGATTGAAATAATTTGTAGTTCTCTGAAATGCGCGCCATTGTTTATCGCGTAAAACGAGATTACTCGAACCACCGAAGTGGCGTTCGAGTGGAACGCGTGCGAGTACTTGTCCGTGTCTTTCGTCGAGCACCTGTGCGACTTTTGGAATTTCAGGACACACGATGTCCACAAACTTTGCGATGTTTGTATTCAAGTTTGAACTGTTCTCACCTATCTGAGTGATGTAAAAATCAACCATTTTGACACCCATGACTTGATTCATACCTTCTACGTGTGTGTTTGACTTCAATGTGAGGTCGAGTGAAAATATGTTATTCGTACCGTTCACGAATTCGGAATCAACGATGATATATTGCGTCCGCTTCGGTATATCGTCGAGTGACATTCTGAGATATACATATATAAAAAAATGGAACGTTTTGATACATATGAGTTACATCAAGGCCGTGTACATGACATTCATGTCGATGGGTGTCCATTACCTCGAGAATTTGTGTATATGGGTGAAGACTGCCGTGTGGGACGCCCCGCGACGCATCTATTTGGATATTGATTTGGAAAAGCACAGGATTGAAAGACACCTAAGTCAGATTGAGACACAGTCTTCTTCCACTGAGTAATGGATTATATCCCGCTCGTGACGGACGATTTTAGAATTGCATTTTGTTCGGCGACGAGTCCGTTGTGTTGCGATATTCAACAAATTATCTGGAAAAAACTTCTTTACGAAAATATAGAACACGTGATTCCACCGACTCCTCAAAAATGGAAAAAATCACCGATATATTCACGAACATCGTCAGCTACATTGCCCCGAGACCTGTTCGCGTCATTGACGAATACAACACCGTCGTCGCCGTGAATGAAGTCGGTGAGGAGATCGTCATCCATATACCAACAATGTGGCATTATGAAAACTTGGATAAAGATGACATATATGTATAATAAAATGAAAGAACAGTTTATAACACTTCTTTCGAAGTATGAAGCCGCCCTTTCAGACTTCAAAAGAAAACGACGTTATGCCTACATCAACGACGAAGATTACGTCGAGTATAATTTACATATAAACAGATTGAATGATATGATTTCTGTTATAAAATCACGTCTCACGGACATCGAAAGTCAAGAGAATGCGAAACGTGTGAGCGCGCTCATCGAAGAATATGAGAATATTTCCGACGTACGCCAGGAACTTTTACAGTCTATTCGTAAAGAACTTGAAAATATCGACAAGGGTAAATGGTACGCGGAAAATTTTGATGATTGGAAGACAATGCCCGAACGCCAAGAATGTGAAGATTATCCAATAGTGGATCGTCTCCACTATTCGAGGTGTCGTCTCGAGATGTTTAATCATCTCGAAGACATCTGGAAGAAGGAAACGTTTCCAACACTCGCACATCGTCTTGAATTTTTTTAGTCGTCTATCGTAAGATGAATTGGCGCGCGGTCAAATATTTCTACATCCAAATGCGGCATCACATGACAGTTTCTATAATAACCGATGGTTTCGGTTCCTTTATCCGTGATGTCATTAAGAATATATTTCCAAAAAATATACATAAGGCTTTACCTTCTAATAGAAACAGACGAAATGCCGCAAAGACCAAAGCGCATTATTAGAACCGAATACTTCTACTCGAGCGATTCCGAATCGGATGAATCTTGGGTCGGTGAATCTGAATTTGAATCTGAATCCGAGGAAGAGGAAGATGAAGAAGTTTCCGACTCTGAAGATGGCACTGACTATGAATCGGAGACGGAACCCGAATCCGACTCTGAAGAATTGGACGACCCGAAACCGTACTTTGGTAAGGGTTTCCGTGTCTATTTTGACAGTCATGGTGATAAGAAATTCTTCATGAAAGCGTTTGGATTTTGCGACGCGTGAGTTTCTTACAGAGTAAAAATAAATGTCTTGTGTTTTAATAAGATGAATCTACCCAAATACGTCTATAAGCGTCTATCGATCAAAGAAAAATTGAAACTCTTTTTGTATAGGCGAAGAGCTAAAATCGCCATGAAAAAGATGGATGTGTGTATTAAAAATGCATGCATGTACGAGGATCTTATGTACAAAAAAGACGATGAACTCGTCAATTATATTCATATACTCAGTTTAAAGCATGCCTAAGTTAGGCGTAGCCCTATGTAATAAATACAAATGACCTGCCATAACTGCTCCTACTTCCGCGTCGAGGCATCCATTAAGAAAGAATGTCTCGAATGCTTTAAGAAATGTACTGATATTGGCTCACGTACCGGTTGGGACAAGAACACACTCATCGAGTGTGCGAAGAACAATTGCCGGAGAATGTTCCAATATGTCATCGATAAGAGAAGAGAAGAACCCAGTCATCCCAATATTCCACCCGAAGTTTGGAATCACTGTCCGACCTCTTATGAAATCGCTTCTCAGATTTTAACACATCGCAATTCTCTATGGAATGATTACATCATCAAAGCTTTGAATGAATCGTCCAATCAAAAAAACATCGCACTTTTCAAGCTGGCCATCAAGGCTGGTTACCAAGATGCGTGTGAGCTGATTTATCCATATTTGAAGCCGAGAACGTCCGCCAATGCCACGCGCAATGATATGATTGAATACATGAAAGCTGCCGTGTTCAGCCGACAACTCGGTATGATCATGTGGGTCGAACGAACGTTCAACGAAAGCACCAGTGCTCCGTGGCCATCCATGTGGTCCGATGACGGCGATACTCTCGTGAGATGTATGATGAAGAATAAGAAGTATTACGATCGTCTTCACATGTTTGTGGACACTTTTGAACGTATCATGGAAAAGGCAAAAATTAATGATTGGGATGCCACCGCGAAACTCATTCTCAGTTATGACAATGATTTCAATGATAATGCGTGGACTTTATTTAGACAATTGTGGTTTCTGGGTGGTCGTGAAAATGCTAAACCTGAATGGAAGAACTATTGCATTCGATACAATAAACTCGTGGAACTGGAATACATTGATACATATTGTCTGGATTGGCCGGAAAACTTTATTGAGTTGTGTGATTCCGTACCCGGTATGAGGTCTTGGTCTCGTAGAAACTTGAAGGATTGGGCTTTGAGACATGGGTGTCAAGGGGCGGTCGCCCCGATCGTACCACCCAAAGAACGGGTCACCAACCTTCACAAGGCTTTAGCTGTGATTGAGGAGTGTGACATTCCAGAAGGCAAGTACTTGGAGTTGTGCAACCTTTTGATGGATGTTCATAGACGAGGTGTAATTATTATGTAATAATGAGAATGTTTCAATAGAGTACCTAAGTCAACTTAAAGACTCATAAAAGTCACGCCAAAATGCGCTGCTCTACCTGCAAAAACTGCTTATCTGCCATCAAGAAGGGACACTTTGAGTGTCTCAAGACCTTCAACTACAAGAAATCCAAGAATGCCGTGGAAACGGCTGCTCGCGGCAATAAGCGAGACATCTACAACTTCCTCAAAGAAGCTGGCTGCCCCAGGTCCTTTGTGGATGAAATCCATTCCTGTGCCGACTATGGATGGAATGATGAATTCTATTCCTTTTTCCGTTTTCAAACACCAGACTATGAGTCCAAACTGAAACTCATTCGTGAGATGACCTACGCTGCCATCAAATATGGTGACATGACCATGATGAGAAGCGTGCTCTTCCATTATCCATCTACTGTGAGAGACGCTTTTGATGATATTGAAAAAATGCACCGTGTTATTAAAGAGGTCATCAAGTCTGAACACGTTCAAAAGATTGAGTTGATTTACAACACTTTTCGCTACAGATCCCAAGACTGGTCTCCGAGTGATTTTGAAGATGCCATCGATACGGGTAATGTGAATACACTCAAGTGTGTTATTCATATGTGGAAGGAATCTTTCACCGGTTTGAGAGGTACTGGAAATGAAATGAAATTGGCCACCATCAAACACAATCGCTTGGATATGTTGAGAATATTGGATCAAGACATCCACGGATACCCGACTCAAATGACAGACCAAATGAAAACTACGAGAGGTAAGACTAGTCAAGCTCGCAAGGAAATGATCAGATATGTGTTGGCGGAACAGGGTGGGGTGGATCGCGAAAGAGCGATTGAAAGAAACGCAGAGAGGCGACGCACTCTTTTTAACATTGAAGCCAATATTATACTTGAGAGACAAGCCGCCCCGGTCGTTCCACCCAAAGAACGGGTTACCAATCTTCACAAGGCTCTCGCCATCATCGAAGACTGCAAAATTCCGGAGGGCAAGTATTTGGAGTTGTGTAACCTTCTCATGGATGTTCACAGACGAGGTGTAATTATTATGTAATAATATAGTAGATATGAAAGGTCCAAAACTCCTTCCAAAGAAAATCACTTCCAAGATGAACAAGCGCGAAACCACGAAATATGAAAGACTTCAGAAAGAATGGATCAAAACGGGTGGCGATATGGTCAAAGCTCAAGCCGAATCTGTCGATTATGGTCGTGAAATAGATAAGATTGAAAACCCAACCGCTACCATGCGAATGAAGGACAAGGCGCTCATCACTAAAGGTTTCAAGACTGAAGAAAAAGCGTTTAAGAAGGCTGATGAGTACGATGAATACAAGAAGAAGATGGAAGAAAAGTATAAATAAAGAATTAACTTAATATGTTATTATGAATAACGGATGATACAACCCAATGTTCCAATATATCATTGAGACGCGCGATGCAAATGAAGTCTGTGCTCAAGAAAGTTTATTGATCATGGTGAAATCCAATTTAATGAAAACTGCACTTTATATTATACGAACTGAGAGACCGGTCCACGTAATTAAAGTATAGCCTCATAGTATAGGTATGTTGTCTCGCCAAATAATTGTACCGATTTCGTTAAAGACACACCGTAGACGAGTTACAGCCCGTGTACATAAAAGTGAAGATGCGTGGGATCCAGACGATCAGCGTCGTATTAACGAGAATAAAAATTGGAGAGCTGGTGACCCCGAAGAAGACGCGTGGGATGTAGACAAAGAGCGTGACGCAGTGAGATACAAGCGGGAATCGTTGGAATCTGTATTTAGGTTGAAAACCAACGATGAAGAAGAGATTTTAAAGAAGATGAGAGAACGGATCGATGCATTTGAAGAATATCTAGATAAGGAAACGGGTAGTTATGATAGTAATGATTAGACGGATCGCAAATATTTGTTTGAAAGATGAAAAACCTAAACTCGGTCGCTGGAATCTGAAGACGTGTGAGGACACGGTAACATCTATCAATTCTATTTACCAAAATAGGGATCACTGCGGTGATACAATTTGTAAAACACCCAAACAGGCATCTGAATATCTCACGGATAAGAAACCTAAGTCATAGTTGATTGTTTGAAAAATAAGACAAAATGATCACGGGCGATCCCATTAATGACGAAATCCAATGGCTACTTCAAGAACTCAAACAAGTAAACAAAGATCTTGAAGCAGTTAATACGTATTATAGTTTTGTCGAACGAGGAAACACTGTATCCGTCAGATACGAGGTGGTAGATGAAGAAACTGAGATTAAGGAGTACCTTCAAAAACAGTTGGAAATTTTAAATTACGCGCGCGATAATATTCTATTTGAACTTGAATGTCTAGATGAAAGTTACTTAGAACTGTTGTAACAAGATACTATAAGATGGAAGACCTCCGAAATGTTATGCGTCTCATAGATATTCATAACGATAAAATTCCGGAGGGTGATTACCTAGAACTATGTAATTCTCTCCATAATGTCTTTAAAGAACGCGAAACGCGAGACATGTCGACACTCGTCAATTATGAACAATTTAATATCGTGATCCCAGACGTGTCGGGTGAAATTCTAGATCACTTCTATGATCATTATTACAATGTATTATTAGAATACGAAAGAGACTTTCTCATAGCACAGCGATTATATTTAAACAATGAACTGGACACAAATAGACCCATCCAGCGCATATCAAAAACGATTAAAAATCGAGCGATTGCACATTACTGTCACTTACATAGCATACATTTAGACCTATACGACGCCGAACATTTAAAAAGGTATCACGATGAGAACAATTATGATATAGGTGAAAGTGGTACTAAATTTGAGACTGGTTTAGCGATGATGTACAAATCTTACATGGCGGTTGAGAATGATTTTAGGAGTACGTATTGTCACGCACTTCGAGACAGACTTGATAAAATAAATGCGTGGATCGATAAGCTGGATGATATGTAATAGTTCCTAAGTTAGTGTCTAGTAATGTATATATTATATCAAATATACGATTCTCATCTATGATTGTGACGAATAACAACAATACCCACACGTTCAATAATATCACACATTACAATAGTACAACTATAGTCAATAATGTGACGAATCATGACACCACGGTGTTTAATAATGTGACGAACCACGATACCACGGTGTTTAATAATGTGACGAACCATGATACAATTATATTCAACAATGAGACCATGAATATATTTAACAGTACCACAACATCGAATTACTTCTCCGAATATATATCGAGTGATAAATATGCCGAGTATTCATTGATAATGAGTACTTCATCGTTACTCATATCCATCGTTCTTGTTATATTGTATATTGTTGGTGTGTGTCGGCGACATAGTGAAGACAAGGCTCTTCGATATATGATGTATAATCATGGAACAGCTCGACGTTTACCAATTGGACAGACCCTAAGTTAGAAATAGACCTGTGTAATTTTAACTGTAATCATGGAAGATCTCACCAGCCTCATGCAATCTATTGACCTCATTTCCAAGTCAATCCCAGAGGGGGAATACTTGAAAATGTGTCACAATATGAAAAACTTATACAAGGT
>Ga0181602_10004257_pt1 | contig 11084 bp, 11 predicted proteins | sample 041ome_14_FD_148640 | JGI IMG/M metagenome (GOLD analysis project Ga0181602, IMG submission 148640) | Coastal salt marsh microbial communities from the Groves Creek Marsh, Skidaway Island, Georgia - 041408US metaG (spades assembly) | ecosystem: Environmental > Aquatic > Marine > Intertidal zone...
CAGCTGGAAATGCCCGGGCCTCCATAACGCGGACCCCGGCCTCAGGCAGCGCCCGTTTAACGGCTATGGCAAAGGCAAGGCCCACCATTCCACCGCCAACAATCTCAACCTGCATCACCGGCCCTCAGCCAGCCGCCATCAGCTGCTCTATGTCATCAGCGGTTTTGGGGACCCCGGCCGTCAGGATCTCACAACCCTCCGGGGTCACTGCGACATCGTCTTCAATACGCACGCCGATACCCCGCCATTTTTTTGCGACTTTGGTGTTGTCTGGCGCAACATAAATGCCCGGCTCAATGGTGAGGACCATCCCGGGTTCCAGCTGGCGCCATTTGCCATCCACGCGATAGTCACCGACATCATGAACATCCATGCCCAGCCAATGACCCGCACGGTGCATATAGAAATCCCGATAGGCACCCGATTTGATCAGGTCCTTTTCCTTACCCTTCAGAAGACCCAGTTCAATCAGCCCCCGGGTGATGACCCTGACAGTGGCATCATGGGGTTGGTTCCAGGTGTTCCCGGGTCGCACTTTCGCGATGGCCGCCAGTTGGGCCTTTAGAACAAGGTCATAGAGGGCGCGCTGCGCCTCCGAAAAGCGACCGCTCACAGGAAAAGTGCGCGTGATATCGGCTGCATAGCCCTGATACTCGCAACCGGCATCGATCAGGACCAAATCGCCGGAACGCAGCTTGTCACGGTTTTCGGTGTAATGCAGAACACAGGCATTGGCACCAGACCCGACAATACTGTTATACGCTGCTGCCCGTGCGCCATGTTCTGTGAACTCGTGCAGGATCGCTCCCTCCAGATGGTATTCGAAGCGGCCCTCACGGCATTCCCGCATGGCCCGACAGTGCGCCTCAGACGAGATCGCCCCCGCGCGTCGCATCATCCTGAGCTCCTGGGCGCTTTTGAACAGACGCTGCTCATGAAGCAAAAACGCGAGGTCAGTGAAATCACCCGGGGGCTTGGCACCCGTTCGAATCTGTCGCCGTATTTGATTTACCCAGGCCATCACCCGCCTGTCGAAGGCATCGTTATGTCCCATGGAGTAATAGATGTGCTGCTTGCCTTCCAGGAGGCCGGGCAAAATGTCGTCGATATCATCGATCGGAAATGCGTCATCCATACCGAAATCTGAGACAGCACCTTCGGGCCCGGCACGGTACCCATTCCAAAGCTCCATTTCAGGATCGCGATCACGACAAAAAAGCACGACCTGTCCGGCACGCCGCCCCGGAATCAGTACCAACACACCATCGGGCTCTTCAAAACCTGTGAGGTAGAGGAAATCACTGTCCTGACGAAAGATATATTCCGTGTCCCGGCTGCGGGTGCACTCCCCGGCTGCAGGCAGCAGCGCAATGCTATTGGGCTCCATCATCGCCATCAGGTTTTTACGGCGGCGGGTGTATTCGCTTTTACTGATTTTCACGTCTGATCCTTATTTGTATTGCACTAAGCCTGATGGCTGAGGGCGTCGGTTACCATATTGAGGGCAGCGACTCGGAGATATTCAACCAACTCTTCAAACTCCCGCTCATTGTCATCGCTGTCCTCCTCAGTGATATCCACCTGAGCGATGGCCGCAAAGTCCTTGAGGGATTCTGCCGTTGTCGGCGCGACAGGCTCCGACCCTGCATCCGCTGCGGATACCGCCTGGGTAAATCCGGTCAGGAAACCGGCAGCCCATCGACCCAGAGACATCAACCGCGTCTCAAAAGCCTCATCGTCGTCAGGTAAGAGGGGACTAAAAGCGAAATCAGTGTCCCTCACTGCCGAGAGTGTAGCCGCCAGCAGTCGGGTGGTGAAATCAGCCGAGTCACCGTGCAAGTCCACCGCCAGCGCTTTTTCCACAAGACCGAGAGCACCATCGCGCTGGCCTTCGGTCTCCAATGCCGCACCGGCGGCGAGCAATCCTGCTGCAGCGCCGTGCAGCTCAGAAGGATTAACCATCAATCCCACGCCCAGAAGAACGTCGGCTGCCTCCTGCCAATCGGGCATTGTTTCGTAATCACCTAGAGCATCCAGCACCGCGTTATCTCCTCGACGGCAACATCTTGTCTTGTTGGCAAGACAGCGTTGCTCAACTCATTCTGCGATGTATGCGCCAGCACACTGATATGATTAACTTTTCAATGCATTGACCCGTTACTGCAGCTGCACCTATAGTGCAGAGCAACCTCCTCAAGTGTAATGGCCGTGGCTGAGAAACTCATCCAATCTTTGGAAAAGAAAGTCGCTGATCTCATTGAGTTGAGCAACGAGTTGAATCGAGAGAACCGACAACTCAAGTTGCGCACCGCAGAACTTCAGCGCGAAAGGAAAGACCTACTCGAGCGACAGCGACAAGCGGGCGACTTTATCACCGGTTCGCTCGAGCGCCTGCGCAAGATTGAAGGTGGCGCATGAGCCGTACACCGACAGTGACCGTTGAAATACTCGATAAGGAATACCAGGTTGCCTGCCCTCCCGATCAGGAAGTTGAACTCCTGGCGGCAGCACGCCATCTTGACCAGCAAATGCGCGATATACGGGCCGCGGGCAAGGTCATTGGCCTCGAGCGTGTTGCCATCATGGCCGCACTCAACCTGAGCCATGAAGTACTCAGTCTTCAGGGGGGGCGGGCGCCCCGACAGCTCGATGATCACGAGGACCGCCTGAAGACCCTGACCAGTAAACTGGATGAGGCTCTCTACCAGTTACGGCAACTGGAAATCAACTGAGTCCTTTCCACTATAATGGGGACGTAGCCTGGCGTATGCGCCAGACAGTCAGTCCTCGAGCCGATAATGCAACACCCGGGGACCACCGTACGCTGCTGTTGTGCAGGTCCGGCCCGACCGGAAAGCCTGATGCAGCGCGGCGGTCACCACCTTGAGCCGCAGGGTTCAAGGGCGACACTGTCAGCGGTACGTTGGGTTGCCTTAATACTGGCAATTTCCATGGATATAGCCAACGCAAAAGCAATTTGGCGGCGGGACATGCGGAAACGCCGAAGCCAGCAATCGCCCCTGTCCACGGCGCCTGCCGTGGCTGCACTCTTGCGCTGCCCCCAGTGGCAGCAGGCCCTGGTCATCGCCTCCTACAGCCCCCTGAATTCGGAGCAAAGCCCCAGCCTGATCGACAGCGCGGCGACCCGCGCCGGGAAACGCCTGGTTTACCCCCGCGTGCTCGCGGACGGCACCATGGTCTTCAAGGCTCCGGGGGCGGGGGATGGTTTTGTGAAAGACGACCATGGCGTACCGGCACCGCCCGAGAAGGCTGAGACCGTGGATGCCTCAGATATCGATCTATTTATTGTGCCCTTGCTCGCCTGCGACGATACGGGGATTCGCCTGGGATATGGGGGCGGCTACTACGACCGCCAGCTTTCATTGTCCGCTGGCTTTCGCTGCGGCCTCGGCTACGGCATGCAACGGGTCAGCGAACTCCCTGCAGAGGCCCACGATGCCCGACTGCACGGATTTCTTTCGGAACACGGACTGGAATACTTCGAGTGGTAGGGGCCTCACACCCCAGATAATCAACGAACGATGATACCCGCCTGCTGGGGGTCCATGCGTGGCGTGTTATCCCCCATCAAGGACCCGGTGGCCGCACCCAAAGCGACAACAAGCGCAAGAATCCAAAAAATGTCGGGTCGCTTTCGCCCCATGATAGTGCTTCCCCCAAGCGGTTCATCCGGCTTTACGGCCGAACCTTTCGCCTCGCGTTATTATCAAAAAGTGACACGGGTCACATGTTAAGGCCGAGGGTGCCTCTGGGAGCGCATTTTGTCAATATTTCACAAAATTAATTTTCAGCGGCTTTTTTAGGGCTCAGGTAGATCGCATAGGCAGGATTTTCTGTTTCCTCCCAATGGGGATAGCCCACTCGACTCAGGGCCTTTAACAGGGCTGAACGCTGTCCGGGTTCCAGCCGGAAGCCTACAAGAATCCTGCCGTAGGCTGCTCCGTGGTTGCGATAGTGGAAAAGTGAGATATCAAAATTATTTCCCAGTGCACTGAGGAAATTCATCAGGGCTCCGGGTCGCTCGGGAAACTGAACCCTGAAAACAAGCTCACGACCCAGCGAATCAGGGCCCCGCCCACCCACCATATGGCGAACGTGGAGCTTGGCGGTTTCATTGTCGGTCAGGTTCTGAACCCTATAACCTTTCCGCTCCAGTCGGTCGGTCAGCTGCGCCAGGTCATCGCTGTGTGGCGCCACCGACAACCCCACAAACACTTGAGCCGCGCGCTCATCGGCATACCGATAATTGAACTCTGTAATGTTGCGCTTCCCCAGCTCATTACAAAAGCGCCTGAACGCGCCGGCTCGCTCTGGAATACCAACGGATATAACGGCCTCCCGTCGCTCGCCGATTTCAGTGCGCTCTGAGATGTAGCGCAGGCGGTCGAAGTTGGTGTTTGCGCCACTGACAGTCGCCGCCATCGAGACGCCTGAGAGATGGTGGCGTTCCACATATTTTTTCATGCCGGCAACAGCGAGCGCACCCGCGGGTTCTGCGATGGCCCGTGTATCCTCGAAAATCTCCTTGACCCCCGCACAAATCTCATCAGTGCTGACAGTAATGACATCGTCAACATGGGCCTTGATCAGTCGCAGCGTTTCCTTGCCGGCTTGGGCAACGGCGCAGCCATCAGCAAACAGGCCAACCTCTTTAAGACGCACGCGACGCCCCTTATCCAAAGCGGCACGCACACAGGCCGCATCCTCAGGCTCTACACCAATAATCCGCGTTTCAGGCCAAACATAACGCAGGTACGTGGCAACACCCGCCAACAAGCCCCCCCCACCCACGCAGACAAAAACATAGTCGAGCGGGGAGGGTGCCTGGCGGGACAGCTCGACACCAACGGTGCCCTGTCCGGCAATGACATCAGGGTCATCGAAGGGATGCAGGAAGGTCATCCCCTCTGCATCAACAAGCTCATTGGCAAGGGCGGCGGCGGCATCATAGGTATCGCCGTGCAGGACAACGTGGGCACCCAGATTACGAACGGCATCCACTTTGATCGCTGGTGTTGTCACCGGCATCACAATCTTTGCTCGAACGCCAAGTTTCCCTGCGGCGAGTGCGACCCCTTGCGCATGGTTACCTGCTGACGCGGCTACAACGCCACGCGCCCGGGCGGCCTCATCGAGGTTGACCATTTTATTGTAGGCACCACGAAGCTTGAACGAGAAAACAGGCTGCAGGTCCTCCCGTTTGAGGAAAACCCGATTACCCAAGCGCCGCGACATGAGAGGTGCCTCGGTCAAGGGAGTCTCTTTCGCCACATCGTAAACACGGGCATTGAGAATTCGTTTTATGTAGGCGTCGGGCATACCGGCCTTTCCAGTCAGGTTCAGGCGCGATGATACGTGCAAACCCGTGTGACGTCAGGGCAAAAGGCGGTTTCATTTGCCCATGGGCGCCGCATCATCGACAATAGCGCGTCTTCCCTCACCACCCTGCCGGAGCCGCTATGACGTCACGCCTGGAACTCGCCAATGCCATCAGAGCATTGAGTATGGATGCAGTACAGGCTGCGAATAGTGGCCACCCGGGCGCACCGATGGGGATGGCCGACATTGCCGAAGTGCTGTGGAACGGGTACCTCAAACACAATCCAGCCAATCCCGACTGGCCCGACCGAGACCGATTTGTGCTGTCCAATGGTCATGGATCAATGCTGCTCTACAGCCTGCTGCACTTGTCCGGCTATGCTCTCGGTATCGATGACCTGAAGAATTTCAGGCAGCTACACGCCAAGACCGCTGGGCACCCCGAGTACGGCTATGCACCGGGCATAGAAACAACAACGGGCCCACTCGGCCAGGGCATTGCCAACGCCGTGGGTATGGCCCTCGCCGAAAAAACCCTTGCGGCCCAGTTCAACACGACCCATCACACGGTCATTGATCATCGCACCTGGGTATTTCTGGGAGACGGCTGCCTTATGGAAGGCATATCCCACGAGGCCTGCTCCCTCGCTGGCACGCTCGGGCTGGGCAAGCTGGTCGCATTTTATGATGACAATGGCATCTCCATTGATGGCGAGGTCGATGGCTGGTTTACAGATGACACCGTGAAACGCTTTGAAAGTTATGGCTGGCAGGTTATTGCGAGCGTCGACGGCCACGACCCCGACAGCATTACGGCCGCCATTGATATCGCCCTCAGCCAGACCGATAAGCCCACCCTGATCTGCTGTCAGACCATCATCGGCAAAGGCTCGCCCAATAAGCAGGGCACAGAGTCCTGCCATGGCGCGGCCCTCGGCGCCGATGAGATCGCAGCCACCCGAGAGGCGCTGAACTGGCAACACGCGCCCTTCGAAATCCCCGAGTCAGTCTATGCGGGCTGGGATGCCAAGGCGCGAGGCGCTTCGGCTGAGCAGGCGTGGCGCGATCAACTCGCCGCGTTCGCCAAAGCAGCACCAGAACAGGCCGAGGAACTCGCTCGGCGACTGCAGGGCGCGTTACCGGCGGGATTCGAAACGGCAATTAACGATTACATAGCGCTATGCGCCGAGACGGGTTCTGATGTGGCATCACGTAAAGCGTCCCAGCAGACCCTCAATGCCCTCGGTCCACTACTGCCGGAAATGCTGGGCGGCTCGGCGGACTTGGCGGGATCAAATCTGACCCTTTGGCAAGGCTCGCAAGGGATTTCTGCCAGCGACGCATCCGGCAACTACGTCTACTACGGTGTGCGAGAGTTCGCCATGTCAGCCATTATGAACGGCATCGCACTGCACAAAGGGTTTATCCCCTACGGGGCCACCTTTCTAATTTTTATGGAATACGCGCGCAATGCCGTTCGCATGGCCGCGCTGATGCGTCAACGGGTGGTCTTTGTTTACACCCATGACTCCATTGGGCTTGGTGAAGACGGCCCCACCCACCAGCCTGTGGAACAACTGACCGCGCTCCGCAGTACACCCCATCTTGAAACCTGGCGCCCCTGCGACACGGTTGAAACCGCGATTGCCTGGAAGATGGCCGTCATGCGGGAAGATGGGCCCTCGGCACTCGTGTTTTCGCGCCAGACGCTGCCCCATCAATACCGGGCTGAGGAGAATATCCGGGACATCGAGCGGGGAGGCTACATTCTGGTGGAGGAAACCGGGGAGCTGGACGGCATTGTCATTGCCACCGGCTCCGAAGTTTCACTGGCGGTGACCGCGGCGGCCCAGCTTGCCGAGAAAGGGCGGGGTATCCGGGTGATATCCATGCCCTGCGCTGAGCGCTTTATGGCGCAGGATGTAGCGTACCGTGAGTCAGTGCTCCCCAGTCAAATTCTGGCCAGAGTTGCCGTTGAGGCAGCCCATGCGGATTATTGGTTCAAGTTCGTCGGCCTCGATGGCCGCATTGTGGGCATGCAAAGCTTCGGTGAATCGGCACCCGGGGGCGAGTTAATGACCCACTTTGGCTTTACCGTCGATAACGTGGTGGCCGCCCTGGAAGATGTTTTCCTTGACTGAGACAGCTTGGCCTACCCCCCAGTAACATGAATCAACGTCTTGCGATCAACGGCTTCGGCCGAATTGGCCGAACCGTATTGCGTGCCTGGTGCCAGCGACCGGGGCTGCAGGACGCCCTGCAGATTGTTGCTATCAACGAAATTGCTGACCCGGAGACCGTCGCCCACCTGGCACGCTATGACTCAACCCACGGCCGGTTTCCGGGGACGCTGACCCATACCACCCAATCCCTGACCGTCAACGGGCAGCCTATCCACCTGCTTCGTGAAAGCGAGATCAGCGTGCTGCCCTGGGCTGGCCTCGGCATTGACCTTGTACTGGAGTGCACAGGCGCATTCAGCGACCGGGTCACCGGGGAACAGCATCTGGCGGCAGGTGCGCGACGGGTCCTGTTTTCCCAGCCAGCCCAGGCAGACGTTGACGCAACCGTGGTTTGGGGACTGAACGAACAATCACTGGGGGACGATTGCCAGATTGTGTCGGCTGGCTCCTGTACGACCAACGCCCTGTGCCCGGTCCTAAAAATTATTGATGACAGTTTCGGGATTGAGGCGGGGAGTATTACCACCGTCCATTCCGCAATGAACGATCAACCGGTTCTCGATGCCTATCATCACACCGATCTGCGCAAGACACGCGCGGCATTTCATTCGATTATTCCGGTGGACACTGGTCTCGCCATCGGGGTGCCCAGAATCCTCCCCGGATTAGCCGGCCGACTGACCGCCCACGCCCTGCGTGTGCCCACACTCAATGTATCGGCTTTGGACGTGACGCTGCACACACGCCAATCCTGTAGCGTCACGGCGGTGAATGACGCCCTGACCCAAGCCGCACAGGGTAAACTGTCGGGCATTCTGGGTGTCACCACCGAGCCCTTGGCCTCCTGTGATTTTAACGGCGAAAGCTGCTCAGGCGTGGTCGATGCCAGCCAGACTCAGGTCGCGGGCGAGCGGTTGGTCAAAGTCCTGATCTGGTTTGACAATGAGTGGGCCTACGCCAACCGGCTGCTGGATATCAGCCACTACATGGGCTCATTGGTGCAGCAACGGACGCCATAGCGAGATATCACCATGAAATTGATGACTGAACTAAAGCTGGAGGGCCGCCGGGTGTTGATTCGGGAGGACCTGAACGTGCCCATCAGGGATGGCAGGGTTAGCAGCGATGCCCGTCTGGTTGCTGCGCTACCCAGCATTCAACGGGCGCTGGATGCGGGCGCTGCCGTGCTGCTGATGTCACATCTGGGCCGCCCCGAGGAGGGGGTTCCAGACGATCAATATTCCCTCGCTGCGGTCGCTGACCGTTTACAGGAACTGCTGGCGATTCCGGTTCCCCTCATCCGCGAATGGGAGACCGCGCAGTGCCAGCCCGGGCAGGTGGTCCTACTGGAGAATGTGCGCTTTAACCCCGGCGAGAAAAAAAATGACCCGGAGCTGGCGCAGCGCTACGCAGCGCTGTGTGATGTGTTTGTCATGGACGCGTTCGGGACCGCGCACCGGGCCCAGGCGTCGACCCACGGTGTTGCACAGTATGCCCCTGAGGCGTGTGCAGGACCGCTGCTTGCTGCTGAACTGTCCGCATTGCAGCAGGCCCTGGCAAAACCCGACAGGCCCCTGCTGGCTATCGTGGGTGGTTCGAAAGTATCCACCAAGCTCGCCGTGTTGGAGCAACTGACCAATACCTGTGACAGCCTGATTGTTGGGGGCGGTATCGCCAATACGTTTCTGGCCGCGGCCGGCTACCCGGTGGGCTGCTCACTGCATGAGCCCGATCTTATCGACACGGCGCGTGTATTGATGGATAAAAGCCACATACCGCTGCCCATTGACGTGGTGGTCGCCAAGGAGTTCAGTGAACATGCCGCGGCGACACTGAAACTGGCCTGCGATGTCGCCGACGACGACATGATCCTCGACGTGGGCCCACAAACCGCTGCAGCGATGGTCGAGCAACTCAAAGAGGCCGGGACCATACTCTGGAATGGCCCGGTAGGTGTATTTGAATTTGAGGCATTCGCTGGCGGTACGGCAAGGTTGGCTGAAGGTGTTGCGGCCTCCAACGCATTTTCCCTTGCCGGGGGTGGCGATACGCTCGCCGCGATCGAACAATTTGGTATCAGTAAGCAGGTGTCGTATATCTCTACAGGCGGCGGCGCCTTTCTCGAATACGTTGAGGGTAAGACGCTACCGGCAGTCGCTATCCTTGAGACTCGCGCCGATGGCTGAAATGATAGATGCCAGACACCATCGACAACTGCCACAACGGGAGATAACACCATGGCCCTGATCAGCCTGCGACAGCTTTTGGATCACGCTGCCGAGCACCAATACGGTGTGCCTGCATTTAATGTCAATAATCTCGAACAAACCCGGGCCATCATGGAAGCCGCTGATGCCACCGATTCGCCGGTCATCATGCAGGCCAGTGCAGGCGCTCGAAAGTACGCCGGTGCGCCGTTCCTCAGGGCTCTGATGGAAGCCGCCATGCAGGAATTCCCGCATATCCCGGTCTGCGTCCATCAGGATCATGGCACCTCCGCCGCCGTTTGCCAGCGCTCCATCCAGCTCGGATTCAGTTCCGTCATGATGGACGGCTCCCTGGGTGAAGACGGCAAGACACCCATGGATTATGAGTACAACGCCCGGGTCACTCGGACGGTTGTGGAGATGGCTCATGCCTGCGGTGTCTCCGTGGAAGGCGAAATCGGTTGTCTGGGCTCTCTGGAGACAGGTGAGGCCGGTGAAGAGGACGGTATCGGGGCGGCGGGCAAGCTGACCCATGAGCAGATGCTGACCGATCCCGAGGAGGCGGCTCAATTTGTCGCTGATACCGGCGTGGATGCCCTCGCTATTGCCTGTGGCACCAGCCACGGCGCTTATAAATTCACGCGCCCTCCCACGGGCGACATTCTCGCCATCGATCGCATCAAGGCAATCCATGCGCGTATCCCCAATACCCACCTGGTGATGCATGGATCATCTGCCGTACCCCAGGACTGGCTGGCGATCATTAATGAATTCGGCGGTGACATACCGGAGACCTATGGCGTGCCGGTCGAACAGGTCGCCGAGGGTATCAAGCACGGCGTCCGAAAGGTGAACATCGATACCGACCTGCGGCTCGCGGCGACCGGGTCAATCCGTCGCTTCCTTGCCCAGAATCCCTCCGAGTTTGACCCCAGAAAGTATCTCAAGGAGAGTCAGGTCGCCATGCGCGAGATCTGTATCGCGCGCTATGAATCCTTCGGCACCGCGGGTAAAGCCAGCAGTCTCAGGCCACTGGCCCTCTCAGCCATGCAGATGGCTTACGATAACGCTGCGCTTTAATCGGGGCCAAAGATCGAACGGACATCAGGGCCATTCATCATCAAGACAGGAACCCAGCAGGTCGCGCAGCGGTGACTCGTAACGTCGCCAGCGCCCCTGCCGATTGGCGCTGAGGGGTTGGCGCACCTGCCAAACACTGGCTGTCCGCACCGGGTTATCCAGTTTATGGAAATCCAGGCAAGCAGCGTCCCACGGCTCACCCAACCACCCCAGTAGTGCCTTCAGCGTGGCTTCGGGTGCACTGATCACATCCTCGTAACGAACCCGGGTGATG
>Ga0181602_10004270_pt1 | contig 11066 bp, 9 predicted proteins | sample 041ome_14_FD_148640 | JGI IMG/M metagenome (GOLD analysis project Ga0181602, IMG submission 148640) | Coastal salt marsh microbial communities from the Groves Creek Marsh, Skidaway Island, Georgia - 041408US metaG (spades assembly) | ecosystem: Environmental > Aquatic > Marine > Intertidal zone...
GTTACGGCAGATCGCAGACGACGCGCGGGCCGCCGCGGAGACGACCGACACACTCACCGGCGTAGCGCAGCTTGACGGCTCTGTCGATGAGCTACTTGCTGAGCCCAGCAATTCGCCGCTCGACACGTCTCTCGATGGGATGCGCGATGACCTTATGCTCTTAGTGGGCAATCGCCTTAGTCTCTATCTAAATGTTATCGAGGCAGCGCCCGCACCAACTTTTCTTGGTGCACTGGGATATAGTGCCGACCGCGATGAGTACGCTATCGACCTCAAAGCAGTCGTCGATGCCGCTATGGTCTCATCCAACCCGCTCGATGGCATTGACTCGGCGCCAAGCCTCGAGATCGATATCTCTGCCGTCACTGCCAGCGGAGGTTTGGTTGGCGCAAGAATTAATCAAGATAATCGCGATGACATTTTCGTCTTTACGGCGATGACCTCAGACGCAATTGAGGGCATACTCTTACTCTCAGATTAAGCGGTTTATGGCTCCTGCAGCCAAAATCGAGAAATCGAATTTTGCGGCAAGAAAAGAGAAGAGCATGAAAAAAGCAGTCTGGCTTGCATTCGGCGCGGCCATCTTAGGTGTCAACGCCGCCGCTGAGGCGGTTGAGTATTTCACCGATACTGAATTAGTCGCCTATTTCCGTGTCATGCTTATTATGGGCGTTTTGTTCATCGCCATGATTTTCTTGGGAGCCTACGCCCTCGTCTCAGCTGCAGAAGAAGAAAAACCCCTCGCCGGCTCGGTTCACAATACGCTTGGCACCGATAGAACGGCATCGGCTGCGAAGAAAAAGCCCTCGCAACACGAGGATACGGACACCGGACAAGTCTCTATAGAACCCGACAAGTAGAGTTTACTACTCAGAGACACCACAATCCGGAGTGATTCCTGATAAGGATTATCGATGCGCAAGACTCTTCTCTCATTTCTTTATACCGCATTTCTTTGTACCGCATTGCTTTTGTCTGCCTGCAGCGACGAATTGAATCGCGCGCGCCCCTACATTCTTACTACAGCGACCACTGGGGGCACATACTATCCGGTTGGCGTCGCACTCGCGACGCTCGCCCATGCACAGCTGGCAGAGACACAGGGGCTCTCGCTCACCGCTATCAGCTCTGCTGGCTCACTCGAGAATGTCAAATTGCTGCGCGACAACCAGGCACAGTTCGCGCTTCTCCAAGGTCCTTTCGGCGCGTGGTCTTGGACGGGCGAGGGGCCTGTCAGCAAACCCCAGACACATATGCGCAGCGTCGGCGCGATGTGGCAAAACGTCGAGCATTTCGTCTTATTGTCGGAGCTTGCCCCTACCGGCGAAATTATGGACCTCAATAATATCGACGGCCAACGCTACGTTCTGGGTCAACGAAATTCTGGCGCCGAGCAAACTGGTCGCTTCATCCTCGATACACTTGGCATCGATTATCAGAATAAATTCAGCCTCGCCTACATGGGTTACGGGCCAACGACTAGTGCTATTCAAGACGGCAACATAGTTGGCATGAATATACCGGCGGGGGCGCCGGTAAGCTCCATAACCCAAGCCTATGCCTTGCTCGGCGACCGGCTCACCATTCTCAATTGGACACAAGAGACGCTAGACCTGCTCAATGCCAAATACCCGCTGTGGGACTGGTACGATTTCCCCCCTGGCACCTACCCAAACCAGACAAAGCACATTCGCACGATAGGCTCACCTAATGTGCTCGTTACGCGCTCGGACATCCCCGATGAAGCGGTCTATCAAATCACTAAGGTAATTTGGGAGAATTTGGCCACGCTACAGGAAATCCATGGCGCAACCAAAGACATGCGTCTGGACATAGCAATCGAAGGACTCGGTGCGCCGCTGCATCGCGGCGCGATTCGCTATTACCGGGAAGTCGGACTAAGTATCCCCCCGAGGCTAATACTCGAGTCAGACTGGGCAGAGGGCGAACTTGAGGCGTTGCCCTTTGCAACGGATGCCCGCGGCGATGCAGTCGTTGCAAGCGGCAAGCAATCGGAAGGCGCATTATGAAGTCACCCGCATTGCGCTGGGCAGCGTTTGGCTTTGCCCTCTTCCACATTTACTGCAACGTCTTTGCAAGTATTTCCGAGTTATGGCTTGCCGCAATCCATTTCGGCGGCTTCTGCGCACTCTGTGCACTGATGGCGAATGAATCGGACAAACTCTCGCGGCTTAGCGTAGGCTACTGGCTAAACGCCTCACTCGCAGGGCTCGCCATCGCGACCTCTGCCTATCTCATCCTTTTTGAGAACGCACTCTACGCGCGGGAAACCGAATATATAGCTACCGACTACCTGTTTTCATTCGTTGCGATAGGCCTCGCGATCGAGTTCACGCGCCGCACTACTGGCTGGTTTATGCCAATTCTTATCGTGCTAAGCCTTTCCTATATTCTGTTTCTTGGGCGATATATCGGCGGAGTATTTTCCTTCCCCGGACTTAGCCTCGAAACGGTACTGTACCGCAGTTTTTTCACCACCGAAGGCATGTTCGGTTTAACCGCGCAGATATCCTCTACGTTCGTCTTTATGTTTATTATCTTCGGCGCGTTTTTGTTGCGCTCCGGCGCAGGGGATTTCATCGTGCGACTCGCTGGCTGCCTCGCGGGGCGATACACCGGTGGCGCAGGTTTGGTCGCAGTAGTCGGCTCAGGGCTTATGGGCTCGGTCTCTGGCTCGGCGGTCGCGAATACCGTATCCACCGGCGTGATCACTATTCCGATGATGCGTGAATCGGGTTTTCCTGCGAAGTTCTCGGCGGGCGTGGTTGCTGCCTCATCGACCGGCGGCGCACTGATGCCCCCGGTAATGGGCGCTGGCGCCTTTGTACTCGCGAGCTATACCCAGATCTCCTACCTCACTATCATTGCCGCCTCCACGCTACCTGCCATACTGTATTTTCTCACCGTGTCTTATTTCGTCCGCATCGAGGCGAAACGACTTGGTCTAACCACCGTCGCTGCTGCAGACACCGAGCGTCTGCGCGATGTGATGAAAGGAGGCTGGCACTTCATCATTCCTATGATTGTGCTTGTCGGGTTTCTTGTCGCAGGTCGAACGCCAACTTCCGCCGCCGCGTTCGCGATTCTGAGCGTAATCGCCGCCTCTTGGCTCTCTGCCACACCGATGCGCGCAGCCGATGTTTTTGATGCGGTTGTCGACGGTGTCCGCACAATGGTCTCCACCGCGCTGCTACTTGTTGCAGTAGGCATTATCATCAACGTGGTAACAACCACGGGTATTGGCAATGCATTCTCGCTGATGATCGTCGAGTGGGCGCAGGGAAGCCTATTTATCACCTTAGTTTTAGTAGCACTCGCCTCTCTCGTCCTCGGTATGGGCCTTCCAGTCACTGCGTCCTACATCGTGCTCGCGACGCTTTCTGCCCCGCTTATCTATGACCTCATCAGTCAGTCGGCACTGCTCGACGCGCTGATAACCGGCATCCAAGCCGGCGACCTGCCAAGCAATGTCGCAGCGACACTCAGCCTGTTTGGCGGGGATCCGCTTACTGCCCTGCAAGAAATGCCGCTGGAAATGAAGCAGCTAATCCGCCAAGAGATGCTTCCTGCAGAACTGCTTACCGGCATGCTGCTGAGTGCACACTTGATTATTTTCTGGCTCTCGCAGGACAGTAACGTGACGCCGCCTGTGTGCCTTGCCTCTTTTGCCGCAGCCGGCATTGCAGGTACGAATCCTATGGCGACCGGCCTAACTTCCTGGAAGGTTGCGAAAGGCCTCTACCTTGTACCGATACTTTTCGCTTATTCGCCGATTATTTCAGGCGGTTGGCCAGAGCGCATTGAAGTCTTTATCTGGTCATGCATGGGGCTTTATGCAATAGCTGGAGTCTTACAATGGCATCTCGAATCCAAGCTTACTGCCATCACTGCCGTGCTGCTTTTGCTGAGCGCAGGTCTGCTTATGTGGACACCGTTACCGATTGTCGCGCATTTAGCCGGCGCTGTAATACTCATTGCCGTAGTGATACTGCAGAATAGGCGCCGAGACTTATCCACCACTTAGAGTCTGGGCATACACGCACAGAGGCGACTGTGTCATCGCCTAAATGATCTGCGTGAGCCCCGAACGGAGAGGACACGTACTCGATCCTAGTTAAGCTAAACAAGAAGAAAGGACGCAGAAAAATGAGCCAATACACAGCACAGCAAGTTCACCTAAAAAGCCGCCCTGCGGGCCTACCAACACATGATAATTTTGCGCTTGTCACTGTTGAGTTGCCTCAGCCTGCAGCCGGCGAGGTATTAGTAAAAAATCTTTATATGTCTGTCGATCCTTACATGCGCGGACGCATGCGCGAAGATGCCGTTTATGCTCAGGCCTACGCTCTCAACGAGGTAATGTATGGTGGGGCGATCGGCGAAGTCGTCGAGTCTAATGACCCCTCTCTCAGTCAAGGCGACATCGTTCTGAATCAAAAAGCATGGCAGGACCGCTTCGTCGCGCCGGCGAATACCCTCGTGAAACTTGAACCGTTTGATCGCGCTCAGCTTTCCCTCTATCTCGGAACGCTTGGGATGCCTGGCCTTACCGCCTATGTAGGCCTGTTCAAATTCGGTGAACCTAAACCCGGCGAGACTGTCTTTGTCTCGGCAGCGTCTGGCGCGGTCGGGGCAAACGTTTGTCAAATCGCTAAGCAAATGGGATGCCGCGTTATCGGCAGCTGCGGTAGCAATGAAAAAGCACAGTGGCTCAAAAACCACTGCGGCGTCGATGAGGTTATCAATTATAAAACCTGCGGCGATCTGAACGCCGCTCTCGTCGCGGCCGCCCCCGAAGGGATCGATGTCTATTTCGAGAATGTCGGTGGAGAGCACTTGCAGGCCGCCATAAACTCGATGAATCCCTTTGGCCGCATAGCAGCCTGTGGGATGATTTCTGGATACAATGCCGCCACACCAGAACCCGGGCCGAATAATCTCATGCTCATCGTCGGCAAAAAAATCCGGATAACCGGCTTTATTGTCTCGGACCATGTCGACATGCGCGAGGCGTTCTTGTCAGAAATGATTCCCTGGATTCAGACAGGCAAGATTACGAGCCACGAAACCGTTGTTGAAGGCATCGACCATGCAGTAGATGCTTTTCTCGGCCTTTTCAGCGGCAATAATTTTGGCAAGATGGTGGTTAAGTTATAACAACAGCTTTCACTAGCAATCCGATCGGTATTGCCTCAAGAACTCTATCGAACTAGGTGTTGTTGCGCTTTATTGCTTGTTTACGCTTAACCTTGTGATAGCAGCCTGCGAAGATCGATGATCGCAGCGTTCGCGCGGGAAACATAGTTGGCCATAGTTAACGAGTGATTCGCGAACATACCAAAGCCTGATCCATTTAGAACCATCGGAAAGCCTAAGCTGCGCTGGCTCGACTCGAGTTCGCGAATGATCTGGTCGAGGCTCGCGCCTGCATTTTTATCATCCAAAACTTGAGCGAAATCCACCTCTGCTGCACGTAATAAATGCAGTAGCGCCCACGTGGCGCCGCGAGCTTCGAAAAACACATCGTCAATTTCAAGCCAAGGCGTCTTCACAGCAACCTCGGCACGCGCAGGCGTTGATTGCATCGCACTAGGATCACCAGCCATATCGGTGTTTGCTCGCTGCTGTAATACGCTCGCGCTGAGCCGCTGAGAGAGGCTTCCGAGACGCGATTCGACATTGCTCAACCAGCTCGCTAAATTATCCGCACGCGCGTAAAACTGCGCGTCACTCTGATCGGCATCGACTACACGCGAAAGATAAGAATTGAGAGCGGCAATTGCTTCTTCATACTGACTTTCGCTCGCGGGGAACAACCAACTGTCGTTAGTAAAATTGAATTTGGGCTCCGCGACAATGAGATCGGCATCTTCCGTCGACTGCGACTGCGAGCGACTAAAATCCTCTCGGAACGCACGAGAAAAATCGCGGACTTGAACCAATGCGCCAAATTCCCAGTTGGGAATATTGTCTAGATATAACCCCGGGGGCATCACATCGTTACTTAGAAAGCCTCCGGGCTTTTTTAGAAGCGTTTCAGCAATTTCTATGAGCGTTGCAGCGCTCGTGCTACCCACTACAGGTGAGCTGTCCAACGGAGCAAGCCTCCCAGCCGTTACTTCATTAACATCAAATGAAGCAGGTGGAATACTCCAATAAATGCCGGTAGCAATAATAGATGCGGCAAGAAGGCTTGAGGCAGCGATGACGAACTTGCCCCTCGGCAGGAAGCGATTCAGACTTGCTCTATCCATGTTCACTCTCGCTCTGAAATAGGGTCTTTTAACTATCAGTCGGGCGTATTTGCCACACGCCCATACTTTTCTTGCGCGAATTGTCTTACGAGGTATTTTTTCTGCTCCCCGCAGGCGCTTTTTCTATCCGCCGCAGGCGCTATCGGTTTCGGGCAACCTCAAACGAACCCCGGTTTGCGCAGACAACTCGATATTTCCTCGTAGCCTATACCCTTCGACTGCCTCACGCATTACGCTAAACATCCATCGTGCGGTGCTGTCATTGGGTGCGGTAATTAGAAAGAATGCACCGCACTCGCGCGCACGCTTCGCGACGGCGGCCAACTCTTCCCTCGCTTGGTCGCTTCGACTGCTCACTGCCATGCCGTCGAAAGTAAAAAACAAATCGCCTGACTCGCGCTCGTTTGCCAATTCGACCTGCACAAGCGCAATCTCAGCAACCGTCGCATCGACAAGCTTCGCTCTTTGGATCATCAACTCAGCTGAATCGAACGAGCCATTGCCAATCGCCTCACGTGCGAGCGCGAGATAGCGCGAGACGATCGCAGCAATGCCCTCTCTTGCAATCTCATTATCGGAATCCATTGCGAGCGCGCGCGAAAAATACTCGAAGGCATTGTTATTCTCTGGGGTAAGAAGTCGATCTGCATCAAGTGCCTGTAATCCCGCGTAAAGCAGATCGGGTAGCTTGAACACTTCACCAGTCGTTTTTTCCGTAGACACAACACTCGCTGGTTTCAGAACAGTGACCGTCGCAGTGTCCTTTTCGGCAACAAGGGGTTCAGGGGACTCAGTACTCGCACAGGCAACGAGGAGCGATAAGGTTGCAACAACAACGCATAAGCGAGCGAATCTCTTTCCTACTCTCACTCTTTGTCCACTCGTACGCATCAGGTTCTACGCTACTAATTCGGAGAATGGAATGAACTGCAGCACCTCACCTTGAGCCACGGAAACATACGGCGGCACGATGAGCAGGCCATCGCTGCGACTCAAAGACAGCGCGACACCAGAGCTCTGGTTATTGAGTGGCGTTGCAACGAGCCCTTCAGCGCTGGAATCTAGCCGCGCGCGCAGATACTCCTGCCTTGATCCGCCCCGCTCTCGAGAGAAACCGCTGCGAACAGGAAATAGTTTTGGAGGCTCGACGCTCGCGCCCTGCAGGGCCAACAGTGTTGGGCGAACTACGAGCACGAAGGTCACAAATGCCGACACCGGATTCCCTGGCAAGCCGAAAAAGTGACAGCTCTCATCTTCGCTCGTAATCTTACCGAAGGCGAAGGGTTTGCCGGGCTTGACTGCAAGTTTCCATAGATCAATCTTGCCTAGCTGTTCGACAGCGGCGCGCACGTGATCCTCTTCGCCCACTGACACCCCGCCTGTTGTAATCACACAATCTGCGCGACTCGCCGCAGCGAGCAGGGCCGAACGCGTGGCGTCGAGAGTGTCGCCGACCCGCCCACAATCGACAATTTCGATATGAAGAGCAGTGAGCAGTGCGCTCAGCGTTGCAAAATTCGAATCGTAAATCTGACCAGGTAATAATTCGGCACCCGGCCGCTGCAACTCATCACCCGTAGTCATAAGCGCAACTCTGAGCTTACGGGAAACTCGCACCTCGGTGAGACCCAGCGAGGCGAGCACACCGACATCTTGCGGCCGCAATCGATGGCCTCGGGCAAACACAGTGCTACCCGCCTCGATGTCTGCGCCGACCGGCCTTACGTTCTCCTGTGGACTGACGCGCTTAGCGACGCCGATCGCCTCGCCTCGCAGAATACAATTCTCTTGCATCACCACTGCATCGGCACCCGCTGGTATTGGCGCGCCGGTGAATATCCTTGCAGCCGTTCCCGCTTCGAGCGCTAGACCGACCTGCCCAGCCGCGATTCGCTGACTAACAGGCAAGTCGCGCTCAGGATCTCCCGAATCTGACGCGCGCAGGGCGTATCCATCCATCGCGCTGTTCGCCATAGGCGGTACGGAAAGATTCGCAACAACGTCTTCAGAAAGACTTCGACCTTGGCTATTCGCAAGCGCGATGACCTCCTCCCCGCAGCGTGGTGAAACACTCGTCAACATCTGGGCTAGCGCGTTGTCGAGGGGCATGAGCGCCGATGGCTCGTAGTCTGGCGTATCAATCATGAGCCAGCAGACGCGGCGGACGCGTCACCCTCGCCTTGTTCAGGTGCCGCCCGCATGCGACCACCATAAAGAGACTTAATCGTTTCTCTAAGATGACCATGCCACGAACGCGGCTTTATACCAAAGGTATCGAAAATCTTTTTACTAGACAGTGTTGAGTTAAGAAGTTCGGGGAGGCGCACCGGGCCCTCTATGAGCTTGATGCTGTCGATGAGCTGATAAATGTCTTCGTCATGATTGGCCGCATAATCGAGTGTTTGCCGTCCAAATTCCGCTTCACGTTTAGTCTCGAGGCCGGCGTAATGATAGGTGCCCCATGCATTGGCATCGCAGTCGACTTGCTGCGCCACCGCGAACAGCGCGCTAGCAAGATCGTTGGTTGAGGTTGGGCTAAAGCGACGTCTGAACACGGTAATCTCGCCACCACTGCGTTTGGCGAGACGAATCCACGATTTGATGAGTCCGCGCTTATGCAAACCAAAAAGCCAGCCAGAGCGAATGATTATGTGATGAGGATGTGCTCTCACCGCTTCTTCGCCGGCAAGTGTGCAGCGTCCGTAAACGCCCTGAGGATTGAGCTCGTCCGTCTCGTTATAAGCTAGCTTCTTCTCGCCATCGAAGACATAGCTGTTAGAGAGGTGCAGCAGCGGAATGCCGAGGTGGTTACAGACTTCGCTCAACACCGCTGGAAGCTGCGCGTTGATTTGGCGACAGCGCTCTTGTGCCGATTCGGCGCGCTTGAGCGCGCTATGATTACCGGAGATAAAATCGGCGAGGTTGATTAGCTGGTCTGGCCGGAAATCGGTGATGCTTCTGGCGATTGCGAGTGCGTTATCGGGATCAAAATACTTATCGGCAGGCGCAAGAAAGCGTATTTTGTGTTTACGCAAAATCTCTATCAAGGCCTTACCGGTGGGGCTCTTTCCTCCAACGATGTATAACTTCACTGCTGACTGCTTCCTAGTTAACCCGCGCGCGGACGCCATTCGCCCATGACTTTATACTGCCTTCGAGTTTGCTTTATCGGCGCGCGAAGTCAAGCGTAACTAGAAGGGAATATCGTCATCAAAATTATCGAAGTTGGTTGGGGCAGGTTGAACCTGTGGCGCTGCCGCCTGTTGCTGACGCTGACCGGGCGCTTGCTGCTGGCCAAAGGGATTATCGCCCATATCGCCACCCATTGCGCCGCCGCGGCCATCGAGCATTTGCATCTCGCTGGCGATGATTTCGGTTGAGTAGCGCTTTATACCGTCTTGCTCCCACGAACGCGTCTGCAGGCGACCTTCGATATAGAGCTTCGACCCTTTTTTAACGTACTGCTCAACGATCTCGGCAAGGCGGTTGAAGAACACGACGCGATGCCACTCGGTCTTCTCCTGCTGCTCACCTGTCGCCTTATCTTTCCAAGAGTCGCTTGTAGCGAGCGACACATTAGCCACGGCATTGCCGTTAGGCATATATCGAACCTCGGGGTCGTTGCCCAAGTTGCCTACGAGAATTACTTTGTTGATGCCTCTGCTCGCCACGTCGTGCCTCCGGTTTTTTTCGCGCCAGCCTATCGACAGGACTGGCCGGACGGCTACTTGTAAAAGTAGTCAGTATGAGAAATGACGCGTCACTGCGCGTCTAGTCTTCTTAGTGTATATCATGCCATCTACGTTGAGAAATTTTAGGCAGAATCTTCTAAAAAAAGCAGTCGCGGCTTTACTCCACTAGCCGGCATTGACCATAATGTCCGGCTGCGCTGTTGTCATCCATGATCCAGACGCAGCGCGTATAGGCTTGCAAACTGCATGCCTTGATACTCTGACACCTTTGTTCGTTTACACCTATACACCTAGCATCAAATAAACTAAGAGCCCTAGCATGGATCAGATCGTTGTTCGCGGTGCGCGCACCCATAATCTCAAAAACATCAACATAACGATCCCAAGGGACAAGCTAGTGGTGATAACCGGGCTCTCTGGCTCTGGTAAATCGTCACTCGCCTTCGACACGCTCTACGCTGAAGGCCAGCGCCGCTACGTTGAGTCCCTTTCGACATACGCCCGCCAATTCTTATCGATGATGGAGAAGCCCGATATCGATCATATTGAAGGTCTGTCGCCCGCAATATCGATAGAGCAAAAGTCCACTTCCCACAATCCTCGGTCGACCGTAGGCACGATAACCGAAATTTACGACTACCTCCGCCTACTGTTCGCGCGCGTCGGTGAGCCGCATTGTCCCGAGCATAATTTGAAGCTCGAGGCTCAGACCGTCAGTCAGATGGTCGATCAGGTCATGAAACTGCCGGAGGGCAGCCGCATCATGGTGCTCGCACCGATTGTGCGCGAACGAAAAGGCGAGCATCTGCATGTCTTCAGCGAACTGCGCACGGGCGGTTTTATCCGCGCGCGTGTCGACGGCATTGTCTGCGAACTCGACTATCCACCCGAACTCGAAAAGAACAAGAAACACTCGATCGATGTCGTTGTCGATCGTCTCAAAGTCAAACCCGGCATAGAACAACGCCTTGCCGAAAGCTTCGAGACCGCGATTCAATTAGCTGACGGACTTGCGATGGTGAGCCGATCTGACGAAGCGGGCAAGGAGCTTGGAAGCGAACACGACCTCGTATTCTCCTCACTGTTCGCCTGCCCGCAG
>Ga0181602_10004283_pt1 | contig 11050 bp, 9 predicted proteins | sample 041ome_14_FD_148640 | JGI IMG/M metagenome (GOLD analysis project Ga0181602, IMG submission 148640) | Coastal salt marsh microbial communities from the Groves Creek Marsh, Skidaway Island, Georgia - 041408US metaG (spades assembly) | ecosystem: Environmental > Aquatic > Marine > Intertidal zone...
CCGGCGAGCAGCAGCTGCCGCTGCGCGCCGGCATCACCTACATCCGGCCGTCGGGCTACAAGGTCGAGCTGACCCGTTCGCCCGGCCAGTCCAACTGGAGCCTGGTCGGCACCGTCGCGGAGGGGGCGGTCTGTCACAAGCCCTGCACCGTGTCCGGCGGCGGCAAGTCGGAGATCTCCAAGGCCATCTCCGACGCCATCCTCCCGGGGCCGGTGTTCGTGGCCCACTTCGAGGAGGACATGGACGCCGTGGCCGCCATCATCGGTCATGACTTCCCGAGCCGCTTCCGGGATGCCGCCAAGCGCGGGCAGGACCACCGCGGCATCCTCAGCCCGGAACGTTCGCTCGGCTCGGTGATCAAGCTGCTGACGCCCTCGCCCGAGTACACCGAAGCCTACAACGCATGGCTCGATTCGGTGCCCCAATACGTCAAGGAGATCGTCTTCATCGTGAAGCGCTACTACCACAAGGAGTGGGGCGAAGACTGGCGCAGCCACTTCTCGGTCGACATCATCAACGGCAAGCCGGGCAACGAGCTGAAGTGCGAGGCCAACAAGGTCACCGCCAGCTACCTGCGGGTCGGGTTTGAGGCCGACGGTTCCTGGCGGGTGTTCGGCCTCCGGGGCGATTTCCACCCGGCGGCGAAGATTCAATACGAGGACGACATCACCGCCTCGGTGGTGGTGCCGACCCAACACCTCGGCGACCTCGGTGCCTCGGAAGAGCGGCCGTCGCACAAGTTCGTGAAGAACTGCGAGACGCGCCTCTTCCAGCGCCCCGACGACGCCATTCACCGCGGCTATGACAAGCAGACCGAGCGCGACCTCGCCCAGCCCGGTAACTTCATCTCCAACTTCGAGCCGCTCGACGGCGACGTGGCCCGCGACCTGGTGGCCGACGCGGTGAACTTCGTGAAGTGGACCGAGCCCATGCAGGCCCTCATCCGGGAGGCGGCCACCGCGGCCGACGGCCCCGGCTACTTTGTCTCCTCGGCGCACCCGCGCATCGTCGAGGGCAAACCGACCAAGAACCCGCGCTACCTGCAGATCCGGCCCGACCTGGTGAACCCGCGCGCGGTCCGCATCGCCAACGTCGCCACCCGGCTCCACCGCCGGCTGCCGGCGGGCAAGTCCATCCTGACCCCGGTCCACGCCGTGGTGCCGGGCCGGCGCAACAACCCGGCGGACCTCGCGGCCGGCATCCGCTCCCTCGCGGTGTTCAACCCGATCCACTACATGGAGCTGCCCGAACTCTTCCTCGAGTTCATCAGCTCGATGACGGGCAAGTCGCCCTCGACCACCGGCGCCGGTTCGGAAGGGGCGCTGACCAAGGGGCCGTTCAACTGCCTGCCGGCGGTCATCGACCTCAACGCCGCGCTTGTCTCCTACCTGCTGACGCAGCACCCGGCCTACATCTCGGCGGCGGGCTGCGTGGGCCCGAAGTGCCGCGTCGACCACGACGTGAGTCTGCTGATCCCCGAGGTGTTCTGCCGCATGACGCCGGAAGAGCGCGAGGCGGCGCGCCTGATCGACAGTGGCAGCCTGGAGCGGTGCGAGGATTTTGAATACGAGGGCAAGACCGTGCGGGCCAGCCGCCTCGGCTATCGCATTACCGAGAAGTTCGCCCTCACCTTCCTCGCCCGCGTCTTCAACCACCCGCACCGCGTCTTCACGCCGGAGATGTTCAAGCCCGAGCTGCAGAGCATGGAGGAGTTCGTCGAGGGCATGGACAACATCTGCGTGACCCACCAGCGCGTGGCCCAGAGCTACTTTGACGACGGCACGATCGCCCTGGCCTGCCCGCCGCTGGCGGCGCTGCTGCACATCATGGCGCACGGCCAGACGCCCGAGGGCCATGACCTCAACGCCCCCGAGGTGCGCGGCATGTTCAGTCGCGAGGCGCTGCTGGCCAGCGACTGGTATCAGGCGCGGCTGGCGACCAAGCAGGCCAACGACGTGGCGCTCTGGGAACGCAACGTGGCGGCGCTGGAGAAAGTCATCGGCAACCCGGCGATGGCGGACATCGCCGCCCGCATGGATCTGCCCGCCCGACTCGCGGCGGCCCGGGCCCGCCGCCAGGAAGTGGGCGCCGCCGGCTACCTCGACACTCTGAAGGGCTCCCTCGGCACGCAGCCGCTGTAATCGGCAGCGGTCGTTTCACCGGTCTCTGCGTTCTCCGCGGCATCTGCGTTTGCTCGATTTCGGGGCAAAGGCATTGACCGCGGATAGCGCGGATAGGCGCGGAGACTTGGGCTAGTCGTTGCTGTCCTCGTCGTCCTTACCCGAGCGGCCCTGGTCGACGAAGATGCGGATCTCGGCCTTGCGGCCGATCAGCTGGGTGGCGCGGCGCAGGGCGTCGCGGGTGGACACGGTCGGGTTGATCGGGTCCTGCCGGAAGAAATTCTCCGGGCCCAGTTTGGTCAGCAGGCCGGAGTTGGTGAACACCCGGGTGATCTCGCGGTCGGCGCCCGACACCAGGAGGTGGCGGTCGGTTTTGCGCAGGAAGTTGAGCAGCTCCTCGATGGCGGCGGCGGCGGTGGCGTCGAGGTGGCGGGCGTTTTTGAGGCGCAGCACGATGACCTTGAGGCTGGGGTCGCGGATGACCTCGCGGATCTGCTGGGCGAAGATGTCGGAGGAGCCGAAGAACAAGTCGCCCTCGGCGTGGAGGATGGAGATGCCCGGGACGTTGCGGCGGGCCGGGGCGGCCAGCGCGGCCAGCTGGCCGTCCTCGGTGAAGTTGTATTCGACCAGGTCGGGGGTGCCGACCTGGCGGAGGAAGAGCATGATCGAGGTGAAGGCGCCGAGGTAGATCGACGACTCGATGGTGAAGAGCAGCGCGGCGAAGCAGGTGACGCAGAACACGACGGCATCGGCCCGGGTGGTGCGCAGGGCCAGCAGGAGATTGCGCTGGTTGAAGAGTGAGACCGCGATGCCCATGACCACGGCCGCGAGGGCCGCGCGCGGGATGTAGGGGATGACGTAGACCAGGCCCGGCAGCAGTAGCAGCACGATGGCGCCGGCGATGACGTTGGCCCACGGCGTGCGGGCGCCGGAGGCGTCGCTGAGCACCGAGCGGGTGAGCGAGCCCGAGGCGTTCATGCCGCCGGCGACGGCGCTGACGGCGTTGGCCACGCCCATGGCGTACATCTCCTGGTTCACGTTGATGCGCTCGCCGGAGCGCGAGGCGATGGTCTTGCCGATGGAGGTGCCCTCGAGGACGGACACGAACGCGAGCGCGAGCGCGGGGGCGGCGAGCTCGCCGAGGTAGTCGAAGTTGAAGGAGGCGCGGATGGCGGTGAGGTCGCCCAGGCTGAACCGGCTCAGGTAGGCCAGGTGCCAGCCGAGCTGCTCGAAGCCCAGCGCGAGCAGGCTGGTGAGCAGCAGGGTGGTGGCGACGGTGGGCACCTTGGGCGCCCAGCGGCGCAGGGCCGCGGTGCAGGCGAGGGCGCCGACGGCGATGCCCAGCTCGGGCAGGTGGGTCTCGGGCAGGTGCCGCACGATCTCGACCACCATGCCGAGGAAGTTGCCGGCATGCTCGACCTCGAGGCCGAGGGCGTTCTGCAGCTGGTTGACCAGAATGAAGACCGCGGCGGCGGAGATGTAGCCGGTGATGACCGAGCGCGAGATGTAGTTGATCAGGAACGACGCGCGCGCGAGGGCCCCGAGCACGAGGAAGAAGCCGACCAGCAGGACGAAGAGCGGCAGCGCGGCCATGCGCTGCTCGGGGGGCAGGCCGGTGGTGGCCAGCCCGGTGAGCAGCAGCACCGAGGTGGCGTTGGTCGGGCCGAACACGATGTAACGCGAGCCGCTGAAGAAGGGACCGGTGAGCGCGCTGAGCGCGCTGCTGATCAGGCCGTGCAGCGGCGGCAGGCCGGCGATGAGCGAGAAGGCGATCGACTGCGGGACCGAGAGCAGCGCGACGTTGAGCCCGGCCTTGGCATCGGCCGCGACGGTGGCGCGCGGCTGGCGGCGGAAGAGCCGGCGGCCGGGAAACCACTTGAGCTGCGCGGCGCTGAAGAGGCTCCGTGACCAGAACCGGATGATGCGCCCCCATTTGCGAGGCCGCTCCCGGGCACGGGGCTCGGGCGGGGACGGTTCCGGTTGGGCAGGCGAGGTGGTCACGGCGCGGGACCAAGGTGCGCGGAAACGCGGTGACTCGTCAACGAGCTGAGTTACCTGCCCACGGCAAAACCTCGACCTGCCGGCGGGGGTTGCCCACCTTGGCCAGCATGTCCGATGCCACCACCCCACCCACCCTCGGTCAGGTCGCGATCACGGTCAGTGATGTGGCGGCGGCCAAGACGTTTTATCGCGACGTGCTGGGACTCGCCTTCCTGTTTGATGCGGGGCCGAACCTGGCGTTTCTCCAGGCGGGCGCGGTGCGGATCATGGTGTCCACGCCGCAGGGGCACGGGGAGCCGGGCCAGAATTCGGCGCTGTATTACAAGGTGAGCGGCATCACCGAGGCCTATGCCGCCATGGTGGCGCGCGGGGCGACGGCTGAGCGCGAACCCGGTCTCACGGCGAAGATGCCCGACCATGATTTGTGGATGGGTTTTCTGCGTGATCCCGATGGCAACCTGGTGGGGCTGATGGAGGAAGTCCGCCCGCCGGCCGCGGCCTGACATGAAGGGCACCCTCATCACCGTCATCTTGCTGGCGGCCGCGGTGGGCGGGCTGTGGTTTGTGGCCGACCGGCGCAACGAACGCATTCGCCTGCACAACGAGCAGGTGCGGGCCGAGGCGGCGGCGAAGGTGCAGGCTGAGCGGCTGGCGTGGTTTGGCGAAGCCGGGCTCAACCCGGACATCGAGTGGCGCGAGACGGGGCTGGGCGTGCTGCACCTGCGGCGCGGCACGGGGCTGCAGCCCACGCCCGGCAGCGAGGTGAAGTTCAATTATGCGGTGAAACTGGCCGACGGCGCGGAGGTGCAGCGGCCCGAGAAGCCGACCGAGGCCCGCATCGGGCAGATGGTGCCGGGCGTGTCGGCGGGGTTGCAGGCGATGCAGGAGGGCGGGCATGCCATCCTCTTCATCCCGCCGGTGATGGGCTACGGCCGCTCCGGCTACGGCCCGATCCCGCCCGACGCGGGGCTGCAGTTCGAGGTCGAACTATTGGTGCCGTAGCGATCGCCGGAGATCCGCCGGCGGCTTCGGGCAGGCGCACTCCCCCGCCCCGCTGCTGCAGCCGGACTTGGCGCGGCGGTGGCTCCAGACCAGGTAGCCCAGCGCGGCGAGGACCACGAGCGGGGCGAGGATCGACTGAAGGACGGGGGACATGGGAAGATCAATAGCCGAGCGCGGAGCCGACCTGGTAGACGGCCAGGCAGAGCAGCCAGGCGAAGCCGGTCTGGTAGCCGATCTGGAAGAGCGGCCATTTCCACGAGTTGGTCTCGCGCTTCACCACGGCGACGGTGCTCACGCACTGCATGGCGAAAACATAGAAGATCATCAGCGTGAGGCAAACCAGCGGCGTAAACAGCGGGCGGCCGTCGGGCCAGGTCGAGGTCTGCAGCGCCTCGCGCAGCGGGGCGGTGTCCTCCTCATCCTCCTCCACGTTGAAGACCACGCTCATGGCGCTGACGAACACCTCGCGGGCGGCGAAGGAGCTGATCAGGCCGATGCCGATCTCCCAGTTGAAACCCAGCGGCCGGATCGCCGGCTCGATGAGGTGGCCGGCCTGGCCGGCGAAGCTCTGCGCGATCTGCTCGGACGGCGTGGCGTCGTCACCGGCCTGCGGATACGCGGTAAGGGCCCACAGCACGATGGAGATGGCGAGGATGATGGTGCCGGCGCGCTTGAGGAACAGGCCGGCGCGCTCGACCATGTGCAGCAGCACGTCCTTGAGCCGCGGGCGGCGGTAGGGCGGCAGCTCCATGATCATGAGCGGCGGGGCGCCCTTGAGCAGGGTGCGCTTGAACAGCCAGGCGAAGAAGAACGCGCCGCCGGTGCCGAGCGCATACATGAGCAGCATGAGCCCCACCTTGGTCAGGATCGGCACCTCGCCGGAGGGCACGATGGCCGCAATCATCAGCAGGTAGACCGGCAGGCGGGCCGAGCAGCTCATGAAGGGTGCGACGAGGATGGTGACGAGCCGGTCCTTGGGCTCCTCGATGGTGCGCGTGGCCATGATGCCGGGGATGGCGCAGGCGTAGGAACTGAGCAGCGGGATGAAGGATTTGCCGTTCAGGCCGACCCGGTTCATGAGCCGGTCCATGATGAAGGCGGCGCGGGCCATGTAGCCGGTGCTCTCCAGCAAGCCAATGAAGAAGAAGAGGATAAGGATTTGCGGGAGGAAGATCACCACGCCCCCCACCCCGGCGATGGCACCGTCGGTGATGAGATCGCGCAGGTCGCCGGGGGCCAGGTTGGCCTTGACCGCATCAGCCAGGGCGGAGACGCCGGCGTCGATGAGATTCATCGGGTATTCCGCGAAGGTGAAGATGCTGAGGAAGAGTGCGGTCATGATGCCGCCGAGCACGGCCCAACCCCAGACGCCATGGGTCACGACGGCGTCGATTTTGTCGGAGGTGCTTTGTCGAAGGTGCGGCGTATCCGTGCTTTCCACACAGGTGGCGGCGAGGGCGGCGATGGCGTCGTAGCGGGCGCCGACGAGGATGGCGGACCAGTCGGTGCCGGTGCGCTCGAAGCGATTTTTCCAGTTCTGCAGGCTGGCCGCGGTGGTCGGGCTCAGGGGGTTGGAACCGGCGACGCGCACGGGGTCCTGGTCGGTGAGCAGCAGGAGCGCCTCGGCGCGGGCGATGAGGGGCGGCTTGCCATCGTTGTCCTGCAGCGAGGCCTGCAGTTCGGCGACGGCGGGGGCGATGGGAGCCGGCACTTCCCAACGGTGTTTGGGCAGGGGCAGGTCGGTGCGACTGAGGGCGAGTTTGAGCTCGATCAGCCCGACGCCGCGCGAGGCCGACGTGGCGATGACGGGTATGCCGAGCTCCTTTTCCAGCCGGCCGATGCGGATCTGCAGGCCGGCGGCGGTGGCGAGGTCCATCATGTTGACCACGAGGATGACGGGCCGGCCGAGGTCGAGGATCTGGTGGACGAGGTAGAGATTACGCTCGAGGTTGGAGCCGTCGACGACGCAGACCACGCGGTCGGGCATGGTGGTGTCGGCGCGGCGGCCGAGGAGCACGTCGCGGGTGACAGCTTCGTCGGGCGAGCGGGCGGCCAGCGAGTAGGCCCCGGGCAGATCGATGATCGTCATCGGCTGGCCGTGCTGGGAGTAGGCGGTGCCGACCTTGCGCTCGACGGTGACGCCGGGGTAGTTGCCGATCTTCTGTTTCAGCCCAGTGAGGGCGTTGAAGACGGTGGACTTGCCGCAGTTGGGATTGCCCACCAGCGCGTAGACGGGGGTGCGCGACGGGGTCTTGATGTGCTGCGGCAGGCTCATGGATGATGCGAGGCGCTCACTGCTCCACTGGCTCGACCAGCACGTGGTCGGCCTCGGTCTTGCGCAGGGTGAGATGGTAGCCGCGCACCTTGATCTCGAGCGGGTCGCCGAGCGGGGCGGTGCGGACGAGGGTGAGCGTGGTCCCGGGGAGCAGGCCCATTTCGCGGAGACGGAGGAAGGCGGCGCCGGCCTTGGGATACTCGCGCAGGACGGCGGAGGTGCCGATGGCGAGTTGGGACAGAGGGAGGGGCTCGGTCATGGCGAACGGGGGGCGCGGCGGCGGGCGCGGACCTCAGGCGGCCGGTTCGACCAGGATCTGGCGGGCAGCGGCGTGGCTGAGCGCGATGCGCGTGCCGTTGACACGGCAGATGATGGTGGATTGGCCGGAAATCTTGGTGACGCTAGCCGATTCCCCGAAACCGAGCTCGCGCACCCGCTGGCGGAACTGCCCCTCGCCGATCAATTCGCGTACCCAGCCGCTGGCGCCGGCGGTGAGCTGGCAGAGCGGGAGGAGAGGCGGATGTGGCACAGAAGGCATGTCGGAAGGCAAAGTCGATTGAGACTCAGTTTCATTGTCAATAGGCGCTGGATCGTCGAGGCACAAAAAAGCGCACCTGATGGACAGGTGCGCTGAAAGTTGTGAGCCTCGGGACGGTGAGCTTAGCTCGACGGACTGACGCGGATGATGCCGGTGCTGGGAACCGTGACCGAAACGCTGTTACCCACGGCGGTGGCGAGGGCGTTCCGGATGTTCTGGATCTGCCCCTGGGTCAGACTGTCGCCTACGGCGGCAGTGCGACCGTTGACCACGATGCCGGTGAAGTTCAGGTTGTTGATCGAGCCGTTGTTGCTGCTAATGACCGTGCCGGTGGTGCCGTTAGTGGCAACGACGGTGGCCTGGGCGCCCAGGTTGTTCACGGTGACCAAGAAGTTGCCGTAGGACAGGGCGATGGTGAACTGGGTAGTGACCGAGGGCGGCGGGCGGTTGTTGGTCGGCGGCGGCGGCGGCGTCACCGGCGTAGGAGTTGTGCCCGTGCCTTGAGTCGTGGTGGTCGTGGTGGTCGTGGCTGCGACCTGCGTCGCAGTGGGAGCGGCGCGTGATGCTGACACGGAGGTGGTGACAGTGGTCTGCACGGCCGGCGGCAGGGTGGCCACGACGGCGGTCGTCACTGCCGAGGCCACGGCGCCACGGCCGGCGGTATCGAGCGCCACGGTGGTGACAGCAATGACCTGAGCCGCAATGTTGCCGACAGCGGGAGGCGGGGAGCCCGGAACGGTGTTGGCGGCGATAACCGCTTCCACGGCCGCCTCGATTTCAGCCTCGGTGGCCGTTTCCAGTGTAACACCCGCGGGCAGGGCAGCCACGACTGAAGCCAAGAGTTCGGCGTCGGTTTGGGCCGAGGCGGTGGTGGCGGTGAACAGCGCGGTGCCGGCGAACAGCAACAGCGCGGAGAGAGCGGTTTTCAGGTATTTAATGGCTTGCTAGGCAGGGTGGTTAGGAAAGTTGCGGCGCAATCAGGAGGTGTGAGAAAAGCGGGAGACAAGGATCAGGTCCAACCAGAAATGTAACCAGCACATGATGGGCCAAACCGCGGGTTCTAGTGGCAATCCGCTGGCAAGTACTGACGATGGGAAGTCAAGAAGACAGCAAGCCGGCGTGATGCAAGCCATTAGCAGCCTCGGCGAGGCCGGCTAACGTGGAACCTCGCGTTCAGCGCTTGCGGCGCTTGAGGCCAAGCTGGGCGACGGCGAAGCGGACGACGCTTTCGAGGCGTTCGACCTCGGCGGGGTCGAGGCCCTCGGCGTTGGCCTGGCGCAGGGCTTCCTCGGCGCGGTGCTTGGCCTTTTCGACGGCGTCTTCGTCAATGTGCTCCTCCTCGATGGCGTGCTCGGCGAGGATGGAGACCTTGTCGCCCTGGATCTGGGCGAAGCCCTCGCCGACGGCGAGGGTGGCGGTGGTGCCGTTCTTGGTCACCCGCAGCTCGCCGTGCTCGACCTGGGTGAGCAGGGGCAGGTGGCCCGGGAGGATGCCGATCTCGCCCTCGACGGTCGGAATGACGACCGTCTCGATGATGTCGGCATAGACCCGGGCTTCGGGGGTGACGATTTCGAGGGTGAGCGGCATGGGACGCGTCGGCTTACTGCTTGGCGGAGGCTTCGAGGACTTCGTCGATGGAGCCCTTCATGTAGAAGTCACCCTCGGCCACGTGGTCGAGTTCACCGTCGAGGATCATCTTGAAGCCGCGGACGGTGTCCTTGACGCCGACGTATTTGCCGGGGGCGCCGGTGAACACTTCGGCGACCGAGAACGGCTGGGAAAGGAAGCGCTGGATCTTGCGGGCGCGGTAGACGAGCTGCTTGTCATCGGGGGAGAGTTCGTCGAGGCCGAGAATGGCGATGATGTCCTGCAGGTCCTTGTAGCGCTGCAGCACGCGCTGCACCTCGCGGGCGACCTGGTAGTGTTCGTCGCCGACGACGGCGGGCTCGAGGGCTTTGGACACCGAGGCGAGCGGATCGACCGCCGGGTAGATGCCGAGCTCGGCGATGGAGCGCTCGAGCACGATGGTGGAGTCCAGGTGGGCGAAGGTGTTGGCCGGGGCTGGGTCGGTGAGGTCGTCGGCCGGCACGTAGACCGCCTGGAAGGAGGTGATGGAGCCCTTCTTGGTCGAGGTGATGCGCTCCTGGAGGAGGCCCATCTCGTTGGAGAGGGTCGGCTGGTAACCCACCGCGGAGGGCGAGCGGCCGAGCAGGGCGGACACCTCGGAGCCGGCTTGGGAGAAGCGGAAGATGTTGTCGACGAAGAGGAGCACGTCCTGGTTCTTCTCGTCGCGGAAGTATTCGGTCATGGCCAGGGCCGAGAGGGCGACGCGCATGCGGGCCCCGGGCGGCTCGTTCATCTGGCCGTAGACGAGGGCGACCTTGGACTTGGAGATGTCCTCCTGGTCGATGACGCCGGCGTCGGACATTTCGTGATACAGGTCGTTGCCCTCGCGGGAGCGCTCCCCCACCCCGGCGAACACGGAGTAGCCGCCGTGGGCCTTGGCGATGTTGTTGATGAGCTCCATGATGACCACGGTCTTGCCCACGCCGGCGCCGCCGAAGGCGCCGACCTTGCCGCCCTTGGTGAAGGGGGCGATGAGGTCGATGACCTTGATGCCGGTCTCGAGGATCTGGGCCTCGGTGTCCTGGTCGACCAGCGCGGGGGGCTGGCGGTGAATGGGATACTTCTTCTCGTGCGGGACGTCGCCGCGGCCGTCGACAGGGTTGCCGGTGACGTCGAAGATGCGGCCGAGCACGCCCTCGCCCACGGGGACGGAGATGGGAGCGCCGGTGTCGGTGACGGCCATGCCGCGCTTGAGGCCCTCGGAGGAGGACATGGCGATGGTGCGGGCGACGCCGTCACCGAGGTGCTGCTGAATCTCGAGGGTGAGCAGCTCGGACTTGCCGGCGGCCTCGAAGGCGACGGTGAGCGCCTGGTAGATGGGCGGAATGGAATTGGCGGCGAACTGGACGTCGACGACGGGGCCGATGACTTGGACGATTTTACCGGTAGTGCTCATGACGGGCGGGCGAACGGGTCGGAGGTTTGTTGAAAAGGGACGGGTCGGGATCAGGCGGCGGTGAACTGGGCGGCGGCGATCTCGAGGATTTC
>Ga0181602_10004287_pt1 | contig 11038 bp, 12 predicted proteins | sample 041ome_14_FD_148640 | JGI IMG/M metagenome (GOLD analysis project Ga0181602, IMG submission 148640) | Coastal salt marsh microbial communities from the Groves Creek Marsh, Skidaway Island, Georgia - 041408US metaG (spades assembly) | ecosystem: Environmental > Aquatic > Marine > Intertidal zone...
GCACCATCTCGTTCTCTCTCTTCGTGGTCACAAGCAAACTTCTCGCTTCAAGTTCACCCTTGCATATGCATTGAATGACGATGGTCAAAACACTCGGCTCATCTCTCGGGTGAGGTCCGAACTTCGGTTCCCGCTTGGAGCACCATTACTGAAATCCACCCTTGGCCCTGGTGACGGAGTGATGTTGCGACGGCAACTACTGGGCGTAAAGGACCGCGCAGAAGCTCAACACCAATAAGAGGTCGCATCGGCGGACTATCTAGGGTTTGTGAATGGAAATTTCCGGTAACGCAGTGTTCATTACTGGCGGTGCATCAGGTCTTGGTGCTGCTACGGCTCGTCATCTTTCTTCTCTCGGCGCGCGTGTCGGCATCCTTGACCGCGATGCTGCTCGAGGCGAGCAGGTTGCGCAGGAAATCGGTGGAGAGTTTGCCGAATGTGATGTGTCCTCAGCCGAATCGCTCGAGGCTGCATTCGGCCACCTCGTAGAGCAACTCGGACCCCCTCGAATCGCGGTTGCGTGCGCAGGCGTTGGAGCTGGGAAGAAAGTCATCGGACGTAACGGTCCACATCCGCTCGACGAGTTTCAACGCATCGTGAACATCAATCTCATCGGTGTGTTCAACATTGTTCGACTGGCTGCGTGGGAAATGCACAATCTCGAACCAGTAGGACCTGACGGTGAACGGGGAGTAATCGTCACGACCGCATCGATTGCCGCAACCGACGGTGTCGACGGAGGTGTCTCATATTCGGCTTCGAAAGGTGGAGTACTCGGTATGACATTGCCATTGGCAAGAGATCTCGCTCCTTGGGGAATTCGCGCCGTATCAATTTCTCCGGGCTCGTTCGATACTCCGCTCGTCGAGGGAATGCCCGATGAGTACGCCGAACAGATGGCGGCAACAACTCCATTCCCGCCTCGGTTTGGACATGGCCCTGAGTATGCACAGCTGTGCGCTCACATCATTTCGAACACGATGTTGAACGGTTCTGACCTTCGTATCGATGGTGGTATGCGCATGGCCCCTTCGCGACTGAGGTGACTGGCATGGCTGACATCAATCTGCTCGATCCGCACGCAATCGATGACCCACACGATTATTTCAAACAGTTCCGCGAGGGGGGACCGATTCAGTGGAGTGACCGACACCGTGCGTGGATTGTGATCGGACATCCAGAACTCAATGCTGCTTTTCGTGATTCCCGGCTGTCCACCGAACGTATGGCGGGGTTCAGGGAACGTCTCAGTGGACCTCGGGCTGAGGCCTTATCGATGGCAATCGATCTTCTCGATGGTTGGATGCTGTTCCACGAACCACCTGAGCACACGAGGCTTCGTGGCCCGCTTGCCAGGTCGTTTACTCCTCGATCGGTCAATGCGCTCGAGGATCGCGTGCAACAGATCGTTGACGATCTTCTCGACACCATGGCGCAGTCATCTGGTGGCGATCTTGTCGAGATGCTCACCCATCCCCTTCCTGCAGCAGTCATCGCCGAGTTGTTCGGAGTTCCAATTGACGAACGTGACTGGCTAGCGAATTGGTCAGAGAAATTTGGTGTTGTTGTCTTTGGGGCTGTTGGTCGTGACGATTACGACGAAGTTGCTCGGGCTGCTGGGGCTGAACTTGAAGGCCGACTACAGCCGTTATTCGATCGCTATCGAGCCGAGCCCGAGGACAACTTGCTATCCCTCTTACTTGCGGAGGAGAACGAGGTCGATGGACTCACACAAATCGAGTTGCTTGGAGCGTGTTCGCTACTGCTCTTCGCTGGCCACGACACGACAGCTTCCCTACTCGGCTCGGCAACGGTCGCGCTGTGTCGAGACCCAGACGCGCGCGTTGACTTCGTCAATCTCGAGGGCGCAGAACTCGACACCGCTATCGAAGAGTTGCTGCGATTCGAGGCACCAGCCAAAGCAATGATGCGAACTGTCGCAGAGGACCATGAACATTCCGGTGTTGACATGAAGACTGGCCAGTCGGTGTTCTTCAACATTCTTGCGGCGAATCGAGATCCGAGGGTCTTCGACTCACCTGACGAGATTGTGCTCAACAGAAATCCCAACCCTCACCTCACCTTTGGGTTCGGGCATCATTTCTGTCTCGGCGCTGCACTCGCTCGGCTTGAAGCAAAGGCAACACTTCCTGCACTGTTTCGACGATTCCCTGAACTGCGAATCGAGGGGGAACCGACATGGCGCCCAACGATTAGCGACCGATCACCGAAGACGATTCCCCTATCGTGGTGACGGGGTCCTACATCTGTCGGTAGTCGCCATTCGCACGGTTTCGCGTTTTGGCTGTTACCGTCACACTCGCTGATCGGGACTTCCGATTGGTGGGTTCGCAGAACGGGATGTAGTTCCTCCGATCATCGTGAGCCATCCCTCCCCCATATGAACTGTTCAGCCCTGCGCTGATGACTTACAACCGCGCCCACCACATCTGGAGCATTCCCATGACATTGACCGAATCTGAATCACGCGCGCTGACGTTCGAAGACCTCGGAGTACCTGAGTTCATCTGCCGTTCGCTTTCCCGTCGAGGCTTTGACGAACCATTTGCAATTCAACGAGTTGCCATTGCTGACATCCTTCAAGGCCACGACGTGTGCGGTGCCGCCCCAACCGGATCAGGAAAGACACTCGCATTTGGAATTCCTTTGGTCGCAATGACCCCGAAAGGAACCCCTCGTCGACCAAAAGCACTCGTGTTGTCACCAACTCGTGAACTTGCTGATCAGATCGCATCAGAGATGGAGACCCTTTCAAGTCGCACCTCGATCACAACCGTGTACGGCGGAGTTGCATACGGCAAGCAGGTCAACGCCCTGAAGCATGGCACCGACATCCTTGTCGCCTGCCCGGGCCGCCTTGAAGACCTCATGGAATCTGGCTCGGTCATCTTGGATGACATCGAACGTGTCGTCATCGACGAAGCCGACCGGATGGCCGACATGGGCTTTTTGCCTGCGGTCCGACGAATTCTCGATGCCGCAACCTCACGAACACAGACGATCTTGTTCTCAGCAACACTTGATGGCGATGTTGCACACCTTGTCAAGAACTACCAGCACGACCCAATTCGCCATGAGGTTGTCCCGCAGCACGACAGCATTTCGATCGCTGACCATCGTTTCTGGACAGTCACCCGTGACGAGCGAGTCGGTCTTCTTGCCGAGACTGTTGCTGCTGCTTGGCCGACGATTGTGTTTTGTCGAACCCGTCATGGAGCCGACCGCCTCACCAAGCAACTCGAGCGTGACGGCATCAAGGCGGTGTCAATTCACGGCGGGAAGAGCCAACCACAACGCACCCGTGCCCTTGCAGAGTTCACCGAACATCGCGCCCACGCACTGATTGCTACTGACGTTGCCGCTCGAGGCATTCACGTCGATGATGTCACTTCGGTGGTGCACTTCGATCCACCTGAAGATCACAAGGCGTACATCCACCGGTCTGGACGCACCGCTCGTGCTGGGCAGGGCGGAGTCGTCGTATCGCTCATTGAACCAAATGGTCGTCGTGCAGCTCGCCGCATGCAGCGCGAGGTCGGTATCGAAGTTGAAATTGTTGATCCTGACGTTGCTTCCATCACCTCATTTGGTGACTCCACCGCAACGTTGGCTCCAGCACGTGAAGTGAATGAGCGTTCGCGTTCGTCATCCAAGCAGCGTCAACGTTCACAGTCGAAGAAGTCGGGCGGTCAATCATCAGGACAGCGCCGCGACTCATCTCGGAGTCAAGGTGATTCGTCGAAACGTGATGGCCGCAAACCGCATCGTGGCCAGTCAGCTCGCTATGGTGACGATCGCTCTGACTCGCGACGCAGCGAAGGCGCCGATCGTGGCAGCCGAGAGAACAACAACGACTCGCGTCGGAGCGATTCAAACGATCGGCCTCGCCGAAGCGAATCGGGTCGTAGCGAATCGGGTCGCAATGACTCTCGCCGCAACGAGTCCGGCGGGAATCGTCAAGACGGCCCTAGTCGAAACCGGAATACTGCAAACGCCGGCAAGCGTCGTAACTCCTCAGGCGGTCACCGTAAGGGACAGCAAGCAGGAACCCGGAATTCCAGCCGACGCGGCTGATCGCCACCGACCTTGCCCAAGTAACCCGATTGAGATCCACTCGTTGGGTTGAGGTGCGAGACAAAAACGAGTCGTACAACGTTGCCTCCCCTAAACCGGAAGTAATGGTTTAACCTTTATTCGTTTCTGTGCGCATGCAGGCGAATAAAAAGGAGATCCCGTGGAGCCATCTGATATTCCAAACGTCCTCTCCGATGAGCTTCGCGCCACGCTGTCATCGCTCGCCGTCGCAACTATTACCCACCAGTTGCAGGGTCGCCAGATTCGCAACACATTTTTGAGCGGACTGAAGCCGCTGCTACCGAATCAACGGCTCGTTGGAAGAGCAAGAACGCTTCGATACGTCGCGCTCCGAGAGGACCGCCTTCCTGACCTGTCGGCTGGCCAGAATGCTCAGCGTAGGGTCGTTGAGGCAATGTCTAACGGAGACGTTCTCGTCATCGAAGCAAGAGATGTCCCAGACGCAGGAACTGTCGGTGACATCTATGCCATGCGGGCCTACCACCTCGGTGCGATCGGAATCGTTACCGATGGTGCACTGCGTGACACTGGAGCGATTGCAGAACTTGGCCGACCCGTCTACCACCGCTCGTCACATGGAGCGACGTGGGGTCGTCAACATATGCCATTTAGTCACGACGAACCAATCACGTGTGCCGGCGTATTCGTCGAGCCTGGTGACATCATCGTTGGAGACGAAGATGGAGCAGTAGTTATCCCGCATGCGCTCGCTGAAGAAGTTGCAGCCGATGCGAAAGCCCAGGAGCACCGTGAGGCATTTGCGATCGAACGCGTCAGAGCCGGGGAATCTCCACGTGGCCTTTTTCCGCTGTCTGATGAGCGTCGGCCCGAGTACGAGGAGTGGGCCCGGATACAGCGTCCTTCGTCATAGATTTGGTCAGCACCTCTAACATTGACCCAAGGCTCGTCGCTATTCAGGAAGTTGTCGGCTGACCATCTCGGTCAACAACGCTGTATCAACTTCCCAGTCATTGGGAACCTGAACAGTCTTCTTGTTGCGCTTCAAGCCAGAAAGTTGCGGTTCAAGGGTGTCGAGTACGTCTGCATTGAAAGGTGCTACGAGTAAATGGTTTTTCGCTGCACTAAGACCGAAGTAGTAGCGCTTTCCTTCACGAAACATCGGTTGGTTCCAGGCGATCACAAGTTCTAGTTGCGGGAATGCTGACCCGATGGTGTCAAGAATGAACTGTGCCGTCGATCGTTGCGGATCAGGTAATGCATTGACGTAGTCAGAGGGAGTCTCAACTCGACGAGATGAGGTTGAGCCTTTCATATACATAATCAGGGCATTTGCCTGGGCTCTGGTGAAGCCGTGCTCATCTCGAAGGGTTTCCATCTGCTCTTCGTACTTGCGGCCGGTCTGCGACTCCATGAATTGAAACCAATGAGCCATTGGTTTGCCAGTTCGCTTTTCAATTCCGGGGAACTGTGCTTCTCGTCGCGGGTCTCGCTCAGCCATTCGTTGCTCCTCAAATTTGTGAGTTATTGCAAGATGAGTCGCCTATAGCGCAGGAGCGACGACCGAATCACCGCGACGCTCGAGTAGCCGCTCTGCGACTCGGGCACTCTTGTCGAGTCGAACCATCAGCGCCTCGCGAGCCTTGTTGCCGGCATCGCTCAGGCCGGACATTTTGTCGACTGCCCATTGATGCAAGACCACCGGAACGAGAATCTGCTTGTGATGAACCGCAAGATCGTAGATACCTGCAGAGGCGATGCGGCGGGCATGGGCAGCAAAATCACGAATACCGAAGCCGGGCATCTCGAATCCTGAAACCTGTCGAAGTACGGCTGACATCATTTGGTCTGGAGCAATTTTAAAAGCTGCTGCCGCGAGGTCTCGGTAGAACAAGTGATGAAGGTTCTCGTCAGCTGCCACTCGAGACATCACTTCATGTCCGACCGGGTCACCGATCATTGCGCCAGTTGTGCGGTGCGCAATACGGGTGGCCAGTTCTTGAAGCGAGAGATACACGAGTGCGTCACATACCGATGGCGGCTCAGGAATCTTGCCCAAGCTCACCTGAGCCATCCGGTCACGTTCTAGAGCAACTGGGTCAACTGCACGGGTGGTCATGAGGTAGCCGTAAATCGCCATTGAGTGGCGACCCTCTTCAGCGGTCCACCGTCGCACCCATTCACCCCACGCGCCATCGTTACCGAGGGTGTTTTCAACGGTCCTGAAGTAGTAGGGAAGATTGTCCTCAGTGAGCAGGTTCACGATCAACGAAGATCGAATGGCTTCGTCAATGACTGCGCCACCGAGATCGGCATCGGTGTCGCGCCATTCGCCTTCTTGGTGTTCACGACCTCGTTCGTAGGGGACGTATTCGTGCGGAAACCACTCTTTGGACCGCTCGAGGTGACGTTCGAGAAGTCGCTCGACGTCTGAGTCGAGTTCTCGTAACAACACTGCTTCTTCGATCACACATGCACCCTAGGCGATGAGGGGAGGTTGCCAACCATCACGCCACCATGACATCGGGCACGATCGCCTTGAGACATGAACGATCTCACGTACCGCTGCGGCGCCCCCGGCAGGACTCGAACCTGCGACCTGCGGTTTAGGAAACCGTTGCTCTATCCACTGAGCTACGGGGGCGAGGATGGTCCGAAACGTGGTCCGAAATTCGCTCGGTTCGCCTCGATCTATCGGTAGTTGAGGTTAGCGGGGAAAGTTGAGGGCCTGAAGAGCGACGATGCGCTCGAGCTGCTAGCGGCTGGGCGTGCCGGACTGGCCCGCTATGGAGCGGTGACGGACCCGCACGCACAAGAGTGCGCCGACCGCGATGAGCAGCAGCGCAACAAGAGTTGAGTTCGTCGATGCCCCGGTGATCGGAAGCGCTGGCGCCTCAACAACGTCAGCAGCCAGCACCTGAATGCCCATGGACACCTGAACGTCTGACGTTGCCAACACCAGCGTGTGATCACCCGACGGGATCGTCGCGAAAAGTGTTCCACTCAGACCGAAGGTGCCATCGCCCGCGGTGACGAGCTCCGCAACGAGAGTCGGAGTCGACATCACGTACACCTGGACACTGGCATTCCCTTCTAAACCGCCACCGGCGAACCCGAACGTTGAACCCGCCGGCACCGAGAGCGCACCCGTCTCCGCCACGCTCGCGCCCTCGGCCGCGACCATCATCGCAACACCGCCGGTCTCGACGACCACGACACTCTCCGCCGGCACGTCGACCGACGCTCCGTTGACATCGGTAAGCAGGCCGCGAACGGACGCCCCAGTTTCCGTCGCCGCTACCTCCAGTCGACTGGCAAACGACTCGGGCAACTTGGCACTGAAGCCCACTACTAGTTCTCGTGCGGTCTCCTGAACCTGCGCGATCTCGGCGGCCGTCCTGCGCTCTGGTGCCACCTGAGCAGCAGGGGAACTCACCGAACCCAACTGCACGTCAGTGACCACCCCGTTCACAATGGCAACGGCCTGACCTGGAGGACGCGTGAGGGTCGCTGCGTTGCCGGGGTTCACGAAACTCGGTCGGCTACCGCTGCTCGGGGACGTTGCCGGCACCTCGGTGACCGTCGGTGCTTCACTCGACTCTGGTCGCCCCGAACCCTCACCCGGACGACTCGCTGCCACCGTTGTGGTTGTTGTCGTCGTAGTTGTGGTTGTTGTCGTCGTAGTTGTGGTTGTTGTCGTCGTAGTTGTGGTTGTTGTCGTCGCCGGCGAGAGAGTCACGGCCGATGACGGTGAGCCCGTACCGACCGCGTTCGTAGCCGCAACGGTCACCGAATACGAGGTCCCGTTGTCGAGTCCAGTGAATACACACGACGTCGAATTCGATGGCGACGGCGTACACGTCGAACCCGACGAGGTCGACGCCGTATACGACGTGATCGCAGACCCGCCGTTACTCGCCGGTGCCGTCCACGACACGGTCAACTGCGTGTTCCCCGCCACCAACGACACCGACGTCGGAGCCCCAGGAACCGTCACCGGCGTACCAGACACCGAACTCGACGCCGGGCCGGCCCCCTGAGAGTTCGTCGCGGTCACCGACACCGAATACGACGTCCCATTCGTCAAACCCGTAATCACACAAGACGACGTCGACGTGGAACATGTCGAACCCGACGAAGTCGACGCCGTATACGACGTGATCGCAGACCCGCCGTTACTCGCCGGTGCCGTCCACGACACGGTCAACTGCGTGTTCCCCGCCACCAACGACACCGACGTCGGAGCCCCAGGAACCGTCACCGGCGTACCAGACACCGAACTCGACGCCGGGCCGGTCCCCTGAGAGTTCGTCGCGGTCACCGACACCGAATACGACGTCCCATTCGTCAAACCCGTAATCACACAAGACGACGTCGACGTGGAACATGTCGAGCCCGATGCGGTCGATGCCACGTATCCGGTGATCGCCGATCCGCCATCATCAACAGGTGCTGACCACGTCACAGTGATCTGCCCATCACCGGCATCCAGCGACACCCCGGTCGGCTGCCCGGGAACATTCGGGGTGCGGGTCACCGTGATCGTGTAGGTGGCCGACGTGCCATCGGGCGCTTCGACAACGACGGGGACCTCATTCGATCCGTAAGCGAGCGAGATGGAGTGGGATGTTGATCCGTTCGCCACAGCAGAACCGCTCACCGACGTGGTCGATGCGGCGACGGCGACCGGCACGATCTGCACGGACGACTCCGCAGTGGTCAGGCTGTACTCGGTGACCGCCGGGTCGAATGATGGCGAAAGCGTCTCTCCGCTCACCGACATCGCGGCAAGCGTCGAATCTGACTTACTGAACGCCCTGATCGCCCGAAAAGTACTTAGCGCAGTTTTGGTGTTGTCGTAGAAGTGGGAGTTGCGTCTCGAGTCATACGAATAGAACCAGTTCGAATTCATTTCTGTCGACGTTCCAAGCTCGCCGAAGTCGGTGGAGTACGCACTCGAATCCATGTCCTTTACTTCCTGGACCGATGGCAGGAACCAGTCTCCATGTCCACTACTGCTCACAAAGGCGTCCGCATTCGTTGCCGCGTACCCCGCTGACGAGTCGAAATTGATGATCGCCGCAGTGTTCTGCGCGCCGTAGCCCCTGTTGTAAGAGGTGCCGCCAATAGCCCCGGTCCTCGGGCTCCACGCACTCCGAGTTGTAGTCCAATCCGAACCGGCGACTTCCAGAAAGTGGCAGGTCTCGGAGCGAGTGACGCCGCAGAGAAAGCCGGTCGAGTCGTAGTAATAGACCGTCCCTCCACCCGGACCTGGGGTGTTCGCCCACGGAGCGACCCCATACGCCTCGACCGGTCCGCCTGGTCCGACCGCCAATCCCGTCGCACCGATGAGGACAACGAACATCGCCCAGCAAGATCGAGCGGTTCTCCCACCTCGATTGACGTATCGGATCCAACTACCGAACATGAGCTAAAGATACCCTTGGTACAAAACTTGAATGTACCAATGATACAAAAATCTCTGATTATTCTTTTGGCATGGCCAAGACACCCTCTGACCCACCAAAGCGTCGCTACCGTTCGCGAGGCTCGTCGATGGACGCCCTCAGAGCGTCAGCAATGGAACTCCTGCTGACCCATCACCCCGAACACATCACCATCCGCGACATCGCGGAACTTGCCGATGTCGCTCACGTCTACATCCCGCAGTACTTCGGCGGAAAAGCTGAGCTGTTCGCCGACATCTACCCAACCGCAGCCGTCGAGGCTGCGTCAGCGGTCGCCTGGCCGCCGCTGTCAACGACGGAGATCAAGCCAGAACTGCTCCGGCTGGCCCGGCTCGCACTTTGGCTGGCTGCGAACCATCCCGGTGGCGTCCCGGCTGGGCCGCGACCCGTCGTCAGCAGGCTCCCCGACGTCCTCACCGAGCGGTATCAACTCGATGAACACACCGCTCACCTGCTGACTGAGCGACTGATCGCTCTCGTGACCATGTTTGCGGGGGCGCCAACGGTCGTGAGCCCTGACCCCATCGATCTCGCCGCTCACATCGATCTCGAAGTTCGCATCCTGACCGCGCTCGCAAACGAGTCCGCTCAAGACTCAAGCAGGTGACATCCGGGAGCGCCCTCAGGTTCTCGGATCGAGCCCGATCGGGTTCGGATACGGAATCGCCTCCGCGGCACGGATCATCTCAGCTCCCGATTCGAGGTGGCCGAGCACCAGTTCGTGCGCTTCGCCGAGCCGCGATAGGACGCCAAACACCTGACGGTCGGTTAGGTCCTCGATCTCAGCGCGAAGCGAACGGCCCGCGTCGGTCAACCGTCTTTCGCCGTCGACGAGGCCGTGCTGACCAAGCCGAGAAAGCGCAGTCTCAAGATGTCGACGCTCCCAACCTCGCGACTGCTCGAACAACTCCAGGTCGATACCGCGCTCGGCGGCGACTAACGGTGCGTTCCAGATTCGGTGTTCTGGCGTTCCATCGCGATTACAACACGCTTCTCAACACGCTGAGAATCAACGGTTTCAGAGTTTCGAACCAGCCCCACGGGGGCAGGATGACCCGAAACATGCCCGAACCAAGAGAGCAGCGCTTTGGGTTACCGGCTATTGAGGCTAGCGGTCTTCATCACGGCCAATCGTTTCCTCGGCGCGCCAAACAATCTGCGCCGACCTCCCATGACACCTTCACCCTCATGAGCCACATGTGCTGATGCTGATGGGCCGCAGTGCGTCTCGAAGCGCCTGTTCCATCGCCATCAACTGCAGATCCACCTCAGTGAGGCACCGTCATGCCACGCTGTTCCCATGGCAATGGAAACTCCGTCGACAACGACTCAGCTCACAGGCCAACAGACTGATGGCAACTCAGCAGAATGCCGGACAAAGTTTGGAACCTTTCCTGAATGCCCACTCTGCGGATCAGAACTCCACCCCGAACATGCCCACTTCAAGTGCCGGGGATGCGGGTGGCGAGATTCTTGTTGCGACTAGGTCACAGCGA
>Ga0181602_10004296_pt1 | contig 11028 bp, 11 predicted proteins | sample 041ome_14_FD_148640 | JGI IMG/M metagenome (GOLD analysis project Ga0181602, IMG submission 148640) | Coastal salt marsh microbial communities from the Groves Creek Marsh, Skidaway Island, Georgia - 041408US metaG (spades assembly) | ecosystem: Environmental > Aquatic > Marine > Intertidal zone...
AGAAGTAACCATAATAAGGTAGGGGGGGATGATGAGCACGATTAAAGAGATTATTTTTACAACACTACATGTGGTTATAATTAGTACTGGGGTATTAGTAGGTATTAAAACGCTAGATTATTTAGAGGTAGCTATGGTATCGGAAGATGCACGAACACGTTACTACAACGACTTGAAGTTGGCATGCTCACAGTATAAAGCAGCAGAGGTGAATAGATAAGTTAGATAAAAAGCCCCGGCGGTGAAAGGAGAAGAGGCACCGGGGCTTTTTAGAGTGGGGCGTGGTTAATATATTACTAACGAACTAAAGTGTCAATAGGCGTAGCCTAATAAATCAGGAGTAACTGAATGGACGCATGGTCTTACAGCAGTTTAAACACATTCAAACAGTGCCCGAAAAAGTATTACCACTTGCGAGTAAAGAAAGATGTAAAGGATAAAGGTAATACCGCTACGATTTATGGCAACAAGCTACACAGAGCGGCAGAAAACTTTATCAAGTTAGGTGAAGACTTACCTAAAGAATTTAGTTTCATGCAGAAGACTATGGATACTATAGCAAGGATAAAGGGTGAGGTTCATTGTGAGATAAGAATGGGGGTAGCCAAAGAAGATGGCGATTACAAACCCGCAAAGTTTTTTGGTTCAGATACTTGGTACAGAGGTATTGCAGATTTACTTATTGTTAACGACGATAAAGGTTATCTTATTGATTACAAGTCCAGCAAGAACGCTAAATATGCTGACACCAAACAATTAGATTTACTTGCGGCTTCTGTATTTACACATTTCCCACAAATTAAAGTTATAAAATCAGCATTAGCTTTTGTTGTTGCTAATGACATAGTCACAAAAGAACACAAATCTGAATTACGTAAGTCTTATTTTTCTACGTTTGACCCAGAGTTAAATAGATTGCAGGTCGCGTTAGAAGAAGATGTTTGGAACGCAGTAAGTGGCCCATTGTGTGCTTACTGTCCGGTTACTAAATGCCCACATTGGAGGGAAAGAAAATGACCAAAGACTATGAAAAAGCAGTACATGATTCACTATACAACAGCACTATAACGGGGGGTGACCCAAAACAGTTTTTAGAAGAACTACTGGAGCTGCGAAAAGCCCCTCTTTCAGATATAAACGTTTTGCAGGCATTCCAGCGCGGGGCAAGAGAAGCCGCGATAGAGAAGTATCTGGATGAGCAGGGCTACCCATACCCGGCGAGGGAGGAGCAATGAAGGCGGAACTAAAAAAACCATCTGAGGAAGAAATAAATGCCCTACTTGCTTTAGGACTAAAAGTTACAAAGGGCTATACGTTTCTTACTTCTCGGCAACTCCGGGAGATAGATGATTTCGCTAGGCGGCGAAGGATGGACTTTGACAAATACTTAAACATGGTAAAAGAGGCCATACACTAATGAATAAGCGCAACTATAGAAAAGAGTATGACAAATACCAAGGTACCGAAGAGCAGAAGAAAAAACGCGCTCAACGCAATGCCGCAAGACGTAAAGCGGAACTGGAAGGGAAGGTTAAAAAAGGTGATGGTAAAGACGTAGCACACAAGAAAGCCATATCCAAAGGCGGTAAAAACAAAGGCAACACTAAGGTTGAGGACGCTGGTAGGAACCGTTCTTTCAGCCGCAACTCGCAAGGAAAACTTGTTTCAGAGACCAGCAAAAGGGAACGCAGTAAAAAAGCATGAAGATTGTTAAAGACCGAGCCTTAGTCCTTAAAACTAAGAGACCGCATCTTGTCACTGAGCATGTAGAAAAAGCAAAAGTGATAAGCGAAGACAAAGGTGTGTATGAACTTGCTGTTAACTGGGGGCTAAAAGAAGCCCAGTTCTTAGCGTCCTTGCGCATAAAAGATGTACCTTCTCCAATACAGAGAGACTACGAATGGACAGGGCGTTACAAACCTTTTGATCATCAACTGAAAACATCAGCCTTCTTATCTTTACGCAAGAGAGCTTTTTGTTTTAACGAACAAGGTACAGGCAAGACTGCGTCAGTTATATGGGCAGCGGATTACCTTATGAAACAGAGGTTAGTCCATAGGGTGCTAGTGGTATGCCCACTTTCTATTATGAAATCTGCATGGCAAGCTGACTTGTTTACCTTTGCAATGCACCGCAGTGTTTCTGTGTGCCACGGCACCTCTGACCAAAGACGAAAGATACTAGAGCACGGCAGTCAGTTCGTAATTATAAATTACGATGGGGTAAATGTAGTAAAAGAAGAAATTATGAATGGCGGGTTTGACATGATTGTAGTAGATGAAGCCAACGCATATAAAAATGCTCAGACTTCTAGGTGGAAAACTATGAACAAGATAGCCGCTAACGTTGAATGGTTGTGGATGCTTACGGGTACTCCCGCAGCTCAAAGCCCAGTAGATGCGTTTGGATTGGCAAAGTTGGTTAACCCTGAGAACGCCCCTAAATACTTTGGTGCCTTCAAAGACAAGGTTATGTACAAAGTATCGCAGTTTATATGGAGACCCAAGGATGACGCAGACAAAATAGTGCACGAAGTATTACAACCCGCTATAAGGTTTGAAAAAAATCAATGCTTAGACTTACCTGCCGTTACGCATGTTGAACGCGAAGCCCCGCTAACAAAACAGCAGGAGAAATACTACAAGCTACTTAAAGATTTGATGACTATGGAAGCTGGGGGTGAGCAAGTAACAGCGGTTAATGCGGCTGTGCAGTTAAACAAGCTACTCCAAATAACAGGGGGTGCGGTCTATACGGATGATAAAGAAGTTATTGAGTTTGATGTTAGCAACAGATTGAAGGTGGTGCTTGAAGCCATACAAGAAGCTAGTCATAAAGTACTGGTCTTTGTACCTTTCAGTCACACTATAGATTTACTTTCTGAGTTTTTGACCAAGAATAAAATATCTAATTCAGTCATATCTGGTAAGGTATCTGTAAACAAACGCGCAGAAATAATAGACAAGTTTCAAACTGAAAAAGACCCGCATGTGCTGGTCATACAACCTCAAGCCGCATCTCATGGACTTACACTTACAGCTGCCAACACAATAATTTGGTACTCACCTGTTACCAGTGTCGAGACATACCTACAGGCTAACGCTAGGATTGACAGACCCGGACAGCATAACCCAATGACGGTTATACACATCCAAGGAAGCCCAGTTGAATACCGCTTGTACTCCATGCTAAGAAACAACATAGACAACCACAATAAAATTATTGACCTATATCGACAAGTACTTTCATAAATCTCTTGACATTGTAAAGGGAAGTAGTAAACTTGTTAGCCCACTTGTAAGGAGAAGCTATGAAAGACAAATCAACATCTGACTTATCTAAGGTTTACCTAAAGATAAGAAACGCTATAAAGCAAAAGGAAGAAGAAGTAAAAAAGCTTAAGGAAGAGCTAGCCATTTTTGAATCTGCATTACTAGAAAAATGCGAAGCTGAAGGGTCAAACAGTATCTCTACCCCAGAAGGCACAGTGATTAGAAGACTGCTTCAGAACTACTGGACTAGCGATTGGGATCATATGTATGAATTAGTAGCAGAGCACGGTGCTTATCACCTGCTTGAAAAAAGAATACATAATGGAAACATGAAAGAGTTTTTAGCTGAAAACCCCGATGCTATACCTAGAGGGCTACAGCAATCATCAAAATACGTGATAAGCGTAAGAAAACCATCCTCTAAATAGGAGAGCAACAATGTCAAAAGAAGTATCAATTTTTACACAACAAAAAGCAGTAACTGTATCAGGCAGGCGTAGTGCCCTTGCGGAAACTATGTCTAAAGGTAACGTAGCATCTAACCGTAGGATTGCTACAAACACCAACGGAACATTCAAAAAGAAGATTGGTAAAGCTCAGGTGGGCGATACAATTAAGGGTGAGTTCAACTGCATCATCGTTAACGCACTGCCAGCTGTATCTCGCATTTTCTACAAGGAAGCCTACGACGCAGATAAGGAAGCTACCTTACCTAACTGTTGGTCAAACCTAGGCGACAAACCGGAAGAAGGCGCGGCAGACAAGCAAAGCGCTAACTGCGCTAGCTGCCCACAGAATATAGCAGGGTCGGGTGGGGGTACACGCAAGGCTTGTAGGTACCAGCGCCGTGTAGCAATACTATTAGAGGGTGACCCAAGTGGTGATGTTTGGCAGTTTGCAATACCCGCTAAGTCTCTGTTCGGGAAGGGTACCGGTAACGTGCACCCATTTGAGGAATATGTAAAGTACTTACTACTTAACAAGCAGGCACCAGATACTGTAGTAACTACAGTGGCTTACGACACTAACGCTGAGACTATGGAGCTTACATTCTCTCCAGTTCGCGAGGTTAGTGATGAGGAATACGAGCTTGTACAGCAAGCACAACAACAACCTGAAGCAGATATGTACACCAAGATAACTGTAGCTCAGGCCGATGGTGTATCTAAGCTGCCTAAAACCGAAGAAGCTAAGCCTAAAATAGAAAGAAGTGAAGAACCAGAAGAAGTTGAATTCGTTGAAGTTCAAGAGGCAGAACCAGTAAAACGCGCTAAGAAAGAAGAAGAAACTGTGGATGCTTCTGACAGTCTTGTAGATAGTGTTTTTGAAAAATGGGCTGTAGAAGACGAAGAATGAGTATTGGGTATACACGCTACTTAATAGAGGCTAACAGTGAAGCTCCAGATACTCTTGGGGTTAGACTTGGCAAGTGGGCAATAAAGCATGACGTGCCTGCAAGCCAAGTCGCCTTAGAGTTTGGGGTTAGTAGGCAGACGGTGTATAACTGGTTTATGGGGAAGCATGAGCCTAAAGACTATTTAGTAAAACAAATACGATACCGAATCCGTAGGAAGCCTTAAAAATTAAAAACATCGAGTTATATCGAGGGCCAAGTGCCCCCTGCGAAAACGTAAATGGAAAACTTTGACCTAATAAAAGCGGTACAACCGGATAGTGGTTACTTCTGCGCGTTCGGTGTTAAAAATGAAAACCCTAAACAAAAGCTGTACAAAACAAGACAAGAGTTTGATGCTGGAGTACAAGAACTTTTAGCCGCTAACTACAATGTTTTCTATGCTGTAGCTAAGTTTAAAACGGGAGAAAGCAGGAAGAAGTCTAACGTGCAAAGCCTAAAGGCGCTATGGTTAGATCTTGACTGCGCTCCCGGTAAAGAAGTTGTTAACGAGAAGACTGGCAGGCCAGAAGGATACATATCAAAAAAAGAAGCCAAGAAAGCCTTAATAGAATTCTGCGATAACGTAGGAATGCCAAGCCCTACCGTAGTTAATTCTGGTAGAGGCTACCATGTGTACTGGATACTAGAGGAAGAAGTAACCCCAGAGCAGTGGGAACCTGTGGCTTATAGATTACGTGATGTTTGCAACAACCAAGAACTCTACGTAGACAACAACGTTTTTGATGTAGCTCGTGTTTTAAGAGTACCAAACACTTTAAATTTTAAAGAAGACCCACCTCTACCAGTCGCCGTAGAAACGGTATCTGCGCCAGTAGCCTTGCAAACTTTAAAAGACATACTTGGTGTGGAGGACACACCTATTGAGGGGAATCGTGTACAACGCAGAAATAGTCTCTTAGGCCAACGCATGAGGGGCAATTTGGAATACAGCTTTACTAAGATAATGGTTAAATCTAGCAAGGGTGTGGGGTGTGCACAACTTCTAGACTGTTTTAATAACCAAGCTACGCTGTCTGAGCCAAGGTGGTTCAATGCTTTGTCTGTAGCTTCTAAATGTAAGGACGCTGAAAAAGCTATCCATAGAATGTCTGAGGGGCACCCAGATTATGACTACTCGGCTACAGAAAGAAAGGTGCAGCATATACAAGACTCCCATAGTTGTGATCAATTCGAGCAGAACAACCCCGGAGGCTGTAAGGGTTGCCCGAACAAAGGCAAAATTAAAAAGCCAATAGAACTAGGTAAAGATGTAATAGCATCCAGTACATCTTTAGAGGATGTTGATTTAGATTCGATTAACAGGCAGAAGCCGGAAGACTCAGCTCCTAGTAAGTTACCACCGCCACCAGACGGGTACGCCAGAGGGCAAAACGGTGGTGTTTACTGGGACTCAGGAGAAGAACTTAAGTGCGTCTACGAGCATGACTTATACATAATAAACATACTAGAAGACCCCGGTATAGGAGACGTGCTAGTACTTAGAGTGCACTTACCAAAAGATGGGGTTAGGGAAATTGTAGTACCTTTTTCCAAGTTTGTAGACCAAGCAGAATTTAAAAGAAAACTTGCCGAGAAAGGCATTATATGTGCGCCGGGGCAAGACAAGTTAATGTATCAATATGTGTTATCTAGCGTAAAAGAGCTACAAGAAATAAGGAGAGCAGAGAAAATGTCATCACAGTTTGGCTGGTTAGACAACGATACTAAGTTTTTAGTGGGTACTAGAGAAATAGCAGTGGACGGTGTTTACCATCGTACTCCTTCGTCTGCTACGGAACCTATGATTGAAAAGCTAGAGCCTATGGGAGATTTAGAAGAATGGAAAAAAGTCTGGGCGCTGTATGGTAGAGAAGGTCTAGAAGTGCAGGCATTTGCCGCACTAGCCGGTTTTGCCTCACCCCTACTTAAGTTCACCGGGCAGAAGGGCGTTATAATAAGTTTGGTTCATAGCCGTGCAGGTACGGGTAAAACTACGGTACTGAGGATGGCTAATAGTGTTTTTGGTGACCCTGAAGGGTTGCTGGGTATTGAAGATGACACTTATGCAGGCAAGATTTTAAAGGCAGGTCTTTTAAACAACCTATGCAATACAATAGACGAACTTACAAATATACCTCACGAAAAACTAAGTTCTTTAGTTTATGCGCTCTCTCAGGGTAAAGGCAAAGATAAGAGTGAAACACATACAAACAAACTTCGGCAGAACAACGTCACTTGGAGAAGCACGACTCTTCTAAGCTCAAACAGTTCTCAATACCAAAAACTAAGCATAGGCAAGAAAGTACCAGACGGCGAGTACATGCGTATGTTGGAGTTTAAAGTCGAGTACACTGGGCCAATAATAAGCAAAGACGAAGGTCGTGAGCACTTTGATCACATACTTACAAAAAACTATGGGCACGCAATAGTGCCGTTTATCCAGTGGGTAATAGCCAATACAGATGACGCTAAATTAACTATGGACAAAATCCAACGTACCATAGATAGAGATCTTAAACTCACCCAAAGAGAAAGAAACTGGTCAGCGGTAGTTGCAGCAGTACTAACCGCAGGTTATATAGCTGATAGAGTTGGACTGCTAGTTGGTTGGGATATAGACAGGATTTACCAAAGAGTAGTACCTAAACTTTTAGAAATGAGAGAATTAACTTCTGCCCCAGTTAGTAGCGCGGTTGCAGTTATAGGCGATTACTTAAACATTAAATACGCTAGAAACACCCTTGACATAGACACAGGTTCTAACAAAACGTCTAACAAGATTATCAATATTAGAAAAGAGCCTACAGGCAGTTTGGATGTTAGGATAGAAAATGACACGAGTCAGGCGTTCATTGCTGTTCAAGCGTTCAGGCGCTACTGCACTGAGTTCCAAGTAGACTATAACGACACTAAAAAAGAGCTACAAGCGAAGGGTATATACAAAGACACAAAGAGTACAAGGCTGGGCACGGGATGGTCAACTGGCACCCCAGTGCATTGCATGGTGCTTGATACTTCTAACTCCGAGTTTGTAGACGTTGAAAATATAAGAGAGCATGCCGAAGAAGATGAAGATAGAGAAAGTGACTTATCAGATAAACTGGATCAACTTTAAGAAGGGGTACTCTTTTTTCATACCCTGCCTCGACGCAAAAGAAAGCCGTATAAAAATAGAAAAAGAAACTAAACGTCTTAAGTATCCTGTGGTTACTAAAGTAGTTATAGAAGACGGAGTGCGCGGGGTAAGGGTATGGAGGATTTAAAACCTGCCGTCGTATAGACGCTCGTATTCTCTTCTGCCAAGCTCGGTAACTCTAAGCCCATTTACACTAGAATCCATATTGTCCTGCTTACTCCGAATAGAACGCTCTATAGTGTTTGGTTTGATTAGGCCGGGGTATTTTGCCCCAAGATCCATTAGTTTTCTTCTCATTTTATTTTCAGCAGCTTTGTCACCTATTCGTCGTGCTTGGAAAATCCCTTCAAGGTAACTTGCTTTCAAGTCAGCTACAACATCTTGCCTTCCACCAACGAAAGATCTTATTTCGTACGTCAAGGATTCTTCCACCGAAGTAAAACCAAAAGCCTTAGAGAAGATGTCAAAAGCATCTAAGTCTGTTGTTACATCATCCCCACGTAAAGTCATTACCCCACCTTCCTGTAAATACCTATAGGCTTTCAACGGGTTCCTCATAAAACTAGGTAACATATACTCAAATGCTCTGTAGGTATTACCTCTAGCAAGCTCCTGCTGCGCTCTGTCAAACCCTTTTACGACGGAACCTATAGGGCCAAGAGCACCCCATAAAGCAGTCATCATTATGCCATCCTCTGCTACGCCGCGTGGGTCGTCTCTCCAAAGTATGTCATTTGCAAGAGATACTCGGCTTTGTATTTCCATACCAGTAAAGTAATTTAACGGCCCTTTGTAGCCTATTTCATCCCAGAAAAGTAAAGCCTCTTCTCTTGGGTTGTAATACTCGTCATCGTCGCCAGTAAGCGCGTGTAATAAGTATTGCATAGTAGTAAACGCACCATAAAAAGGTATGCCTGCTACACCTAGTAAACTAGTACTTACTGCAAAGGTGCCTGCTAACTGCCTACGAGCTATCCTTCTAACCTCTGGAGATTCCCCACTGAAAGCATCTACCGCATTGGCGGCTATCACATAGGCAGAGTTAAGGTTAAAACTTTTAAATGTACCGAACACACGACCAATTGGGTTCTGCATTATGGATGCCCCAGTAGCGGCAGTGCCGGAAGTGTTTATCTTCTTAACTGTTCTGAGCGCAAAATCTATGGCTTCTTCTTCACTTAAAGGTTTTTGATTTAAGGAACGGTTACCTTTTAACGCCAACTCAAAAGCTGCTATTGCTGTTACAGCCCTGTTATACTGCTCAGTTTTTGCGAAAGGGTATGATAGTAGTCCTGATATTTTATTCCATAATTTCTTACCACCAGTGGCATCTGCTTTTGCCATGCCCAATATTTCTCTATCTTGCGTGTGCCCCAACTGCCCTTGCCTAATCATACGGTCGTGCAAATTAGCGTACTTTTTAATTTCTCCCCAATTCTCATTTCTTATTAAGGGAGCGATTTTACCGGCTTTAGTTAGTTCTGCTGCTGCTGCTGTAAACCCAAACTGTCCACCCAGTTGAGGGTAAGCAAATAATGGTAGAGTAGAAATATTAACAGCTGCGGACGACACATTACCCAAGATAAAGTAAGAGTAACTAGTTGTTGTAGCGAGACTTACGAACCCAGAGAAGTGAGGGTCACGTAAGAAATCAGCTCTTTGTGTTATGCTTTTACTGATTGACCCTATATCACCCTTAGCGTTTAACGCTTCTCTACTAGAAAAATAAGTTAAAGACTCATCTATTTGCGGCATATATTTCAAATCAGATAACTTACGTGCCCATTTAGGCATGGTAGCTCCATATACTCTAATCATGTCTTTAGACATGCCGGGTAAGTTTTCTGATTTTATAAAACTACGCATGATTGATTGTGCTGGGAACATAGTTAAATAAGTTTGGTACATAGTGTCTTTTATTTCTTGGCTTGTACCTTCAGGAAGTTCGGCTATAATTTTAGAAATTACTTGATTGCGCGGTACTGCGTTAGGGTCAAACTTAACTTCTTCCATTCTTTTGTATGTGCCGTACTCCCCTTCTTTTAACTTCAACGCCTTCACAGCTTCTGCCCGTAACCCCGCAGTCTCAAACTGCACAACAGTACGACCCTTCCCTTGGAAGTCATTTATATCTAAGACGTAATCACCAAACCTAAAGTTAGGCACGTAACCCTCTACCGGCTCTTTTTTCTCAAGTTCTGATTTTAAATCCGTAGTTGCGTCTTTACCTAGTAACGAAGAAATTAGCTCCCAATACTCATTGTATGATTTATCAAAGTCTTTTCGCATAGTAAGATACATATCTCTTACTGGCGTAGGCAGGTTTTTAAATATGTTGTTTAGGCGTTTGTAGTCTTTATTGTTTTTGTATCTCTCGTTTCTTTCTTCTTCTTTTAACAAGAAATTTATCCCTGCTGCTCTAGCGTCTACAGCCATAGCGCCCATGCGTTCTGTTTGCTTCGGATATTTATCTTCTGTCTTCTGGAACTTTTTAACATTGTCATTTGATTTCTCAGTTAAGAGTTCACTGTAGCCAACTCTCTGCTCTTCCGCATCAGTCAGTTTTTTAAGCATCTCAACGGGTTTTTTAAAGGTAGAGTCCGATTTTGCTTTTATTTCAAAACGCTCAAGTATGTGCTCTAATCTAGCACCCTGCCAGATTAAGTCTTTTACTCCTTGGGGTGCTTCTTTTAAGAACTCTTCCGCTTCTACTTTTAATCTTGAGTCACCCTTGTATCTACCGCTAGCTAAATCGTCCAGCACTTTCTGTGCTTCTTCGGAAGTACTAAAAAATAAACGGTCAGGCAAAGTTGCCTCTGCTGTGCCTGTTACTTCCACCAAATCTTTTATGTGTTTATAGGCCGCGTCATATGCAGTTTGCTGTTTACGTATGCCCACAAATCTAAGTATGGAATCTATTACCTTATCAAAAAATGTTTGTTTACCCTTCGGTGCTTTTATTGTTTTTAGTAGCCCTCTAAACTCTGCGTTACCCATGAACTCAGCAAGAAATTCCTGCGGGTCTACTCCGCCATAAGCGTTACCCATACGGTCTTTTATTTGAGCAAAGAAGCGAGCAAAGTCTCTTGCTATAAGTGATTTACGGTCAGCAACAGCTTCGGCTAGTCCGGCATGAGCAAACTCATGTATCAGCACGCCTTCGTTTAATCCATTTTCTCTGCTTAATACTATAGTGTCAGTAACAGTATTGTATAACCCACCCC
>Ga0181602_10004311_pt1 | contig 11007 bp, 4 predicted proteins | sample 041ome_14_FD_148640 | JGI IMG/M metagenome (GOLD analysis project Ga0181602, IMG submission 148640) | Coastal salt marsh microbial communities from the Groves Creek Marsh, Skidaway Island, Georgia - 041408US metaG (spades assembly) | ecosystem: Environmental > Aquatic > Marine > Intertidal zone...
GTCTTTTTTGACAATGCCTACTCCGCCAACCCGGTCTGCTCCCCCACCCGTGCCAGCGTGCTCACCGGCAAATATCCCAGCCGGATCGGGCTGACCAATCACAGCGGCAGTTCCGGTGCCCGTGGGCCCAAGTACATACTCGAACCACCCGCAGTGAAAGGCAATATGCCCAGCGAAGATCTCACCCTGGCGGAAGCATTTAAGAAACATGGCTACGCCACCGCCCATGTAGGCAAGTGGCACCTCCAGGCACACCACCAGAAAGGTACCGAGCACTACCCGGAAAACCATGGGTTTGATCTCAATGTGGCGGGCCATAAAATGGGGCAACCCGGTTCCTTTCTTTTTCCCTACAAAAGCAAACAGCACCCCAGCACCAATGTGCCAGGACTCGAAGACGGCAAACCCGGAGATTATTTAACCGATGTCCTGACCGACCATGCGATCAATTTCATTGAAGAGAAAAAAGACAGCCCCTTCTTTTTGAATTTCTGGTTTTACACCGTACACACACCCCTTGGGGCCAAACCCGCATTACTCAAAAAGTATCAGGAAAAAGCCAAGGCAATGGGCCTGGATAAAAAAGGGACTCCGGGCATTCCCGTTCATCAGAGCTTTGCTGATTCCCGTCAGGATAACCCCACCTATGCCGCGATGGTGGAAAGCCTCGATGAAAACATTGGCCGGGTACTCGCCACCCTCGATCGGCTGAACCTGCGGGACAACACCATCCTGCTTTTCTTTTCCGACAATGGCGGGCTTTCCACCGGAGGTAGCCAAAGTTCCGTCACATCCATCCTGCCCAACAAAGCGGGCAAGGCATGGGTCTACGAAGGAGGAATCCGCGTACCCTTGATCATGGACTATCCGGGCCTTACCCAAAGTAGTCGCACGATTTCGGAGCCTGTGATTAGTAACGATTTCTACCCCACCCTGCTCGATCTTGCCGGTTTGCCCCTCGAGCCCAAGCAGCATGTGGACGGAGTGTCCCTCAAGCCCTTACTAATTAAAGAAAACCAAAAACTAGGCCGGAAAGCCCTCTATTTTCATTATCCCCACTACCATCACATTAATAGCATGGGTCCATCGGGTGCCATTCGTATGGGGGATTTCAAACTGGTGATCAAGTATGAGGATTCCTCCACCGAGTTATACAACCTCTCCAATGACCGGGGAGAAATGGTCAATTTGGCACCCAAGAGAACCGGCATGGTCAACCAGATGAAAAAGAAATTTGATCAATGGATTGCTTCCACCGGATCCCTCATGCCCACGCTCAACCGGCAGTACCAGGGAGGCGCCAGTCAGGCGAGATTTTACACCCCTGTAAAAGATAAACAAGGCATGTATGCCGAAAGTAAGCCAAGCGACCAGAGTCTTCCCAAGGTCTTCCTCATTGGGGACTCTATTTCCATTGGATATACCCAGGATGTGATTCATTCCCTGCAGGACCGGGCATTTGTCAGCCGGGCAAAAGCAAACTGTGGAGACACCAACCGGGGGCTGTCGTCCCTGGATACTTGGTTGGGCGATACTAAGTGGGATTTGATTCACTTTAACTGGGGATTGCACGATCTATGCTACCGTAACCCGGCGGTAAAAAAGGTGGGAAATCGTGACAAGGTAAACGGCACGCAATCCGTACCTCCTGCTCTGTATGAGAAAAATTTGGAGGAACTGGTCCAGCGGTTAAAAAAGACCGGAGCCAAACTAATCTGGGCATCGACCACCAAAGTTCCGAAGGGAGAATCCGGCCGTTTTGAAGGGGATGAAATTAAATATAACCAGATTGCGGAAAAAATCATGAAGAAAAATGGCGTGCAAATCAACGACCTCCACAACTTGAGTTCCTCTTTAAAACCCGCTTTCTTTCGCAAACCCGGAGATGTGCACTTCACCACTCAAGGCTCTTCTGTGCTTGGCAATCAAGTGGCCGAAACCATTGCCAAGGCACTGGGTATCTAAGGCAGTTACTCAACCAGATGCGGGTTGTCCATTACTCAATCTTTTATAAATAAACTACTAATATGCGGTTCATGTTCCTTAAACCATCCATTCTTCTTTCATCCCTACTTCTGGGAGTGTCAGTCAGCCTATCGCTCTTTGCCGATCCTTACGCCAAGTCAGGCAACATCAAGCCAAGCATTGTTGAACTTAGCGAAGAAGAGGAGGCCAACATTCTCAAAGGTGTGAAAGTACCGGAAGGATTTGATCTCACTCTCTTTGCCCCCTGGCAATCCGCCAATTACCCGGTGTATGTGGCGGCCTCCCCAGCAGGAGACCTCTATGTATCCAGCGACGGTTGTGGATCGCTCGGGCGTGATAAAGACCGCGGGCGCGTCATGCGCCTTCGTGATAGCGACGATGATGGCCGGGCCGATGAAGTCACCGAATTCATTCCCTCCATTGATTCTCCCCGTGGCTTACTCTGGGATGAAGACCGACTCTATGTGCTCCACCCGCCCCACCTTTCGGTTTACTACGATCGCGACGGGGATGGTGTCTCAGAAGAAAACCGTAGGCTGGTCGATAACATCGCCTTCGATTTTAAGGAACGCCCCGCCGACCACACCACCAACGGGCTAGACCTCGGAGTGGATGGATGGATCTATATTTCCACTGGAGACTTTGGCTTTATGGAAGCCACCGGCAGCGATGGACGGAAACTTCAGGTTCGTGGGGGTGGCGTGGTCCGCGTACGCCCGGACGGTTCCGGGATTGAGCTCTTTTCCTATGGCACCCGAAATATTCTGGCAGTACCCACCAGTCCCCTGCTCGATCTGTTCGGCCGGGACAATACCAACGATGGAGGCGGCTGGAATGTACGCTTTCATAACTTCAGCGGCTTGGACGACCATGGCTACCCCCGCCTTTATTTAAACTTTCCTGAGGAAATCATTGCTCCCCTTGCCGACTATGGTGGAGGTTCCGGTTGTGGAGGCATGTACCTGCACGAGCCAGGCTTTCCCGATGAATGGAACCGTGCACCTATGACCTGCGACTGGGGAACCGCCGGGCTCTGGCAGCACAGCGTGGAAAGAAATGGTGCGGGATTTAAGGAAACTCAAGCACCCAAACGCTTTATTGAGGTACCCCGCCCCACCGATGCGGATGTGGATGGGATGAGTCGGGTCTATCAAGCTAGCTGGAAAGGACCCTCCAGTTTTAAGTGGGCTGGCCCCGAGCACGGCTATGTGGTCCAAACACGCCCCAAAGATTTTGAACCGGAAGAACTTCCACAATTCACCAAGCTGACCGACAAGGAACTCGTGAAAATCTTCGAGGGGGAAAGTCAGGTGCGTGCCGTTGCTGCCCAGCGTGTGCTTCTCCGCCGCAAATATTCTGCCGAGACCACCAGTCTGCTCAAGGAATTCATGGCGGATTCATCGAAGGAAACCCGATCCCGAGTACTCGCCCTCTACACCCTTTCCCAGCGGGGCATTTCCTCCAAGAATTCCGAGCAGGTGATCAGACATCTCCGCCCCTTCGCAGATGATGCCACCCTTGCTCCCTTCGTGATGCGTGCCCTTGGCGATATGGGGCTCGACCTTCGCACAGCTGGCAAATCGGGTGCAGCACCGGTCGATTTATTAATCGTGGGAGCTGAAAGTGCCGACCCCCGTACCCGGCTCGAGGCCATCGTGGCTGCCACCCGTCAGGGACTGCTAGAAGTGGCACCCGCGATTGCCCAGAGCCTCGGCCACTCCGATGCAACCCTCGCCCATGTGGCGTACCGCGGGCTTGCCCAACTTGGTGCCCACGAGCCAGCCCTGGCCGTTTTCCAAAATACCAATTCCAGCACTCAGCAGGTTCGTGGAGCCTCGCTTGCTTTGATGCGTATTCATAAGCAAGAGGTGGTCGATGCCATGCTGGATCATCTTAAGGACAAAAAAAACAAGCTCTTCCGTTCCTCTTTCGAAATACTTGCCCGGCTCTATCACCAGGAAAAAGCATGGGACCGCAAACACTGGGGTGGTCGGCCGGATACCCGCGGTCCGTATTACGAAATGGTCACCTGGGAACAATCCGATCGTATCTTGAAAGCCCTTCGTGGTGCCCTCTGGAAAATGCCCAAGGATGAAGTGGGCGAATATCTCTCTCTGCTTGGGAAAAACCGGATACAGGACAACGAGACACTTAACTCACTGATCGAATCCGCCAAGTACGACCCCTCTTTAATCCCGGTTTTATCCATCCAGCTAGCGGAATTCAAAGATCCGCCTGCCAATGGGCTCAATGTTTTGGCTGCTGCTCCCGCGAAGAATAAAATGAGAGGGTATGATCTAAGCACCATCGTCAAATGTTTGCTCAATGGGAAAAGACCCAAATATCTCAGCTCAATCATCGATTGTATTGTGGGGATCGAAGCACAGGGAAACTGGACTGCGTTACGCCCTGCCAAAGATTTATATCTCAAGAATAATGGTCGGATAGACGCCTATCAGGCAGAGCTTGCAGCCATTGCCCAAGGGGAGCCCAAAGACAGGAAAACCTTTTGGGCTTACGCTGGAATAATGGAAATTACCGGCAGGTCCAATGCCAATGCCGAAGCCAAGGCGAGCTCTAGGGATCTCATTGAAAAAGACTGGGCCGATCCTGCCCGGCGTGTCGTCCTGATTAACGCGGCGGTGGACTTGAAGAACCGTAATTATGATGAACAAATCATCCAAGCCACCGCAGATAAAGACAATGCGGTGCGTGCCGCAGCAGAGCGTGCCCTTCGGCACTTTAAAATAGACCCCAACGAAATCGACGCTACTCCCAAAGTATCCACCCTCTCTATGGAGGATGCCCTGGCACAGGTAAATAATACCAAGGGAGTACCCGCCCATGGCGAGGCAATATTTACCAAGGCTGCCTGTAACTCCTGTCATACCGTGAGTGAAGATGAGCCCCAGAAAGGCCCCTATCTTGGCAACATTGCTGCGATCTATCCGAGGAATGAACTCGCGGAAGCCATTCTCAACCCGGGCAAATCCATCGCCCAGGGCTTTGCCACCAACCTGGTCACCCTCAAGGATGGCAATGCGGTGATGGGCTTCATCACCTCCGAGACCACCGACCAATTAATTATGCGTGATATGGCCAGCCAGGAACACCAGCTCGCCAAGGCAGACATTACAGAGCGTACCAAAATGCCCAACTCGATGATGCCCGCCGGCCTGATGCACAACTTCTCGATCAAAGAATTTGCCTCCCTGCTCGATTATATCGTGGGTCTTTCATCGGGAAACAAATAATCAGCTTTTCGTCTCTTTAAATTTAGTGAGAGGAAATCTTCCCGCTGAATAATTATCGTCGGCAAAGATTCTGAATTAGTGGAGTATTTGGGGTGGAATGACACACCCCGACCCAGAACAGCACAATCAATTTCTTCGTCTCTATGTAGATAACGAGGAATCCCTTCGTGGGTATGTTCGCTCCCTCCTCCCCACCCTGGAGGATGCCCGGGAGGTGATGCAGAACACTGCCGCTATTTTGTGGAAAAAGTTTGAGCAACTGGATAATCCGGAAAACTTCCGCAAGTGGGCCTTTGGGGTGGCCCGATTTGAAGTGCTCTCTTATCGAAGAGACAAAGCCCGGGACCGCCATGTATTCAGTGAGGAACTACTGCTGCAACTCGCAGGCGAGGCCGAAAAATTTTCTGAGCAAACGATCGATGAAATCCTGGCATTAAAAAAATGCCTGAATAAACTGCCGGAAAAACAACGGGCACTGGTGAGCGAAGCCTATTCCGACCAAATCAAAATCAACGAGATTGCCAAACGTGAAGGACGCTCTGCGATGTCGGTTTATAAAGTTTTGCACCGGGCAAGAATGGCCCTGGCAGACTGTGTACAAATCACTTTGCAGGCTGAGGGAGGCCGGGCATGAAATCTTCGGAGCATGATCTCGAACTGACGCGGCGATATCTCGATGGCGATGCCACCCCTGAGGAAGTGGCAGAACTGGAAAAAAGAATGCTCGCAGACCCCCAATTGAGGGAAGACTTTCTACGCTATGCCCGGATTGATGCATCTCTTCTCGGCGTGGTTAATGATTCGGGCACTCTGCTGGATTATGAACCGGTAAAGAAAAAGCCCCAAAGAGGTTGGGCAATTGCCGCAGTGATTGCCCTGAGCTTTTTACTGCTTGCCCAGCTCCTCAACCAACCATGGGTAGATAACAACAGACAGGAAGTTGCCCGTTTTGGAAAAATTGAAAACTGCCGGTGGACAAATCAGGAAAAAATCCCTCTTTCCGGAGAACCGGTGACCGAAGGCCAAAGGATCGAAATTTCCTCAGGCAAGGTGGAACTGCTCTATCACAATGGTGCCCGTATCGAACTTACCGGGCCGTGCATTCTTGAGACAATTTCGGAGAAGGAAACCTTTCTAACCATGGGTACAGTAGATGTGGTTGCAGACTCTCCCGAGTCACAGGGTTTTATGGTACGCTCCCCCACCTCAACTTTTGAGGACCTGGGCACCGCATTTTCAGCTTCAGTTGCGCCGGATGGTTTGAGCCGCCTGGAGGTATCGGAGGGGGAGGTAAACCTGATCGTGGAACAGGACCACCAGCACCAGTTACTTCAGGCTGGGCAAACGATGCTGGTGGAACCAGGCGAACGAAAGATTCTCACCCGGATCGAATCAGGGGATGAATCCAAGGATTTCCGCTTTCCCACGATTGTACCACCAAGTAATCAGGACTATGCGGACATATCTCAGGGCTTTGCTTCGGCCAGCGTTGGCAGAGGTTTGCTGAGGTCGCGGCCAGATTGGACAGTCAATCCAAAGTCCATTCTCGATGGAAGTGGGCAAACCAACCAGGACTCACCTCGGGAATCTGTTTTTTTTGAGAACGATGTAAAGAATGGCAGCCTGTTGATCGATCTGGGGAAAGCGATTTCCATTGAGAAAATTAATTCCTATTCCTGGCACCAGCATAACCGCATTCCTGAACACAATGACCGGGCCCAGCAAAAGTTTACCCTCTTTGGATGGCCGGACAAGGAGCTCCCCAATCTGGAGATACCGGCAAGGGAGAGTGGATGGGTACGGATTGCCCGGGTAAACAGCGAACAATTCTTCCATGTCAAACAATTGGATAACCGGCCGTCGCAGCAGGCCTGTTCGATCTTTGCATCCAAGGGAGAAATTGGAGAGTACCGCTTCCTACTGCTTGAAGTGAACGGACCAACTTTCTTCGGGGAGATCGATGTTTACCAGGCAGAGTAGTACAACCGTATCTATGATTCCAAGGTTCGTCTTCGCGTTTCTATTTACTTTACTCAGTCTGATTTGTGCATGGGGTAAAAATCCCAATGTAATCATCATTCTTGCCGATGACCTGGGCTATGGGGACTGCGAACCTTTCAACGCTGCCTCCAGTATCAGAACACCCAATCTTAACCAGTTAGCCAGCGAGGGTATCCGTTTTACCGATGCCCACGCTGCAAGCGGAACCTGTACCCCTTCGCGCTATGGTCTGCTTACCGGGATCAATCCTGCCCGCACCGGAGTTCTCAATACTCTGCTCGCCCGAGGAAAAGCCATTATTAGTAAGAATGAGGAAACACTTGGAGATTTATTTCGTTCCCAAGGGTACTCCACCCACATGGTGGGAAAATGGCACCTCGGTTTTGACTACCCTAATCAGAAGAAAAACAAGTGGACAGACCAACCCCTGCCCGGTGGGCCCGTTGACAGGGGATTCGATACTTTTTTCGGTATCCACTCCTCCGCCGGATCCGACCCCATGTGCTGGATAGAAAACAATCGCTTCACTGGTGAACCAACCGAACCCCTCACTTATCCAAAATTTAACATCAAAGGCGAAAGCACCACTGTAAAAACCAAAACTGCTCCTGGTTTTTCGATTGAGCAGGCAAGTCCCACGCTGGTGAAACGGGCAGTTGAAATTATTGAGAATCAGGCTCGTGAGAAATCGGATAAACCTTTCTTTTTGTACTACGCATCCCCCACCCCCCACCAACCCTGGGCACCAATGAAACAGTTTGTGGGCAAGAGCGAACTCGGACCCTACGGAGATTTCTTGATGCAAATGGACTGGGTGGTCGGGCAGATTAATGATGCCCTCAAAAAGACTGGGCTCGATCAAAACACCCTGCTCTTTTTTACCAGCGATAATGGTGTGGGCCCGGTTGCCCATAAAATTATGAAGCAGAGGGGACACATGTCCTCCGAAAAATTCCGGGGCATGAAAGCATTCCGTTATGAGGGTGGACACCGAGTTCCCTTTATCGCGAAGTGGCCGGGCAAACTGGCTGCAGGAACCACTTCCGAATCAACCATCAATTTCACCGATTTCTTTGCCACCTTTGCGGAGTTGTTAAAAGTCAATTTGAAGAAAGAATTTCCCAGTGCAGTGGATAGCCATAGTTTTCTTTCTGCCTTAAAAGAACCGGAAAAAAGATTTCCACATCCTCCAATGGTGCACCGATTGAATGCCTTGCGGGTGGATGACTGGAAATGGATACACCCAGGCAGAACCACCCCCTTTGAAAAAACAAGACTGGAAGAATATCAATTGTACGACCTGAAGAAAGATCCGGGCGAACAAACCAACATTGCTGATCAAAATGTCCAGCGCTCCAAAGAATTTCTGAAAATCTACCAAGCCTTTAATCAAAACATAAAGTTGAAATAAATCTGATGAAGCAGCTCTTACGCCCCTATATTAAATTCGTTCTACCCATCATTGGACTGATCACTTTTACTGGTATCGAAGCAAAGAAGCCCAACATTCTACTTATCTTTTCTGATGATCATGCCAAGCAGGCCCTGAGCTGTTATGGAAACAAAGATATCCTGACCCCTGCCCTCGACCGGATCGCCAAGGAAGGGATGCGTTTCGAACATGCCCTTACTCCCAACTCTTTCTGTACTCCTGCCAGAGCTGCCGCCCTGACAGGGAAATACTCCCACCGAAATGGGGTTACGCACCTCAACCAACGCTTCGATGGCAGCCAGCAAACCTTCCCCAAACTTCTGCAAAAGGCAGGGTACGAAACCACCCTGTTTGGCAAGTGGCACCTACTCTCCCGCCCCACCGGTTTTGATTATTTCTGTGTGCAAAAAATGCAGGGCAAGCCCTGGAACCCCAATGTGTTTGAGCCCCACCACACTTGGATAGATTGGAGCCCAAAAACGCAAAAGGAAGCCCTTCATGGTGGGCGGATCCTTCAGGGATATAACAATGATGTCATCACCACCGAAGCGATTAACTGGCTTAAGGATAAAAGGGATCCCAAAAAACCCTTCTGTTTATTGCTCCATCCCAAGCCTCCTCATGAACCGTATAATCCACCCTCCGAATATGAGGATTTCCTCAAGGATATGACCATCCCGGAACCAGCTACATTGCTGGACGATTATAAAGGGCGCACCCCGGAAGCGATTGCCGACATCATGCGGAACAACCGGATCATCCTCCATCCATCGTTCAAGAAGGTGCGTGAGCAAATTGAAAAGGAAAACCCCAATATCTCGAGAAATGAACTGACCCGTAAAATGTACCAACACTACATCAAGGGTTATTACCGCCTGGTCAAATCCGTGGATGATAATGTGGGGCGGGTACTGCGGTACCTCGATGAAAGTGGACTAAGCGAAGATACCTTGGTGGTCTACACATCTGATCAGGGATTTTCCCTTGGTGAGCATGGTTTTTACAACAAGCAATGGATGTATGAGAACCCGATGCACCAGCCCCTACTCGTCCGGTTTCCAGGAAAAATCAAACCTGGGCAGGTACACAATTCGATGGTCAATCATATCGACCTCGCCCCCACCCTGCTGGATTATGCAGGATTGCCCATTCCCAGTGATATCCAGGGACACTCGCTGAGGGGAATCCTCGAAGGGCGTGAGGAAAAGGTACGGGATGAATCGTACTATCACTTTTATAAGCATGGAACCACTCTGCCGGAAATGATTGGTATCCGCACCGACACCCACAAACTGATTCACTATCCAGGCATGACAGGAAAATACCAGTGGGAATTATTTGATCTGGTCAATGATCCCGAGGAAATGAACAATCTTTATCACAAGCCAAAGCACAGGGATTTGCGTGAAGAAATGAGCGAGCGGTTGCAAAAGCTTATTCGCGAAGTGGGCGACCCGGTACATGCGCCTAACCTTATGAAAGAGGCAGAGAAGAACCGCCTGATCGACCGCTTAAAAAAGGGAAGCAAGCAGACGGTGGTGGCCTATGGCACCAGCCTGACCAAGGTGGGGGCATGGGTGGATCAGTTGCGTACTGTTTTCAACCAGCAGTTCCCCGGACAGGTCAATCTGATCAATGGGGCTCAGGGGGGAGCGAATTCGGACTGGGGCGTGGAAAACCTGCAGGAAAAAGTTTTAAGACACAGGCCGGATTGTGTGTTTATAGAATTTTCCATCAATGATGCGGTAGGCAGCCGGAGAATGTCTCTCGAACATGCCCGCAACAATTTAAACCAGTTGATTGACCGTATCCTCGAAAAGAATCCAGCCTGTGAAATTATTCCCATGGTGATGAACCCGGTGTTTGGAAATGGACGCGGGAGAAGGCCCAACCTACCCGCCTATGATGACAATTACCGGGTAGTGGCAAAAGAGCGGGGCTTTCAACTGATCGACCATGGCCCGGCATGGAACGAATTACTAAATAAAGATCCCGGGCATTTTCTTTTCTGCATACCAGATACGGTCCACCCCTTGCGGGCAGGTGGGCTTGCGGTGAGCACTTCAGTGATGGCACAGGCATTGGGACTTCAACCCGGTAATCCCGAAAAAAGCAAAGACCAACCCTGTTTTGATTATCTTTGCAGGATGATGGATAAGAACAAGGACAGGCAGGTAACTGTGGCCGAGTTCGATGCCTACTGGAAATCCAGGTATGATGATACCGATGCTGATCAAAATGGAAACCTCAGCCAAAAGGAATTACATGCCGATCCCCTCTTCCAATACCTGGATCAGGATGGAAACGGAATCATATCTTTTCCGGAGTTCCTCA
>Ga0181602_10004351_pt1 | contig 10948 bp, 9 predicted proteins | sample 041ome_14_FD_148640 | JGI IMG/M metagenome (GOLD analysis project Ga0181602, IMG submission 148640) | Coastal salt marsh microbial communities from the Groves Creek Marsh, Skidaway Island, Georgia - 041408US metaG (spades assembly) | ecosystem: Environmental > Aquatic > Marine > Intertidal zone...
ATGCCCCAGCAAGCTCGGCCATTCAAATGGCGGAAGCTTACTTATTAAACCAAAAAAAATTACTTCCATGCGCGGCTTATCTAAGCGGGCAATATGGACTTAAGAATATGTATATGGGCGTTCCAACAATCATTGGAAATAAAGGTATTGAGAAAATAATTGAAGTTAAGCTATCTTCGAATGAAAAAAACATGTTGAAGAAATCAGTAATCTCAGTTCAGAGCCTTGTGAGTGCAGTTGATAAACTTCTTAAATAGTTTTTTAAAAAACAATGACTTTGCTGGAAGATGGGAGTATAAAATAATTAAGATTAATGAGATCTTATAATTCTTTTCTGACCGCTAATAACGCCTCTCAAATTATTTCTATATATAAAGACTTCGTCAAAAATCCATCGTTGGTTGATCAAAGTTGGCATAATTTTTTTAAGGAATTAGCTCCGGAAGAGTTAGCTATTCTGGCTGATTATGAAAAACTAGATTGGTCTAAAAAAACTCGAAGTTCAGATTTTTCTCAAACTTCTCTTAATCAGGCTATATCCGACTCCTTAAGGTTGGTGATGATGATCAGAGCTTATAGAGAAATTGGTCACCTTATTGCTAACCTTGATCCTTTAGATTTAGTCGTTAAATCTAAACCTGCAGGACTAGATCCTGAGTATTATGGATTTCAAAAAAAAGATTTTGATCGAAAAATTTTTTTATTTGGTTATTTAGGATTTGAGACAGCTACTGTTCGTCAAGTTTTTGAGAAATTACAAAAAATTTATTCTGGTACCCTATCTATCGAATACAAACATATTCAAAGTGCTGAAGAATATTTATGGCTCAAGGATAGAATCGAAGATGAAAAAGATATGCATCTAACCCCTAAAGGAAAAAGAACTATTTTAGAAAGATTAATTTCAGCTGAGTATTTTGAAAAATTTTTAGATACAAAATATCGAGGAACAAAAAGATTTGGGTTGGATGGAGCAGAATCAACAATCCCTGCCCTTGAGCAAATTTTAAAAAGATCTTCAGAGTATGGTATTGAGGATTTTTCTTTTGCCTGCGCTCATCGAGGACGATTAAATATTTTAGCCAATGTAGTTAAAAAACCTCATATCCAAATTTTTAGCGAGTTTATTCATGGAGGAGAAAACGCTCTCAGTAATGAAGGTTCAGGAGATGTGAAATATCATTTAGGAGCAAGTTCGGATAGAAGTTTTAGCGGTAATCTGATTCATGTAAGTATGGCCGCAAACCCCTCTCATTTAGAGGCCGTGAACCCAGTTGTGGCGGGAAAAATTCGAGCTAAACAAGCTCTGATTGATGATAAAAATAATGAAAAGGTGTCTGGATTATTAATTCATGGAGACGCTGCAATTGCTGGACAAGGGGTCGTCGCCGAGACTTTTGCCATGTCTCAACTTAACGGATATCGTATCGGGGGTCTTATACATTTTATTATTAACAATCAAATTGGATTTACCACTTCTCCTCAATATAGTCGTTCCGCCCCTTATTCTTCTGAGATTGGAAAAATAGTCCAAGCTCCTATTTTTCATGTGAATGGTGATGACCCAGAGGCTGTAGTACTTGCTTCAAGAGCCGCAACAGAATTCAGGAACACTTTTAAAAAGGATACTTTAGTTGATATGTTCTGCTACCGCAAACACGGTCATAATGAAGGAGACGAACCTTCTTTTACACAACCTTTAATGTATCAAACCATTAAAAAGAAAAAACCAGTTGCAGAAATTTATGCCCAAAAATTAATTGAACAAGAGATTATTAATTCACAACAAGTTGAATATATCAAAGATGCTGTTTGGTCAGATTTAGAGAAGAAATTTGAAAAGGCAAAAAATTATAAATTGAAAACTAAATCATGGATGGGCGGACAGTGGAGCGGTCTTAGTCGAGCTCCAAAAGACACCCTGCGAAGAGGCAGAACAGCAGAGCCCATAAAATCACTTAAAGATATTGGAAAAAAGATTACTCAAGTGCCAAAAGATTTCAGTTTACATCCAAAATTAGAAAAATTTAATTCATCAAGACTGAAGGCAATTCAATCAGGTAAAGGCATTGACTGGGCATTCGCTGAGGCATTAGCATTTGGCTCTCTTTTAAAAGAGGGTTTTAAAGTGAGATTGGCCGGACAAGACTCAGGTCGGGGTACTTTTAGCCAAAGACACTCTGTGTTCTATGATCAAAAAACTGAAGAGCGATATATTCCCTTAAATCACCTTGAAAAAAAACAAAAACAATTTGAAATCATTGATAGTTTTTTATCAGAAATGGGTGTTCTTGGTTTTGAGTACGGGTACTCATTGGCAGATCCTAATACATTGGTAATTTGGGAGGCCCAGTTTGGAGATTTTGCGAATGGCGCTCAAATTATTATTGATCAATTTATAGCCGCAAGTGAAAGAAAATGGATGCAAATGAGTGGCTTAGTGATGTTACTCCCTCATGGTCATGAGGGCATGGGCCCTGAACACTCTAGTGCTCGTATTGAGCGGTTTCTTCAAATGGCTGCCGAAGATAACATTCAATTATTAAACTGTACTACACCCGCCAGCTATTTCCATGCGCTTCGAAGACAAATACATAGAAATTTCAGAAAACCCTTAATAATATTTACACCGAAGTCAACATTAAGACACCCTAGTAATGTTTCTAATATTGAGGATTTTTCAGGACGATCCGCTTTTCATCGAATAATTGATGAAGATATTAAAAATCCAAAAAGAGTCGTTTTCTGCTCAGGTAAGATTTTCTACGAATTAGATGATTATCGAAAAGAGCATAAAATCAAAGGTGTAAAGATTGTTCGATTAGAGCAAATTTACCCTTTTCCTTTTGATACTTTGGGCCAAGTAATCCTTAAACATAAAGATGCAGAAATGATATGGGTTCAAGAGGAACCAAAAAATATGGGCGCTTGGGCTTTTGTGAAAAGTAGAATTAGACATCTTTTTAAAAAATTTGAGATAGAAAAAAACATCCATTATGTGGGTAGAAGGCGTGCTGCAGCACCGGCAACAGGTATAGCAAAGAGACATAATGCCAATCAAAACCTTATTAAAAAATTAGCGCTTCATTCTCCTCTAAAAAGTGTGATAAAAGAAAAGATAGGAGTAAGTTTTATTAAGTTTAAAAACTTGCCAACAAACGAATGATCAATATTACCGTACCAGAATTAGGCGAGTCTATTATTGAAGGCACTTTGACTACTTGGTTGGTCAAAGAGGGATCATCATTTCAAGCGGGAGACAACCTTGCTGAAATTGAAACAGAAAAGATAACCATTGAAATTCCAGCTCAATCGGCAGGAACAATTTCCAAAATTTTAATTTCTGAAGGAAGTTCAGTAAAAGTAGGTGAGGTTATTGCACAATTTTCTGAAGTTGGAGATGCTACTCCATCATCACAATCAAAATCAGATAAAGAAAAAGCTCCCTCCCCATCTTCAAAAGAGGCGGAAGTGCCTAAAGTTGAAAAAAGTCTTGATAATCAACCAAAAAGTTCAGAACCAGCTATTTCAAATTATGATGAACCAACTAACAATGAGAGCGAAAAATCAGTTCCCATGTCAAAATTGCGCCAAACAATAGCTCGAAGATTAAAAGATGCGCAAAATACAGCAGCTATTTTAACAACTTTTAATGAAGTTGATATGACTGCTATTATGGCTCTTCGAAAAAAACAACAAACTGCTTTTCAAAAAAAACATGGAGTTAAATTAGGCATCATGTCTTTCTTTGTTAAAGCTTGTGTTCAGGTTCTCAAGGAACTACCTGAAATAAACTCAGAGATTTTTGAAGATAAAATCATTTATAAGAATTATTTTGATATTGGCGTAGCTATAGGTTCAGAAAAAGGCTTAGTAGTCCCTATTATTCGAAATGCTGAAAAATTATCTAATGCCGAAATTGAAAAAGAAATTATTAATTTAGCCACCAAAGCAAATTCTAATAAGCTGGCAATGAAAGACTTATCGGGAGGTACTTTTTCTATCACTAACGGAGGGGTTTATGGATCGATGATGAGTACTCCAATTATTAACCCTCCTCAAAGCGCAATCCTTGGAATGCATTCTATTATCGAGCGACCCATTGCTTTCAAAAATAAGGTTGTGATAAGACCGATGATGTATACAGCGCTTAGCTATGATCATCGATTAATCGATGGCAAACAAGCTGTCACTTTCTTAGTAAGATTAAAAGAAATTTTAGAAGATCCTAAAGTCGATTAATTTTTTAGTATATTTTTAAGTACAAAGTTTAATATACCATCTGACTTGTAATACTGCAGTTCATTAATGGTATCTATTCTTAATGTGCACTGTAATTCTCTTGTTACTTCACCTTGTTTTAAGATTAAAGATATTTTTTCGAGTGGCTTTATTTCAGAATGTAATTTGATATCAATCAGGTCAGAAGATTTAATACCAAGATCTTGGATATTGATATTTTCAAGTTGGATTGGAAGAACGCCCATCCCAATTAAGTTTGATCGATGTATTCTCTCAAAGCTCTCTGCGATCACAGCTTTTATTCCTAGTAATTTTGTTCCTTTGGCGGCCCAGTCTCTTGAAGAGCCTGTACCATATTCTTGGCCAGCAAAAACAACAATATTTTCAGCTCTTTTTTGATATTCCATGGCCACTTCGTAGACACTCATTTGCTTTTTTTCAGGCTCCAGAATGGAATACCCACCTTCTACATCAGAGAGCAGTTCATTTTTAATTCTGATATTGGCAAACGTACCTCGAACCATCACTTCATGATTGCCTCTTCTAGCGCCATAAGAGTTGAAATCTTTTTGTAAAATTTGTCTTTCCATAAAATAACTACCTGCAGGACTATCTTGCTTAATTGCTCCAGCAGGAGAAATATGATCAGTGGTTACGCTATTACCCAGTAAAAGAAGAGGTCTGGCATTATCAATATTTTGAATTTCTTTTTCCATTTCAGAGATAGAATCAAAGAAAGGAGGTTTTTGAACATAAGTAGACTCTTGTTTCCATTGGTATAAATCCCCTTCAGAGGTTTGAATGCTTTGCCACTCTTTAGGCCCTTGAAGGGCGTTGCTATATTGATGAGAGAATATTTCAGCTGATACATGCTGACTAACAATCGAATTAATTTCTTCATTAGCTGGCCAAATATCTTTTAAGAATATTTCTTTTCCCTCATTACTGACACCTAAAGCATCTTTTGATAAATCAATATTGACTGTCCCCGCTAAAGCATAGGCCACCACCAGTGGTGGTGAAGCGAGGTAATTAGCTTTCACATGAGGGTTCACACGGCCCTCAAAATTTCTGTTTCCAGAAAGAACTGATGCTACTGTTAAATTATTTTCACTAATCGCATCCGCAATATCTGGATGGAGAGGTCCAGAATTTCCAATACAAGTTGTACAACCATAGCCGACTAAATGAAATCCCATGGCATCTAAATGTTTAGTTAAGTCTGATTTGTTAAGATAGTCTGTGACTACTTTTGAACCCGGAGCCAGAGATGTTTTTACCCATGGCTTAACCTGCATTCCAAGCTCATTTGCTTTTTTGGCAACTAGTCCCGCTGCTACAAGAACATTAGGATTCGATGTATTGGTACAGGATGTAATTGCCGCGATCACAACGTCACCGTCTGATAGTTGGTAGTTATGATTTTTGACTTTAGATATTTGAGGTTTGTCTTGTAGTAGTTTTTGAAAATTTGCTGATACGCCATTTAAATTAATTCTATCTTGAGGTCTCTTTGGCCCTGCCAACGATGCCTGAACCGTTTCAAGATTTAATTCAAGATAATCATCGTATTCACTTTGGTTATCCATCCAAAGACCTTGAATTTTGTTATATTTTTCAACAATTTTTATTAAGTCTTTATCTCTAGCTGTTAGATTAAGATATTTAATTGTTTCTTCGTCAGTGGAGAAAAAACCACATGTAGCACCGTATTCAGGGGCCATGTTGGCAATCGTAGCTCGGTCGGCTAGGGATAGATTTTTTACACCCTCACCATAAAATTCAACAAACTTACCCACCACACCTTTTGCTCTTAACATCTCCACAACAGTTAAAACTAAGTCAGTAGCGGTAACTCCTTCTTGAAGGTCCCCATCCATTTTAAAGCCCACAACCTCAGGAAGCAACATGGATACTGATTGACCAAGCATCGCGGCTTCGGCTTCAATACCTCCAACGCCCCAGCCTAAGACCCCTAAAGCATTGACCATTGTTGTGTGACTATCAGTTCCTACAAGAGTATCAGGATATAAATATTCATTTCCATTTATAGATTTACTCCAAACAACTTTAGCTAAATATTCTAAGTTAACTTGATGACAAATTCCGGTCCCAGGGGGAATAACTCGAAAATTTTCAAAAGCTTGTTGCCCCCATTTTAAAAATTCATATCGTTCTTGATTTCTTCCAAATTCCATATCGACATTTTTTTGAAAGGCTTGAGGGGTAGCAAAATAATCAACCATTACAGAGTGATCAATTACAAGATCAACTTGAGACAAGGGATTTACTTTTGCTGGATCTTTTCCTTTAAGCGCAACGGCATCTCTCATTGCAGCAAGATCTGCTACAGCAGGTACGCCGGTAAAGTCTTGCATGAGCACACGGGCAGGAAGAAAAAATATTTCATGTTTTTTTTCAGGACTTTGTAAAACTTTTTCAATCAAACCTTTATTGACATCTTTGCCATCCTCAAGTCGAAGTAAGTTTTCTATAAGAATTTTTTTTGATTTGGGTAATTTTTGAATAGCTGGATATTTATCATGCAGCTTTGAGATATTATAAAAAACAAATTGTTTCTCACCTATTTTTAAGGAGTCTAGAGTTTGGAAACTATCAGAAAAATTCATGATTAACTCTTATCATTTATTTAATAATATTTTTTATGCATAATTTTAATCAATTAACGCTTAAATTTTTCTTTTAGCAAGTCATATAATTTTTGAGCATCATAACTTAACTCTCTGCCAGTTCTTTTAATCAATCCCATAGTTCTGGTTACAGTGGGATCAATTAAGGGTCTGTAAGATAAGAGCTTATGATCCTTAGAAACTGCTAATTTTGGTGCTAAAGTAATACCTAATCCTTGTTCGACCATATTTAAAGCTGAAGGTATATGTCTGACTTCATAGGTCCAATCCAAATCTTCTTTTTGTAAGGCTAGAGCATTTTCAAAATAAATTCGACTACCCGAACCTTTCCAAACAGAAATAAAGTCTCGGTTTTTTATATCTGATAATTTAATTTTTCTTTTTTTTTCGAGCACATCACCTTTAGGAAAAACCACAACATAATCTTCAATAAATAAATTTTCAAAGTTTATGCCGGGTTCTTGAATACCTGTAAAATTAATTCCAAAATCACATTCCCCCCCTAAAACACTATCAACGACATAATTTGATGAACGTTCAATAATTTGTACTTTGCATCGAGGTTCCATCTCTTTAAATAATTTTAATGCTGGATAAATAATATTGCTCAGAGCAGAGTTAACCGCACCAATTTTGACAATTGAAGGAAAGCTATAATTTTCATTTAGTGTTTTAGTGGCAGTTTTGATTGCATCAATAATGCTTCTGGCTCTTTCATAAAAATTTCTTCCTGAATAAGACAATTGAACTTTTCTTGTTGTTCGATCAAATAATTTTGTACCTAATTCATGTTCTAGTTTTTGTATTCTTCTAGAGAGGGCGGGTTGAGATAAATTTAAATTGATTGCAGCCTTTGCAAAGGAATTAGTTTCGGTTAATTCAATAAATGCTTCTATATCACCAATTTCAATATTAATGCGCACAGATTATTAATATCAAACTGAGATTGAATTCAAACAGCTAATTTATCACACGTATGCATACTGCTGTATCAGCCTTATATTAAATAAATAAAAAAATTGAATATTTATTTGCAATGAATTTTGGGTCTTTTGATAAATTGGATAAAAAAAGTTTGACTTTTATCAAAATACCTATGATTAAAGCATATATGAAAAAAATATTAATTATTGGTGCAGGATCTTGGGGTACAGCTTTGGCTAACACCTTAGCTCAAAATAATAAAAATGTTTTTCTATGGACTAGAAGTCAAAATATCGCCGAACATATAAATAAAACTAATATCAATAAAAATTATTTTAAAAACATTACTTTAAATAAAAACATAAAATCTTTTTCAGGAAAAATAGATCCCAAATTTTACAGTGATATTTTTTATGTGTTGCCAGCTAAAGCTTTTGAGAATTTTGCATTGGATTATTTAATAAATGGTAAAATCCAAAATTTTATCATTTGTTCTAAGGGTTTAGGAGAAAAGGGAGAGTTGATTTCCAAATTAGCTAAAGAAAAATTTAAAATTAAAAATCTATTTATTTTATCCGGTCCTAGTTTTGCAGATGAGGTTATATTAAACATGCCTACCGCATTGAGTTTGGCAGGTAAAAAAAATCATGAAATGATTGGGAAACTTTTTCAAAATACAAACATTAGGCTTTATTATTCCAAGAACATTAAAACTCTCGAATATTTAGGTATTTTGAAAAATATTTATGCAATTGGGGCGGGAATCATTGATGCATTAAATTTAGGAGAAAATGCTAAAGCTTCATACTTAACAAGATGCTTGTTTGAAATTAAATCAACTCTTCATTTTAAAAAATTAAATCAAGATCAATTATTTTCTCTAGGAGGAATAGGAGATATATTTTTAACTAGCAACTCCAAAAGATCTCGTAATTACTCTTTTGGCTATCAATTTATTAAGAATAATTCCCAAAAATCACTTAATCAAAAAATAACGATCGAAGGTTTTAATAGTATTTTTGTCATTAATAAAAATGAAAATATGAATCTCAATCAGCTACCAATTCTAAAAACCATTTTAAATATTTTAAAAGGTAAAAATCCAAAAATCGAAATTGAAAAACTTTTAAAAAGAAAATTTAAGTTTGAATAAAAATTATCTATAGACTCTTTTTAATTCTAAGCCGAGTTTATTAAATTTTTTTTTGAAGCTATAAAACTCCTTATTATGTTTAGCTGAATTTTGTTTTAAAATGAGTTTTTGATAATAATGAATCATTTCATGTCCTAGAATTTCTGCAAATTCTCGAAAGTTTTTATACTTATTATGAAGAGTAATTTGATGACAATATTTCAGTGCATAGGGATTAAATTCAAATAAACCCAGAGCTCCATGCATCCTTCTCACCATAATTTTTGGCATTTTCTTTAATTGGCTTTTAAATAATTGTCGATTCAGAATTTTGTAAACCATAGGAATTTTAGAAGGATTTGGTTTGTATCCTCGATCATCTCCGTATTGTTGGATGAGTGCTGCGAGACTTTTGGTTCTAGGCATTATAATTAGCTAACAAATAATCTTAATTTTTAAAAAATCAAGCAGTTTGATCAATCGGGATGGGCTAAGAGATAATCAATAAACTGAATGACTTCCTGATATTTTTCATCAGGGATTTCTTTATAACTTTGGCCAAACTTTTCTTTAACACAAAGTGCGATATGGGCGTAGGCATTTCTTCCTTTGGGATGAAAAGGAGAGGGTTTTAAAAGAGGTTGTAGTAGATCACCGGTAGTTTGAATTTTCGTCCAAATAATCTTCTTATTATTTTCATTCAAAGTTAAAGACCGTTAGGAAAAAAAGACTCGAGAATAAGTCTCATTACAGCAAAACCAATTCCACAAAAAATAATTATAGTGATTAACTGTTTATTGATCATGATGTATAAAAATAATTCAAATGAAATTTTTTTCCATCTTTATTTTATTCATACCTAATTTGCTTTATGCTGAAATTTTAGATAAATTTTCTCTTGCTTGTATTTGTGACAAATCAATTAATGCGTTAAAGTATTTTGACTGTAAACAAAAGGTTTCTGGTACACAATTGGATATTTTAGAGAACAATAGCGAGATACAGGTGTATAGTAGTTTTGACGAAAAAATATATAAAGCGAATACGGCAAGTAGTGAAGAATTAAATCTTCTTTATGAAACTGAGGAGTATATCTCTTCTATGGTCATTGACTCAAATTTGAGTATGGTTTTCTCTATAAATTATAAAGCCTATAATAAAATATGGTCTTATGATTTGAAGTGTGTTTCTTTAAAAAAAGAGTAATTTAACTTTCTTGAAATGCTAAATAGATCTTATATCTTTCCGTTTTTTATTTCTTTAAGTGGCTATGTTTTTATGGTCTCAATGGATACCATAATAAAGGTTTTAGGTTCCAACTACCCTATTTTACAACTTTTATTTTTAAATGCCTTGTTCTCACTTATTCCTTTAACTTTCTTTATTATTAAAAATCACGGCATACATTTTTATTTAAATCAAAATTATAAATTCCAATTGATAAGAGGAGTTGTTCACACTTTTGGCTTCTTATTTGTGCTCATGGGGATTTTAAAATTACCCTTATCGGTGGTTTATCCAGTCCTTTTTAGCTCACCTTTGATGCTTTTGATCATGTCTCATTTCTTTCTTAACGAAAATATCAATATAATAAGAATTTTAGCTATTATTCTTGGATTTTTTGGCGTTCTCATCTCCGCAGAACCCTTTGGTACTAATGCGGTCTCCATAACAGGAATACTATTGGTGTTTATTGGGGCATTTTGTATTGCTTTAACAAACCTCATCACTCGCAAATATTCAGCTCTCTCATCTTCATTTTCTGCCTCTTTTTTTAGTATGGTGATAAGTGTGATTGCCTTTTTATTTGCAATAAAGTTTTCTTTTATGCCCATGACATTTGTAGATCTATTACTCTCAATGCTTGGAGGCATAATCGCAGGTCTTGGCATAAGCTCTATTGTTTATGGTTCCAGGATGTTGCCGGCATCAATTTATGGAATGACAAGTTATTTTCAATTAATTTATGGAGTTCTATTTGGTTGGATTATATTCCAAC
>Ga0181602_10004391_pt1 | contig 10881 bp, 10 predicted proteins | sample 041ome_14_FD_148640 | JGI IMG/M metagenome (GOLD analysis project Ga0181602, IMG submission 148640) | Coastal salt marsh microbial communities from the Groves Creek Marsh, Skidaway Island, Georgia - 041408US metaG (spades assembly) | ecosystem: Environmental > Aquatic > Marine > Intertidal zone...
AATTCTTAAGACTATTAAAAAAAAGAGAATTGATTATTTAATAATTGATTTATCAAAAAAAAAAAATTTTAAAAAAGATAAAAAATCATACCCAGTTTCCATTGGTCAATTTGGTAAAATCATTAAGATCTTAAAAGAAAATAACTGTAAAAAAGTATTGTTTGCTGGAAAAGTAAACAAACCAAAATTTTCTAAATTAAAATTAGATTTTAAGGGCATTTACTATATTCCTAGAATAATCAAAGCATCAAAACTTGGTGATGCTGCCATACTTAAAGAAATTATAAAAATATTATCTCAAAACAAAATAAAAACTGAAAATTCACTAAAATTTAATCCAGAACTTTCATTGAAAAAAGGTAATTATTCTAAGATTAAACCCAATAAAGAAGACCAATTAGACATCAATAAAGCAATCAAAATATTAAATAGTTTAAGACAATATAATTTTAGTCAAGGAGTTGTTGTTAGAGATAATAAAGTAGTTGCTATAGAGGGTAAAGAGGGAACTAAAAAAATGCTCAAAAAAAGTAGAAACAAAAAATTTAAAAATCTAGGTGTCTTAGTTAAATTTCCTAAAAAAAAACAAGATCTTAGAATTGACTTACCTACAATTGGTTTGAATACTTTAATACAAAGTAAAAATGCTGGATTAAAAGGTGTTGTAGTTAAAAATAAACAACATGTTTTTTTAGATAAAAAAAAATGTATTCAATATGCTAATAAAAATAACATGTTTATTTCTGTAAAATGAAGAAAATTTTTATATTAACAGGTGAACCCTCTGGAGATAAATTGGCATCGAAAGTAATATTAAAACTCCAAAAAAATAATCCAAACATTGAGTATTCTTGTGTTGGTGGAATACATTTAAATTCAATAGGTATAAAATCTATATTTGACCTTAAAGAAATCACATATATTGGATTTACAAGTGTTTTGTTAAACATTTTTAATATTAAAAAAAAAATAAATAATACCGTTAAAGAAATCATCAAATTTGATCCTGATATTTTGTTTAGTGTTGATAGTCCTGATTTTACACTTAGGGTCGCTGAAAAAGTTAAAAAATTTAATAAAAAAATTAAAACTGTACATTATGTTGCCCCCCAAGTTTGGGTTTGGCGCGAAGGAAGAGTTAAAAAGTTTAAAAAATTTTTAGATCATGTTTTATTATTATTTGAATTTGAAAAAAAATTCTTTGATAAAGAAAATATTCCAAACACTTTTGTTGGTCATCCATTATTAGAAGTAGAAACTAAAAATAAAATAGATTTATCTAATATTATTTCAAATGATAAAAAAGTAATTTCTCTTTTTTGCGGTAGCAGATCTTCTGAAGTCAATCTACTTTTACCTGTATTAATTGATTTTATAATTATGATGAATAAAAAATTTGACAATTTAATTTTTGTTTTTCATGCTACAGAAGAAAATAAGAATTCAATTATTGAAAAAATTAAAATAAAAAATTTTCATAATATTGAAGTAATTTCAGATGAAAATATTAAAAAACAAGTATTAGAAAATTCTACATTTGCTGTTTCAAAATCTGGAACAGTTTCACTTGAAATTTGCAACGCAAAGGTTCCATCAATAATTATTTATAAAATGAATTTTTTGAATTATTTAATTGTTAAAATGTTAGTTAAAATAAAATTTGCTAACATCATTAATATTATTAATAACAAAGAAATAATTCCAGAATTAATACAAAAAGAATGTAATGCCAAAGAAATTTATAATTCAGTTGTCTATTTTTTAAAAAATCCTGAAATAATGAAAAAACAAATAAATGATTGTGAGATTACTTTAGCTAAAATTAGGTCAAAAACATCATCATCTGATGAAGCTTCTTCTGTACTAAATAAGTTTCTTATTATTTAATCTTTTTGTTACTTCCTCTTTTCCAAGAGAGATGATTATATCATATATACCAGGGCCAAATTTTGAGCCTGTTAATACTATTCTTAAAGGCTGGCCAACACCTTTAAAGTTTGTATCATTAGATTTAATAAGATTATTTATTATTGGCTCCAATGTTTCCTTGCTTAATTTATCGATGCTAAAAAATTGATTAGTAAAATCAGTAATGATTTTTTTGGCTTTATCGTCAATTAATTTAAAATCTTCCTTGTTAAAATTAACTTCTTCAATCATTATATATTCACTATTGCTGAATATATCCTCTAATGTTTTCGCTTTATTTTTCAGGAATGTTAAAGATTTTTTTATCCTCTCAGCTTTATCAGATTTAATTTCATTTTTATATGATTTGCAGTAATTGATTAGATGATTAAATAATTCATCCTCATTAATATTTTTTATATAATGTTCATTCATAGATAAAATTCTACTCATATCTAATTTAGATGGTGATTTTCCAATACCTTCTAGATTAAAAAATTTAATACTTTCTTCTAAAGTAAATATTTCTTTATCCTGATACGACCATCCAAGTCTTAGTAAATAATTTCGTAATGCATCAGGCATAATTCCGATTTTTGAGTAATCATCTAAAGTTGAAGCGTTATCTCTCTTTGATAGCTTTTTACCTTCTATTGTGTGAATTAATGGAATATGAGCAAAAAATGGTAAATCCCAGTTCATAGCTTGATAGATTTGCATTTGTTTAAATGTATTTATCTTATGATCATCTCCTCGAATAATATGTGTCATCCCCATTTGATGATCGTCTACAGTAGCCGATAAATTGTATGTTGGGGTTCCATTATTTCTTAATATTATAAAATCTTCTATTGTGCTATTTTCAATCTCAACATCCCCCTGAACTAAATCTTTAAGAACTGAATTTCCCTCAATTTTACTCTTAAATCTTATAACGGGTTTAATTTCTTTAGGATTATCCATTTCATCTGCATCTCTACATTTTCTGTTGTAAATGTAAGGTATTTTTTTTAGTCTTGCTCTTTTTTTTTGCTCTTCGATTTCTTCAGGAGAACAATAACATTTATATGCATGTCCATTTTTTAATAGTTCATTTACTATTTTAACATGGTCTTCAATTTTTTCTGATTGAATGTACTCCTCTCCGTCATGTCTTATACCCAACCAATTTAAGGAATTAATTATTTGTATTTTATGTTCCTCTTTTGATCTTTCTTTGTCAGTATCTTCAATTCTTAAATGAAAAGTGCCTTTTTGATTTTTTGAAAATAACCAATTAAATAAAGCAGTTCTGACACCTCCAATATGAAGTGGTCCTGTAGGAGAGGGTGCAAAACGAGTTGCTACTTTTGACATTAAAAATGTTTAGACTATTTTTTTAGAAGTTTCTATATAAAGATACTAAAACACCTTGAACTTTTACTCTATCAGGCCCAAAAATCTTTGTTTCGTAGTTTCTGTTAGCACTCTCAAGAGCTACCACTTTACCTTTTTTACGAATTCTTTTTAACATTGCCTCATGTTCATCAATCAAAGCAACTACTATTTTACCATTTTCAGCAGTATCAGTTCTTTTAATTATAACTGTATCACCCTCATGTATTCCAGCTTCGATCATAGAATCACCCTGAACTTTTAATCCAAAATAATCTCCATTTTTTTCTAAATTACTTGGTAACGGAATTCTTGAAACTTCATTTTGTATAGCTTCAACTGGAGTACCAGCAGCTATTTTACCAAGTACAGGAACTTCCATTTCATCAGAGGTTGATTGCTCATTATCTAAACCACCTTTTATTACACTAGGTGAAAAGCTATTGTAAATATCGTTTGCAGAAGCTGTTTCTGGTAATTTAATAACTTCTAAAGCTCTTGCTTTATGTGCCAATCTTTTAATAAAACCTCTTTCTTCAAGAGCACTTATTAGTCTATGAATTCCTGATTTTGATTTTAAATTGAGAGACTGCTTCATTTCTTCATAAGAAGGAGACACGCCAGAGCTTCTCAACTTCTTGTTGATAAATAAAAGCAAGTTTTTTTGTTTTTTAGTTAGCATAAGAACAAATATCGTACAAATAATGTTCTATAAAAGTTCTCCAAAATTCACAATAGAAAAAAAATCAATAAAATAGGGGATAATTTGGCTAAAGAACTGAAAAAATAGAGTTTTTCTCTAAATTTTTTAAAAGCGATTCACCAATTAAAAAAGTATTAATAGATGTTTTATTTTTTAATTCTAGTAACTCATCTTTAGTTTTAATTCCACTTTCAGAAATCAAAGGTCCATCATGATTTTTTAAAATATCATAAATATCATAGGTTGTATTTATATCTGTTTTTAGCGTCTTAAGATTTCTATTATTTATTCCAATTAAAGCTTCTTTAAAGTTTAAAGCTTTTTTTGCTTCTTCGACTGTATGAACTTCAACTATAACTGACATTTTAAATTTCAGAGCTTCGTTATATAATACATTTGCAAGATCGTCTGAAACACCAGCTAGTATAATTAAAATTGCATCAGCACCATAACTTTTAGCAAGAGGCACTTGAAACTTATCAATAAAAAAATCTTTACATAAAATTGGTAATTTTATTTTATCTTTTATTTTGCTGATGTGCTCAAGGTTACCTAAAAAATAATCTTCTTCTGTTAAAACAGATAGACATGTTACTTTCTTATCCTCATAAATTTTAGCAATTTCTACTGGATAATAATTCTCAATAATTACTCCAGCAGAAGGACTTGCTTTTTTTATTTCAGCAATAATAGATGTTTTATTATTTTTTATATTATTTTGAATTTTTGATTTAAAATCAATATAAGTTTTATTTTCACTAATTAATTTCTCTAAAGATTTTAAATCGATAGTTTTTTTTAAATTATCAACTTTTTCAATTTTTTTTTGAATAATTTTTTCTAATATATTTTCAGACATTTTGAATTTTTTTTAAATGTTGAAACGTATTACCAGATAAAATATGTTTTCTTGCTTCAGTGTAAGCTTCAGAAAATTTTGTAAATTTTTCTGAAACAATTAAACCTGCGGCAGCATTTAAACATACAGCTTTAGAAAAATCATTATCTTGCCCTTTGAATATTTCAATCATTTTTTTTGCATTAAAATCCGCATCATCTCCAATTAAATTTTCAAATTTTTCAGCATTAACATTTAAAGATTTAGGATCAATACTCATTTCTGTTATCTGACCATCTTTTAATTGCATAACAGTAGTTTTTGCATATGGAGATATTTCATCCAATCCATCCTCACTATTAACTATCCATGCAAATTTAATATTTAAATTTTTAAGTCCTTCTGCAAAAGTTTTTAATAACTTTTTATCGAAAACCCCAACAACTTGTCTAGTAACAACAGCTGGATTGCTTAAGGGTCCAATCATGTTAAAAATAGTTCTTTTTCCAATTTTTTTTCTAATAGGAGCAACAAATTTCATTGCACTATGATAATTTGGAGCAAACATAAAACCAAAATTATTTTCATTAATTTCTTTTTCTATTTCTTGAGGTTCTAAATTTATTTTAATTTTAAGAGCTTCCAAAACATCACCGGATCCACATTTTGAAGAAACTGCTTTATTACCGTGTTTTGCCACCTTTATACCCATACTAGCTAATAATAGGGCAGAAGCAGTTGAGATATTAAGTGTATTCATTCCATCTCCGCCTGTTCCGCATGTATCGATACAATCAATTGCATTAACTCTTTTAGACTTATCTCTTAGAACATAGACACCTCCTGCAATTTCATCAGAAACCTCACCTTTGTCAGATAATAATGTTAAAAAATCATATATTTGATCTTCACTAGCCTTACCTGTCATCAATAATTCAAATGCTGATTTGCTTTCTTCAAATGTTAAATTTTGTCTCTTTTTTAGTTTTTCTAAAATTTGTTCCATTAAATTAATAATTAATAAAATTTTTTAAGATTTTTATACCAATTCTAGTTTTAATACTTTCTGGATGGAATTGAACACCATGAATATTATATTTTTTGTGTTGAACACCCATAATAATACCATCATCTGTCTCAGCAGTAATTTCAAGTTGATTTGAAAGAGTTTTTTTATCAATTATTAAACTATGGTACCTAGTAGCTTCAAAAGTTTTAGGAAGACTTTTTAAAATTCCAATTTTTTTTGAGTTGATTTTACTAGTTTTACCATGCATTAGTTTTTTTGCTTGTACAATTTTTGACCCAAAGACTTGCCCTATGATTTGATGACCCAAACATACACCTAAAAAAGGTAATTCCTTATGTAAGGTTTTTAAAATATTAATACAATTACCAGATTGATTTGGATTACCTGGTCCTGGAGAAATGACAATTCTGTTATATTTTTTTTTCAAAATTTCATTTGAATTGATCTTATCATTTCTTACAACATCAACTGTAACTTTTAATGAAGAAATGTAGTGATATAAATTAAAAGTAAAACTATCGTAATTATCTATTAATAAAATTTTCATTATCTTAAAGCGTTAATTAAAGCTTTTGCTTTATTAACAGTTTCATCATATTCATTTTTAGGTTTGCTGTCGGCTACGATGCCAGCACCTGCTTGAACATAAAATTTTTTATTTTTAACAATTGCAGTTCTAAGTGCAATACAGGTATCGAATTCACCATTAGCAGAAAAATATCCAATTCCTCCTGCATAAACTTTTCTTTTGGAAGTTTCGAGTTCATCAATAATTTCCATTGCTCTAATTTTTGGTGCCCCAGAAACTGTACCCGCTGGAAATCCAGCTAATAGAGATTTAAACTTAGAGAATTTCTTATTATATTCACCAACAACATTAGAAACTATATGCATTACATGTGAATATTTTTCAATTACAAAGCTTTCAGTAACTTTTACTGTATTAATTTTAGAAACTTTTCCGGCATCATTTCTTCCCAAATCAAGCAACATTAAATGCTCAGACAATTCTTTTTTATCTCTTAGAAGATCTTTTTGATAGAAATTATCCTCTTGTAATGTTTTTCCGCGCGGTCTTGTGCCTGCAATTGGTCTTACCGTAATTTTATTGTCTCTCAGTCTTACTAATATTTCTGGACTTGCACCAATTATTTGAAAATCGCTAAAATTAAAAAAGAACATAAATGGGGAAGGGTTTGTTGTTCTAAGTTTTTTATAAATTTCGATAGGTTCTTTTGTTAACTTAGCCTCAAATCTTTGACTTAATACCACTTGGAAAATATCACCTAATTTAATGTATTTTTTTGCCTTATCTACCATCGTTAAAAATTTGTTTTTTGTAGTATTGGATTTAACTTTTATATTTTGAGTTTTTTGTTTTAATTCTTTACCAATATTTATTATTGAGGATTGTATAATTAATTTAGATAAGTCATTTTTAATATCTTCATATCGCTCTTTATAATCATTAATTTTCTCATCTTGAAAAATATTTCTTATAAAGAAAATTTCTTTTTTTAAATTATCATGAATTATTAATGTTCTAGGACGCAAAAGTCTTACATCTGGAAGCTTAAGATCATCTTTGCATTTATTAGGAATTTTTTCGATATATCTAATAGAGTCATATGAAAAATATCCAGAAATTAGAGAACAAATTTTTGGTAAGTTTTTTGGTGTTTCAAATTTAAAATCTTCAATTATTTTTTCAATTAATTGATTTGGTTTATCTTTTAATTTAATTTTTTTTTTATTATGTAATAAATAAGAATTATTATTATTGAATTCCCAAATTTTATCAGGGTTTTTTCCAAATATTGTGTATCTACCTTTAATTTTACCTTTTTCAACTGACTCAAAAACAAAGCTATTTTTTTCTCTTAAAAAATTATTTATCAAATTGATAACTTCGGTATCATTTTTAACTTTTTTAGATGTATAAATTATTTGATTTTTTTTGTCTCTATGTCGAAACTTAAAATCTTTGAAGCTTCGATTTATAATCATTGAAATAGATTTTTAACATTGTTGATAGCTGCTTGATTGATATCAACATTATATTTTTGATTTAAAAACAAGTCATATGTTTTTAGGATACCATTTTTAATTCTTGTATTTTCTTTACTTGAATATTGATCATAATCTTCTGAACTTATTTGTAAGTTAGCGTTATCATAACTATTTATTTTTGCTAAGTAGATATTATCATTTTCATCGTTGATTAATGTAATTGATTTTAAAGGTAAAGAATAAAGCATCTGAACAGAATTAATTTCAAATTTCTTATTATCTTTTATTGAATTTAATTTTAAAGATTGAATTTCATTTGTTCCTAAATTTATAAAATCTTCTTCAGTAAAACTTCTATCTCTGATTTTTTCTAAAAGACTTCGATTATAATCAAATTTATTTTTTTGAGTCACTAATTTTAAAATTTCTTTTTTAGTTTGTTCATCACTTAAATCAGGTTTTTTCATTTCTAAATTTTCTATTTTATAAATTACATAATTTTCGCTATTTTCAAAAATATCAAAATTATTTGCTCTGACGCTATAAATTTTTTTTAAGATTTCATCACTAGTTTCTGAATATTTATAGTCTTCAATTTTTTTTGCATTTAAATTTAATTTTGAAATTATGTCATCAAATTCTATTCCATTTAAAATATTATTTTCAACTTGATCAATCTTGTCAAAAAAATCTTGATTAAACTCATCAACTCCAATTAAATTTAGTGGATTTAGCAACACATATTTGAAATCTATGTATTCGACTTTTAATTGATCATCATTTTCATCAATAAACTGAATTAATTCCTCTTCTGTGATTTCGTTACTTTTTTTATAAAACTTATCTAAGTTAATGAATTCTATATTTAAACTTGTGTTTTCAGTTTCATAAAGCTTATTAACTAAGAATTTGGGTGATACTGAGCCAGCTCCAACTAAATCGAATAATTTTTTTTGTAGTTCTCTATCTTTTAATCTTTTTTCAAATAATGGGGCAGAGATATTATTTTCTAGTAAAAATTTCTCATATTTTAATCTTTCAAACTTGCCATCGTCATTATAAAAATTTTTATTCAGTTTTATTTTTTCAGACAACGAATTTTGTGAAATCTTTATATTAAAGTCGTCTATTTCTAGACCTAATAAAGTAACTGATACTAATCCTGACAAAAGATCTTCAATTACATTATTATTAATATTTTCTTGTATTACTTTTTGAGAAACACCACTTTGGTTAATGTAGTTAATTAAATCTTGAGTTGTTACATTTGTTTTATTTATTTTTGCTACATTGTTTTGATTATTCGATAAAAAACCGCCGCCAAATCCACCAAATCCAAAGGCTATTATAATTACAATAATTAATATTAATCCACCAATTCTACTTTTGTTAAGATAGCTTCCAATTTTCATTTATGTTTTATTTTGTGTTGATCTGTAAAGTCAAATCTATAGATTAAAAAGGTAATCATGACAAATAAATATATGTATTTTGTGGCTAATTGGAAAATGTTTGGAAACTTTAAGTCATTAAATCAATTAGATAAAGTGATAACTTTTGTCAAAAAGTTTAAAAAAAATAAGTCTAAATTAATTTATTGTCCACCTGCTACTTTGATTAATGCCGTAAGTAAAAAACTTAAATTCACTACAATTGATGTGGGTGCTCAAAATTGTCATCAAGGATTAAATTATGGAGCTAATACTGGCCAAATAAATTCATATATGCTCAAAGATGCTGGAGCTAAATATATTATTCTCGGACATTCTGAAAATAGACAATTGGGTGAAGATAATAATCTTATTAATCTTAAAATTAGAAGTTCAATTAAATCAGGTTTAAAAATAATTTTTTGTATTGGAGAAACATTAAGTCAAAAAAGAAAAAAAAATACTAAGAAGATTTTATCTAAACAAATTATTCAAGGGTTAAAAAATGTTAGCAATAAAAGAAATATAATTATAGCTTATGAACCTGTGTGGGCTATTGGAAGTGGTTTAATTCCTAAGGAAACTGAAATTTTTGATATAGTGAGCTTTATAAAAAATAAAGTTAAGGGATCAAAAGTTTTGTATGGAGGTTCTGTTAACACTAATAATATCAATCTTTTAAAAAAAATTGATAATGTGGATGGTTTTTTAATTGGTGGTGCCTCTCAAAATTCAAATAATTTCATTGATATAATAAAAAAAACCTTTATTTAGTCCGCATGGAAAATATTTTATTAGTATTGAACATCATTTTAGCAATTGTACTTGTCCTTTTGGTTTTAATGCAAAGATCTGAAGGTGGTGCCTTAGGGATTGGTGTTTCACAAGAAAATATGATGTTTTCAAAATCTGCTGGTAACTTTATGACTAAGGCTACAGCTGTTGTTGCAACATTGTTTATAATTTGCAGTCTTGCATTAACAATTGTTTCAAGAAGTGAATTAACACCAACAGGTTCAGTTTTGGATGCAATTGAAGAAAAAAATCAAGACACTCCATCAATTCCAGAAAATAATTAATTCTTTTCAATTACGATATTTATCGCTATAAGGTAATTCCATGGCGCGATATATCTTTGTCACTGGCGGCGTGGTTTCATCCCTTGGTAAAGGTCTTTCCTCTGCTTCACTTGCTTATCTTTTACAATCTAGAGGTTATAAAGTTAGAGTTAGAAAATTAGATCCATATTTAAATGTGGATCCTGGAACAATGAGTCCATTTCAACACGGAGAAGTTTTTGTAACAGATGATGGAGCGGAAACTGATTTAGATTTAGGTCACTATGAAAGATTTTCAGGAGTTTCAGCAAAAAAATCAGACAATATTACAACAGGAAAAATTTATAGTGATGTTTTAAAGAAAGAAAGAAAAGGAGAGTATTTAGGCAAAACTGTTCAAGTAATTCCTCATATCACTGATCGTATAAAACAATTTATCAAACACGATTCATCAAAAGAAGATTTTGTTATTTGTGAAATTGGAGGAATTGTAGGGGATATCGAAAGCTTACCATTTGTTGAAGCCATTA
>Ga0181602_10004407_pt1 | contig 10859 bp, 6 predicted proteins | sample 041ome_14_FD_148640 | JGI IMG/M metagenome (GOLD analysis project Ga0181602, IMG submission 148640) | Coastal salt marsh microbial communities from the Groves Creek Marsh, Skidaway Island, Georgia - 041408US metaG (spades assembly) | ecosystem: Environmental > Aquatic > Marine > Intertidal zone...
TTATTCATGATGTTGAAGTTTTCGTTGGTGTATTTATTGGCGCTGTTACCGCAACAGGTTCTGTTATTGCCTATGGTAAGTTATCTGGCTCCATAGATGGAAGAGCATTGCTTCTACCGGCAAGAAACTGGTTAAATCTAGCCGCTGTGTTAGCGTGTTTATGGCTTGGCGCCTTATTTTTAGACCATGCAGGGCCTTGGACTTTATACCTTATGACAGCGATAGCATTTTTATTTGGTGCACATCTTGTAATGGCAATCGGTGGGGCTGATATGCCGGTTGTTGTATCAATGTTAAATTCCTATTCTGGATGGGCTGCTGCTGCGACTGGTTTCCTGCTTGGTAATGATTTACTGATTGTTACAGGCGCATTGGTAGGCGCATCAGGCGCTATTCTGTCTTACATCATGTGCAAAGCGATGAATCGTAGTTTTATCTCTGTGATTTTGGGTGGCTGGGGCACTAGTACGGGTGTCGCTCAAGAAGTTGAAGGTGAGATGATAGCAACCGATGTATCCAATGTTGCAAGCGATCTGATGGATTCACAAAATATTATCATCGTGCCTGGGTACGGAATGGCAGTTGCACAAGCACAAGGTGCTGTCTCAGAGATTACACGACGTCTGCGAGATAAAGGTAAAAATGTTCGCTTCGCCATCCACCCGGTTGCAGGCAGATTACCAGGCCATATGAATGTGTTACTCGCAGAGGCAAAAGTGCCATACGATATTGTTCTGGAAATGGACGAGATTAATAATGATTTTTCAGATACAGATATGGTTATAATTCTTGGTGCAAATGATATTGTTAATCCAGCCGCACAAGATGATCCCAATAGTCCAATTGCTGGCATGCCTGTGTTAGAGGTATGGAAAGCAGGTCAGGTTATTGTATCCAAGCGAGGACAAGGACGTGGTTATTCAGGTATTGAAAATCCTCTTTTCTTCAAAGATAATTCTCGCATGCTATATGGCGATGCAAAAGCATCTCTTGATCAGCTTCTTGCGCAAATAACCTCATAACGACCTCAGATTAGCAATTTTTTATTCCGCTACACGCCGAGAAGACTCTCAGGAAGACCTGCCTGTCTTATAGCGTTCTTTTGGCGTGTTTGTAGTGCCTCTAAAGTGAAATCATCTATCATGTCATGAAAGAGTTGATGCCAATTCACCTCTGCTTTTAGATGCATAAAAACAGACCCAAGACCAACTGCAGCTCTATCCATTAAAACAAATTCACGTGGCGGTTTGATGCCACCTATTCGTTTTAACTCCTCATGAACCTTACCAGCAAGCTCGCGCCCATAATTGCCGCCTCTCAACTCTTGAATTGGCCTAATCCTATCCTCTAATAATGGGCCATAAATAAAGCCTGCCCATATATTAAGAATCTCAATAGCCTCTTTATCAAGACCATCAAATCCCCATTGTGAGTAAGCGTGCACCGCAAGTTCATTATCGCCATCTCTTAGCGCTCTATATAAATCTATAACGCCTCCTACAAATTCTGGCCTAAACACTCGAATAGAGCCAAAATCCATTAAATTTATCTTTAAATTTTCGCCTATGGAATAATTTCCCAAATGCGGATCGCCATGAATAACACCATAATAATAAAAAGGAACATACCAAGTACGAAACATATTAACCGCGACTTTATTTCTATCTTCTTGTGGTGGCTCTGCTTCGAGATATTTCATTAGCTTTTGACCCTCAACCCAACGCATGGTCAAAATTCGAGAGGTTGATAGCTCTTTGATTGGTTCAGGAAGCACAACCTCATTTTCCCCTGCAAGCATCAAACGATATAGCTGCATATTCAAGGCTTCCCTGTGATAATCTAGCTCCTCTTTCAATCTATCTGATAATTCTGAATGGATATCTTTGGTTGATATGGCAGAATCAATACGCTCATATAAGGAAAAAACAAGTTTCAGCTGGTTTAAATCTGCGTTAATTGCAGAATCCATATCTGGGTATTGCAGTTTTACAGCTACTTTTTCATTGTTGTACCTTGCTTGATGTACCTGCCCTAGTGAAGCTGCCGAACAGGCCTTTTTATCAAATCTATCAAATTTATCCTCCCACCCGTCTCCGAGCTCGGAGCGCATGCGTCTTTTAACAAACAACCAACCCATGGACGGCGCATCTGCTTGTAAGGCTGCTAGTTCTTCAGCATATTCTTTTGGAAGTGCATCCGGGATAGTTGATAAAATCTGGGCCACCTTCATTAACGGGCCTTTCAGACTTCCCAAGGCCTCGCGAAGTTGGTTTGCATGCTTACCTCGGTCTAGCTCAATCCCTAAATATCGCTCTCCTGCAAGCCTTGCTGCAAGACCAGACATAGTGCTTGTTACTTGGGCGTATCTGCGCAATCTGCCACCGATACTAGAGCGCTCTTCACTATCTGCCATTACTGTAAATCCTCTACCTGATCTATCATGGAGGAGATCATATCAAGACCCTTATTCCAGAATTCTGGTGCAGATGGGTTCAATGAGAAAGGTGCTAAGGCACTATCAAATCTAACTGTACCGCCGCTTCTCAATAGCGTTTTATAATGCGTGTTAAATTCTGGGTCTGAGCCATCTTGGTATACCTGCCAAAGTGCATTTACAAGGCAATCTCCAAACGCATATGCATAAACATAAAAAGGCGAATGTACAAAATGGGGAACATATGCCCAGATAGGCTTAAAACTATCATCTATACGAATTGAGGGTCCAAGGGCTTGTTTTTGTGTTTCCACCCAAAATTGTGATATCTGCTCTGAACTTAATTCACCGTCCTGGCGATGGGTGTGCACTAAATTTTCAAAATTGTGGAATGCGACCTGACGAACAACCGTATTCAGCATGTCCTCAATTTTATCAGCTAACATAAAGCGCTTAGCCTGCTCGGATTTTTCTGCAGTTAGAATAGAATTAAATGTAAGCATTTCTGAGAAAACAGAAGCCGTTTCAGCAAGCGTTAACGGCGTTGAAGACATTAGCTCCCCCTGCTCAGCTGCAAGAAACTGGTGAACACCGTGACCCATTTCATGTGCTAATGTCATCACATCACGAGAGTAACCTTCAAAATTCATTAGAATATAGGGATGAATAGTTGTTACAGTAGGGTGAGAGAAAGCACCTGATGCTTTGCCATCTCTGATTTCTGCATCTATCCACGGGTTTTCAAAAAACTGCTTTGCAAGCTGCCCCATTTCAGGATCAAAGCTATCAAAAGAGGATTGAACGATTTCGCATGCTTCCTGCCAGCTAAATTTGCGCCCCTCGCGTCCTGACACAGGGGCGTTTCTATCCCACCATGCCATTGTATCACCTCCAAGCCATCGAGCTTTCATTTGATAATATCGATGTGATAGCTCTGGCATTCTTTTCGTGACAGTATCAACCAGAGTATCAACAACATGGTCATCAACATCATTTGCAAGATTTCGTGACGATATAACGCCCTTATAGCCTCTCCAACGCTCTTCAATATCTTTTTGCTTGGAAATGGTATTTGTAATCAGGGTAAATAGGCGCAAATTATCACTCAAAACCTCTGATAATGACGCAGCTGCCCTCGCTCTTATATCAGGATTAGCTTTAGATAACTTATTAAGGATTTCGGTCTCAGTGAGCTTCTCGCCATTAAAATCAAACCGAAGCTCCGAGAATGTTTCATCAAATAATCTGATCCATGCCTGCCTATTTGTGGGGGATTGTTCAACAAGTAATTTCTCAAGTCTTGGCTCAAGATTATACCTAGCGGCCGACCTGACCAATCTCAACCATGGTTGGTAATAGGCTACTGACTGATCTTTCAACACTCCTAGATACTGCTCTTCTGGCATGGATGCTAATTCAAGTTCAACAAAAACAAGATTAGACTGAACCGAATTTATCGCTTCACTCATATTTTGGGCATGCTGGGCATAATCAGGATTACTGGTATCTGCAGCAAAAGTGAGGTCTGCATGAGAGGAGATTTTACCCATAGCGCTAATGATCTGCTCAAAACGCGTAATAAGATTACCAAGCTCATCCGCTGTCAATAAAGCAATTTTGCCCTCATATGCGTGCTGTAATGCAACAGCCTCATCAGACCATTTTTTTAAATCCGTTCTGATTTGCTGTGAGTCTATACTTACATACAAATCGGTTAGTGACCAAACCGGCAATGTATTTGCCATTCGCTATAATCCTTCTACATAATTGGGAAAATAGAATATAACAGATAATGTTGATGCCATTAACAACAATTACTTTTTAAAAAATCTTCTCCATATCTGGATAAGATTTTATATATTCTACCTTGCCTATTTTTATCAAAAGCCGACATAATTTTCATGCAACCCTTTTTTAAGTAAATAGACGCGTATGCCCCAGATTCAAGGACTAGGTCCAAAAGAAGATTCCCTATGCGAGATGTTTTTTAATCGCGCAAAACGCCAGCCTTACCATGCGTTTATCTGGACTAAACAGGAATATGACTGGGTAAGCCATAGCTGGGGAGATGTTGCCAATCAGGTAGAGATTATTGCAAGCGCGTTGGCACAGCGCGGTATAACAGCAGGTACCAGGGTCGCAATTCTATCTGAAAATAGGCTTGAATGGATTATAGCTGACCTTGCCATTATGTCCATCGGTGCGATTTCTGTTCCACTATTCACAACCTATACCCAGACCGATATTACCTATCTTTTATCTCATTCAGGCGCTCGGGCTATCATCTGTTCTAATTCTGAACTAGCGGCTCTAGCTGAGACCGCAGCTCAGGATTCCAGAGATTGTTACTTAATGGTTGTAATGGAACACAGTAAATTACTCTACCACTCACTTAATCTGGCAATTGTAGGTTGGGGTGAATTAATAGAAGAAGGAAGAGTGGCGATAGCCCATTGTGAATTTCAGTCCCCTGAAATGTCTGCAGATGATGTGTGTTGTATTATTTACAGCTCGGATGGTGATGAAAAACCTAAAGGGGCGATGCTAACCCATCGCTCAATCATGGCTAATCTTGCTGGCGCTGAGGGCTTGTTGCGCGATTTATCTTTAGGGCGTGAAGTGTTTTTATCCATGCTGCCGCTTAGCCATGCCTATGAACATTCGGTTGGTTTATTCTTCCCAATACACATTCGAGCAGAGATTTATTTACTGCATCGACCAGAAACGCTGAGCTCAGCAATCATTGAGGTCAAACCAACAATTATGACAGCGGTTCCGAGATTATATGAAATATTGCGTGATAGAATTCACGCCTCTTATCGGCATAAAGGAATCCTTAATCGTAAAATGCTGGATAGAGCTGTTTATCTGGGACGTAAAAACGTACAGAAGGAGCCCCTTACCCTGCTAGAAAAAATCGAGAATAGCTATCTGAACCTGACGGTAAGGCGCCATATTAATGCGCGGCTTGGTGGACGGCTAAAAGCATTTGTGTCAGGCGCAGCTGCATTGGACCCAAATATCGGTTATTTCTTTCTTGCTTTGAATGTCCGCATTCTTCAAGGATATGGACAAACAGAAGCATCACCAGTAATCGCAGCTAATCCCCCCAAAAAAATAAAAATTGAGACGGTTGGCAAGTTACTGGCTGGTGTTGAGGCTAAACTCACAGCACTAGGTGAAATTTGTATTCGAGGCGATCTTGTGATGAAAGGATATTGGAATGACCCTGTTGCTACAAAGAAAAAATTGCGTGATGGATGGCTATTAACAGGGGATATTGGAACGTTCCATCCAGATGGGTATATCAGCCTAACAGGAAGGAAAAAGGATATTATCATTAATTCAGGCGGTGATAATATCTCTCCTGTAAAAATTGAAACTGTTTTAGAAGCACACTCAGATATTGATCAAGCAATGGCTTATGGCAATCAGCATTCCTATATCACAGCTGTTATTACACCAAACCAGTTACTAGCAAAAAAATTACAATATGATCAAACTGAAATAGCTAACACAATATCAGAAGCAATCAAAACAGCTAATGCAAGGCTAAGTAGCCTTGAGAAAGTAAGAAATTTTGTATTAAGTGACGAGCCATTTTCAATCGAAAATGAATGTCTGACAGCTTCTGGAGCCCTAAAACGCCAGCAAATAAATCAGCTATATAGCGAGCGATTAGAACAATTATATCAGCACAAAACTTCTTAATTCAGCTGATAAATAAACATCTCACCCCTCTATTATTGGTCACACATTAAGCAGTAAATATTCTCTCTCCCACGGAGAGATAACTTCTAAAAATGCTTCAGCCTCGGCACGTTTTACTTCATTAAATACCGATATAAAATCAGGCCCTAATACATCCTTCAGTTTTATTGCCTTATCCAAATTATCAAGTGCCATGTCAAGATTTCTGGGCAATGTAACCAAATTATCGGACTCTTTAACCATTGGTTTTGCAGGTTCGATTTTTTCTTCTATGCCAAGAAGAATACAAGCAAATGTCAGTGCTATTGACAGATACGGATTAGTATCAGCTCCTGGAATTCTGTTCTCAATGCGTCTGCTGCGATAGTCACCTGCAGGAACTCTTAATCCAACTGTGCGGTTATCAATGCCCCACGCAACGTTTGCAGGTGCATCATATGTGGTAACAAATCTTCTATAGCTATTAACATAAGGGGCCATCAATGCCATTCCACCAGCAAGATAGCGCTGTAATCCTCCAAGGGCATGCCGAAACATTTCTGTATCCTGACCAGCAGAGTTCGAAAACATATTGCTACCATCTTGTAAATTGCAAACTGAACAATGCAAATGCATAGAGGAGCCAGGCTGATATTGCATTGGTTTCGCCATGAATGTTGCATGGATGTTATGATTTAGGGCCGTTTGTCTTACCGTGCGCTTAAAAATCAAGGCTTGGTCAGCTAGTGTTAATGCTTCTCCATGATTGAAGTTAATTTCCATCTGTGCGGCACCGCCCTCATGTACCAGCGTGTCAATATCAAGCCCCATAGCCTCGCAATGGTCATAAACATCTTCAAAAAACGGATCAAAGTCATTAACAGCATCAATGCCATAAGCCTGCTTTCCAGTCTCTGCTCTTCCTGACCTTCCAGGAGGCGTTTTCAACGGATAGTCTGGATCAGAGCTTTGCGACACCAGAAAAAACTCAAGCTCAGGTGCAACAATTGCAGAAAGCCCTTTATCGTTAAGTGCTCTGATTACGCGCTTTAAGACAGATCGAGGTGCAACAGTCACTTCTGTATCGTCCAAATAATAAGCATCGTGAATAATCTGCGCTGTTGGTTCAGAATACCACGGCACCAAATAGGCAGCATTTTCGTCAGGCTTTAAGACCACATCCCCAACAGCTGCATTTAATACAACAGAATCATGATAATCACCTGTGACCGTCTGCCCAAATACATATTCTGGCAGACGAAGCCCACTTCCTTGAAGCACCTTATGGTATTTTTCAGCAGGCAAAATCTTTCCTCTGGGAATACCAGCGATATCAGGGACTAGACATTCAACTTCTGTAATAGTTCGCTCTGAAAGCCATTCTTTTAATTTTTGAGTCATCTGCTATCTGCTCACTTTTTAAATTCAGCATAAGTGGAATCTAGCGCCTGCTTTAATTTTTCAATTGTTATATCAATATCTTTAGTCTGAAAACTTAATGGAGGAGATAAAATCATTCCATCTCGTACAGCGCGCACCATTAATCCACCTTTAATTGCATGTTCGCGGCATAGCGTTCCAACCTCGCCAATAGGATCAAACAATACAGGCCCAGATTTATGTTTTACAAGCTCTATACAAGCAAGCAACCCAAAGCTGCGTGTTTCACCAACAAGTGGATGGCTATCAAGTTGTTTGATAGCGTCTCCAAGATAAGGTGCTGTTATATCACGCACATGCTCTATCAGACCTTCTGTTTCAATAAGCTCAAGATTAGCAAGTGCAACAGCTGCAGATACTGGATGACCTGAGTAGGTAAATCCGTGATAAAACTCACCCCCTTCATTAATCAAATGTTCGGCGATCTTATCACTCACAAGCACAGCTGACATTGGCATATATCCAGATGTAAGGCCTTTGGCGAGTGTAACGACATCAGGCTTTAAATCCATTGTTTGGCTAGCAAACCAATTTCCAGTTCTACCAAATCCAGTTATTACTTCATCTGCAATGAATAATACCCCAAATTCATTGCAAATCTTTTGAATATGCTCGAAATAACCATCTGGCGGGATAATAACACCGCCAGCACCCTGCACAGGTTCTGCAATAAAGGCTGCGACTTTATCAGCGCCAACTTCTAGAATTTTTTCTTTTAATAATTTAGCAGAACTTTCTGCGAACTGGGATTCTGTTTGATTTCCCTGATATAAAAATCCATAGGGCGGCCTTATATGCTCGAAATCTGCCTCATGAGCTGATTGCTCATGCATGGCTTTCATTCCACCCATACTAGCTGCCATAATAGTAGACCCGTGATACCCATATTCACGACCTATAATGACACGCTTTTCAGGATGCCCTTTTAAAGCCCAGTAATGCCGTACTAAGCGAATAATAGTGTCATTCGCCTCAGACCCTGAATTAGCGTAGATTACATGGTTTAAATGTTCTGGCGCAATAGAGGCCAGTTTAGCCGAAAGCTTTGCCACAGGCTCGTTACTGGTCTTAAAAAAGCTATTATAATAGGGCAGTTTATGCATTTGTTCGGTGGCGGCATTGACCAGCTCATCTCTGCCATATCCGACATTAACACACCATAAACCTGCCATAGCATCCAAAATCGCATTGCCACCACTATCATAAATCATATGACCTTGCGCGTGGGTAATTATGCGTGTGCCTTCTTTTTTTAGAGCTTTAAAATCAGAAAATGGGGGTAGATGATGTTGCTCTTCAAAGCGCTGAAGATCCATTTGATTTTGCACAAGGCACCATCCTTTTCCAAGCTTTACAGTATTCAGCTATTTTATAAAAATTCTATCTGCCTTAAATAGAATACATGTTATGATTGCTCTATTTATAATTAAAATCAGTACCCATTATAACGCTTTTAAAAAATATTGTAACCTTGCATAATATATCATAATGTCAATTAGTCATATTTCAAAATCAATTTATCAGCTTGATATTACGCCTCCTGATTTTCGTGGCGCGCTATGCACAGATATCACATGCGATATTGCTATTATTGGGGGCGGCCTGACAGGAGTTTCAACCGCCTTATCCCTTAGCGAGAAGGGCTTAAATGTTTGCTTATTTGAAGCTGGCAGTATTGGCGATGGCGGTTCTGGGCGAAATGGGGGCCAGATTTGTCAAGGCTGGTCTACGAATTTTGAAAAACTTTTAAAATATATTGACCCGAAACTTCAGCAAGATATGTGGCAAACCGGAATTGAAGGTCCCCCTCTTATTAAAGATAGGATTGAGAAATATAATATAGATTGTGATGTTCAATGGGGGTATGTGCACACAGCAATACATAAAGGACATATGCGCGAGTTAGATGACTATCAAAGGAGATTTGAGCAAAGAGGATATTCTCAGCTAACCGCCCTTCCGGATAAATCCTCTTTATTTAACTATATATGCTCTGATGCTTATATTGGAGGGCTTTATGATAGTGGTAGCGGACATTTACATCCGTTAAAATTTCTCATTGGGCTTGCAAAAGCAGCAACAAAAGCAGGGACTCATATTTATACTAACAGCCCTATATCCTCTATCCAGACAACCAAACACACAAACAAATTAATCACAGAAAATGGTCTTATTATTTCAGCAGAACAGCTTATCATTTGTGGTAATGTATATCTGGGCTCTGTTGCACCAAAAAAGCTGCGGGGACGTATTGCGCCTGTAACATCATCTGTTATGGCAACTGAACCACTTAGCGTCTCAGAAATAGAAGATACAATTCCATCTAAAGCAGCTATTGCTGATGGAAATACGGCTTTGAATTATTTTCGGATTGATAAGCAAAATAGGCTTATTTTTGGTGGCCGTGCAAGCTATCTTAATACAGACCCTCTTAATGTTGAGGCAGACCTGAAAAACCGCATGAAGGCTGTGTTTCCTAATCTCATGCACAAAAAAATTATGCAAGCATGGTCAGGAAGAATAGGTATTACTGTTAATAGATTACCAGATTTTGGCAGAATTTCAGACACGGCAATTTACGTGCAAGGCTATTCCGGACATGGCGTTGCATTTTCAGGCGTAGCTGCAAATATTCTAAGTGAAGCAGCCACTGGAAAATATAAGAGATTTAATCAACTTACCAAAGTCCCACACATGCCCTTTCCAGGTGGGCCTCTTAGAACACCGATTTTAGCCCTTGGTATGGGTTGGTATAAAATGAAAGATTATTTTCAGATTTAGTCTTTTTGAAAGGCTTTAATACAAATCCAGTCATGTATAATTGTAGCAGCGGCAATAGCGGTAATTTCTGCATGATCAAATGGTGGGCTGACTTCAACTAAATCAAAGCCAACCATGTTTAATGGCGCCAAACCCCGCATAATCGTTAATGCCTGCCAGCTTGCTATTCCGCCAGATACGGGTGTTCCAGTGCCTGGGGCAAAGGCTGGGTCCAAAACATCTATATCAAAGCTCATATAAACAGGTCGTCCTTTAAGATGAGATAGTATTTCTTCTAAAACCGCCTTAGTCCCCATTTCATGAAATTGTGGGCAGGTTATTTGCTTGATGCCTACCTCCAGCTCATTATGGGTTCGCAACCCCACCTGAATAGAGCTTTGAGTATCGATAAGCCCCTCTTCTACAGCGCGAAGAAACATCGTGCCATGGTCAAACTCTCCCATAGAGGGCCAAGTATCACAATGCGCATCAAATTGAAGCAGTGAGATAGGCCCATGTAACTCTGCATGGGCTT
>Ga0181602_10004411_pt1 | contig 10855 bp, 9 predicted proteins | sample 041ome_14_FD_148640 | JGI IMG/M metagenome (GOLD analysis project Ga0181602, IMG submission 148640) | Coastal salt marsh microbial communities from the Groves Creek Marsh, Skidaway Island, Georgia - 041408US metaG (spades assembly) | ecosystem: Environmental > Aquatic > Marine > Intertidal zone...
TTTTTTCAGCCGCCAGCCCCTTTAAAAAAAAAAGGAGATTTAGGAGGTGGACGAGGAGGGAACAGAGCATTTGTATTAAGGTTCGTTGTAGTAAGGTTCGTTGTATAATGTTCGTTGTATTAATGTTCATTCGCTATAAATCATTCACGAGAACGTGTCTGAACGCGGATTGTTTGCTTCGGAGTTCATCTAACGCGTCATTTATTTTGCTCAACGGTGTTTTCTTCACCTTCGCGCCAAGCTTATTCTTCGCGCAAAACTCGAGCATTTCTTTCATGTCTTTGATGCTTCCGGTGTTCGAGGTCGTGCAGTTTGTCATCGTGAAACCCATGGTGAACGTATCAATCATAAACTTGGGAACCATACCTACAAAACACATAGTCCCGCGAGGTCGCAAGAGGCTGAAAAATTTTTCAAACTCCACCGTTTCTGATGTCGCGATGGTCACCAAAATAAAATCCAACGTTCCCGCCGCTTTTTCCATCTCGTCTTCCGAGGTGTGCACCAGAAAGCCAGTCGCGCCGTGTTCGAGAGCCATTTCTTTTTTCGAATCCGAAGAGCTAATGGCGACGACTTCGTTTCCAAACGCCTTTGCGAATTTGATCGCCATGTGCCCGAGACCTCCGAGGCCTAACACCCCAATCTTATCGCCCGGCTTCGTTTGTTCCTTCAACGGTGTCCACACGGTTTGCCCTCCGCATAACATCGGAGCGATTTCGCAACTATCTAACGAATCTGGAATCGGAAAAACAAACTGCGAATCTTCGCATCGCATCACGTCCGCGAACCCGCCTCGGTTGCCTTCGCAACACGTACATTTCACTTTTCCGCAAAGCTGTTCGTTATTTTTAGTGCACCACTCGCACGAGTGGCACGACGCCGATTGCCAACCGACTCCGACTCTTTGACCAACTTTTACATCTTTCACGTTTTTTCCGATTTGGCGGACCGTACCTACGACCTCGTGTCCGCAGACTTGAGGGAACACCGCGTATTCTCCATAATCACCTTTTATCAAGTGCTCGTCGCTTCCACAAAGCCCACAGCATTCCACTTTAATCTCTACTCCGTCGTCCGTTAACGGGAGCAAATCTATTTCAATCTGTTCGAGCTTTTTCGCGTTCACTTCGAGCGCCGCGTACGCTTTCGTAGTAGTATCTGACATTTGCGCTGTGGTGTTTTTTTGCCCGCGCGAATAAAATTCACGTCTGGGATGTTGTGCGGTCGGAGTGTACATCCATCATTATCTTCTACTACAGCTGCTATTCTAAATACCACTAAAGCTAACATTTTTTCTAAAAAATCGACTTTAAAACCCGGGAATGCCCAGCTCGTCAGCGACCCCCAAATGTATCGCAACAAGCACGAGTACGAGTACTCCCGAGTTCCAACACGAGTGGATGAACATAGGGACGAGGAGATTTCTCGTTCGTACGTATGAAAAGCCTAACACGCACCCAAGCGCAACGAGTTCAGGAAAATCTCTCGGCGCCAGGTGCGCGAATCCAAAAATGAAACTCGAAAACACAACCGCGCCTGGAGCGGGCAGCCATTTTGTGAGCGAAGCTAATAAAAACCCTCTAAAAACAGTCTCTTCTAAAAGAGGTGCAAAAACGCTCGTCACTGCGAGCAGAGATCCGACAGCCACGGGGTCTTCTGATTTAATCAACGGTAAGACGCCGTCGATTGTTCCAGCTTCTTGAACTTTCGCCGTGGTAGCTGAAGCCGATGCCGCGGATATAGCATCGATCGTCGAGCTTGGATCGTTTGCAATTTGACTGTCTTGTATAGATTGTACAACTTCTTGCGTAGATTCGATCGCAAATCCAGTCAACGCGACGACGACAAAGGTCAGCAGATAACCGCTGATGCCGTATACCAACCAGCCGTTTTTACTCGTGTCCAGCGGATGCGAAAAATCAATCCTGAACCAATCGTTCTCTGGCTTCGAAAACATTTCGTCTTTATATTTCGCAACGCACGCGTATACTATGCCCAAAGATATCACCGTTTCAGCAACCTGGACCAGTAATAAATACTGCGCCTGTTGCTCGACATCAAACTGACTTCGGTCTAAGCCGAGCGCTTGCGAGACGAAGAGCGGAACTAAGACTGCCGCCGTGAGAACAAAGCTCGTTAACCAGCCGACAATACCTCCGAATACTGTCCATCCACCCCAGGGAACGTCCCATTTACTTCGATATTGAGCTATATCGAGCACGCTTCCGATTCCAGACGATGGTCCTTTCAACATCTTGGAACCTCCTCGAACGCGTCCTTCGAGCATATCTTGAAAGATTACATTTTTCTGTTGTTGTTGTTGTTGTTCCTTTTCTACTTCTTCTTCATCGTCGCCGTCGTTTCGCCGCGCGCGAGAAACATATGTTCTCCTTCCCCTTCCATAGAGTTGAAAAGAGAAAGACTGGTAGGAAGAGGAGCGTGAAAGTGGTTCTTCGTAACGAGACGAGCGATGATTTTGAACCACCACCACCCCTTTTGGTCTTTCTTTGCTCCTAATAACGCGTTTCCCAGAAGAAGCCAACGCCGAGATGGAAGAGGAAGAGGAGGAAGAGGAGGGGTAGGAGGGGTAGGAGGAGGAAAAGGAACACGGAAATGTGCTCCTCCTCATCATTCTTCTTCTTCTTCTTCTTCTTCTTCTTCTGTTATGAATACGAGGTGCGTATTATGTTGTGGTGATGCCCAGATTGTTGTTTGGCACTTGTTTTTCCCAAGAAATGGCTCAATCCTCGATGCTTCAACAACTGCATGCCAAAACGACGAAACAAAAGAAGAACAACTTTTGAATTTGAATTTGCCGATTCTTCATAATTATTATTGTAACAGCGCGGGTGTTCCCTATCACCACCACAACACACAACCACACGCATTAGAGAGTGGGGGCGATTCTTTATCTCTCTTTGAACGATCCTGCGCGAAGAGAAGAGAAAGGGACGAGGGAGAGAGAAAATGTCTGACCTCAAAGTATGCAAGGTGATGACTTCGTACGCGACAACTGTAGTCGTTGTCCTTCCGAATTCTTCGAATTACAAAACGCTGGCCCGTGCGATTGAGAAGAAACACTCGGAGGTGTACGGGAAGACATACGGAGAAGTGGAAGTGACCAGCATAAATGGATTCTTACGCGAGAACGACGAAGGTGCCGGCGTTGGCGTCTCGTACCCAGTCGACGACGAGTCGTTTCGATCGCTTCCGTTCACCAATTATTTAGCTCAGCTGGAGGCTAAAAAAGGAGGAGAAAAAGCGGGCAACTCGAGCGCGAAGAAATCAGGCTTCGATGCGAGAACGATTGACGTTTTATCTCCAAAATCCTTGATCGATGCGAACGTGAAAGCCGTGGCGAAAGGTTCGACACCGATTTCCACCGGCCAGTCCAGGTTTCAAGGAGACGGTTACCTTGTGGGAGGCGCAACGACAATTGCCGCCGCCCCGCCGGTTCCGAATTTGAAGAGTAGATTCGCCTCCGAAGCCGCGAACGTTGATGCGCCTTCGGCAAAGAAAAGCAAAACAGGAAACGCTACTGCGCCAAAACCAATCGCCTCTGCGCCGAAACCAGTCGCCGCTGTGGCGAAAGCCAAGACGCCGACCCCACCTTCGGCGGGACAAGCCGCCGCTGCAGCTTCAAAACCTGATACTAAGATGACGACAGAAGAGAAGATTACGAAATTGCTGGATACATCAAAGAAAACCAATGTCCGCTTTCCGATATTTGCTAAGGCCTTGATGAAGCACTCTGGCTTTAAATTGGCTTGCGAGAAATTGTCTGGAGATTCTGCTCAGAAAGCGTACGCGTCTGTAAAAGGGGTTGTGGAGGAAATGAAGAAATGCCAAGCAGATTTGGCAGATGGGAGTGAGAACATTTACGAGGAAACGCTGGCGAGTATCCAAGCGTTATCTCCAAAAATCAATTCACCTTCAACACCTCTCATTGCCGTTTGTGTGATAGTAGCGAAGGCCTATCCAGGCGGCTACAAATCAAAGAAAGGACTCCCGACGAGAGTGTGGACATCCATGATTGGTGTCATAAAAGAAAGACCTCAGACGTTCAACGAAACTTCGCGAATGTTGCTCGGTGAAGTCGCGACTCGCTTAGGGTATGATGCGAAGTTACCAGCGGTTGTAGAAGGAGTGAACAAGAGTGCAGCGGAAAAAGTCAAGACAACGAATCCTGCGGCAGCTACGAAGAAGGCTGAAGTTCCGAAACCTTCTTCCTCTTCTTCCTCTTCTTCTTCTTCTTCTTCTTCTTCTTCTTCTTCTTCTTCTTCCTCCTCCTCCTCCTCCTCCTCCTCCTCTTCCTCTTCGAGTAGTTCCGGTTCCGGTAGTAGCAGCAGCTCTAGCAGCAGTTCTTCGAGTAAAGGTAAAAAGAAAGCGGCGACGCCGACTGCTCAGAAGAAAAAAATGCCCGCCGCTGTCGAGAAGAAAGTGACAATGACTCCCGGAGGCTTGTCGAAAATCATGAAGACATTGAAGAATACTGACAACGGTGGCGTGCAGAAGAAGACGAGTGCAGTTGCTGAAACTCCATCTAAGAAAGATAAGAAAAAGAAGGATAATAAGAAAGACTTGCCGAAGCCAGCGCCGTCGAGCACAGTTGTCATCAAAGCTGCGCTTCTTGCACAAAAGAAAAGAAAGAAAGATCCAAGCGCTCCAAAAGGTGCTAAATCTGCATACATTTGCTTCTGTGAAAAGGAAAGAGCGAATATTGCCAAAGACAATCCAAATTTGGCGGCCACAGAAATCATGACGGAATTGGGGAAACGCTGGAAAGCGCTCTCGGACAAAGAGAAAAAGCCTTACGAAAAACAAGCCGAAACAGATAGAGCGCGGTTTAACGAAGCGATGAAGAATTACGAACCTCCAGAAACTGATGACGATGAAAAGCAAGGAAAGCGACGAAAGAAGGACCCGGACGCGCCGAAGAACGCAAAGTCTGCGTACATCATCTTCTGCGCGGCAAAGAGATCTACGATTCCCAAAGAAACTGCTCCCAAAGATGTTATGTCGAAGCTAGGCCAGATGTGGAGCGCAACGAGTGTAGCCGATAAGAAACCATACGAGGATTTGTCAAAGAAAGATAAGGTGCGGTATGAGAAGGAGATGGCGAAGTACAAAGAGAAACAAAATTGAATTGAATATATAAATTTGTCTGAATATTTATGCGTATTTTACACAATAGACGAATCTATCAAAAATGTTTCTGAGTGTACACGACTAAACGCGACACACTTTATTTTCTATCTATCTTTCTATCTATCTATCTTTCTATCTATCTATCTATTTAGGGGGGCAAATGTGAAGCAAGATAGTTGCCCTCCTCGCTATTTTATCTTTGAACATTTTCGATGACGGAAGTGTTCTCGTTTTGTCGCTGGCTGCAGCGTTGTTGTTTCTTCCGTTCGTTTCCTTCTTTTTCCGAGCGTTTAAAATCTTAAATAAAGCTTCCTCCTCCTTCTCTTTCCACGACTTTGGCGTGCTTCTACTCGGGGCTTTGTCGATCGAATTCATTCCGCTTTGGGGTGAGTTAATATCATCCTTTATTGCAACATCTTTCTTTTGCCGCGAAGAAAAAATCGGAAGAAGTTTTTTGGGAGTCCCCTCTTCTTTCTTTTCCTTCGTCGGACTCTTCGTGACGGAGCGAATATATTCCTCTCTGTGTCTTCGTCGAGATTCAGCCGCTGCGCGCCTCCTCTTTTGAAGCCACTTTGAAATATCCGAACAGCGCGTTGCGGTCCATCGTTTCCAGGTACGAAAATTTTCCACGTTGAAGTCAATTCGAAACCGAATCGATGGTATTCCATCGAAATGTATGACCCATTTATCCCCCAACAGTACATTTGTGAGCAGAGAACGCACGTTCACATCGTGCGAGATACTCTTAGTAAACGTATTAAAATGACGAAAAACGCCGCCCTTCATTTCCTCTCCTCCTCCTCCTCTTTTTCTTCTTTCATTTTCTCCTTCCATGCCGTGAGCGCGTCCCGTCTGGGATCGCTTTTCGCTTTCTTCTTGAACATCTCTCGTCGTAGTTGTCGCAGAGTCGTGCGAACCTATCCTCTCGCGCTTCTGAGAGCTTTCCAATTTATCTTCTTCTTCTTTCTCACTTTCTTTTTCTCTCGTCCGTTCCTCCTCATCCATGTTCTCACCGTTTGCGCGAACACCCTCTCTTTCTTCTTCTTCTTCTTCTTCTTCTTCTTCTTCTTCTTCTTCGAGAGCGACCGCGTTTATAAAATCATCAAACTCGGTGTAGTAGTCTCTTCCTATCTTTCTATCTTCTTCTTCCTCTTCAGTTGTGTTTTCAAGTTCCTCTCCTTTGACAACAACAGCAACCGGGGCGCTTTCCTCTTCTTCTTCTCCTCCCGCTCTCAAATTTTCAATTTCAACAAAATCTTCTTCAGCGACGATGTCGTTGTCCTCCTCCTCTTCCTCCTCGTCGTCATCGAGCCGATAGTTTGAAGAGATACCATCACGTATATCATCATCATCGTGCACATATACGTATTCTATTTTGCCACCACTACCATCGCTCGTGTATTCAGCAGAGTTGTCGTTGTAATAAGAGTAATCCAGCATCGCCACCGAGGAAGAAATGTCAACATCGATAACACCGGGAGCATCATCAGCACCGTACCAAATATTATTATTCATCGAAGAATACGAGTGAGAATGCAAAGACGAATCATCTCTCCTTTGCATTCTCCGAAAGAATCGCATTATTCTTTCTTATTCTCTCTCTTTCGCGAACATATTTGTTGTTGTCATTCAAAAAATGGCGGGAGTTTTCTCTCGAGACTCCACAAATACTTCCTCTCTCTCTTCCTTCTTCTATCATCGTCATCACCATCACCATTATTCTCATCCTCTTAATAACACACAGATAGGTAGATAGAGAAAATGTCGACGCTCAAAGCTGTGTTCTTTGATTTAGACGACACGTTAGTTCCAACGTCCGTGTACGACGTGAGAGCATACGCGGACGTGAAAACCAGCGTACTCGCTTGGGTTGGAGAAGAAAAATTCCAGTCGTTAGACGTGGATAAATTAGTCGCGGACTTTAAAGAGAAATTCGTCAAAGCACCGTGGGATCCAGAGTATAAAACCGACGTGTTCACGTGGCGTTCGAGAGTCTGGGAGCACGCGTTAAAGTTGCAAAACGTGGAAAACGCGGAAGAAGTTGGAGTGAAGTGTCAAAAATGTTTCGACGACAACCGCATGGGCACTTTTCCTTTGCACGACTGCGTGAAAGAACTGAGCGAGTACATCAACTCGAAAGGCTTAGAGATGTGCATAATCACAAATGGGCATCATCGGGTGCAGAGAGATAAATTAGAAGCGTGCAGCGCGTACACGTTATTTGAGAACATAATCGTAGGTGGTGAAGAAGTGTTAGCAGGACGTAAAGAGAAACCAGACCGTGGTATTTTTATGAAAGCGTGCAAATACGTGGGATGTTTGCCGAGCGAAGCCATCCACGTCGGGGACTCTCTGGGTGCTGATATTCAAGGAGGCATCAACGCAGAGTTATTAGCGACGGTTTTTATTAACGTCAAATCGCGCGATGCGAGCACTTTTCAGCCGATGCCTACGTATACGATCAAACACATAGCCGAACTGAAAGAGATCATCGATAAATTATTAGTAGAATAAAATGAAAGAAAGCGGTTTCGTTTATGATTAGATATATTATTACATTTACTTTTGAAGAGAGAGAGACTTTTTCTTAGTTTTTAGCTTTACTACGGTCTTTACGCAACATAGTCTCGATAAAAAACTCACCAGCTTTATATGAGCTGCGCACGAGGGCCCCGCTGGCTACGTAGCGAAAACCAATTTCCTTCTCGCCAAATTCTCTCCAATATTCAAATTTCTCCGGCGTTACAAACTCTTTCACCGTCAAATGCTTCTGCGTTGGCTGTAAATACTGACCTAAAGTAAATATATCAACCCCGGCATCTCTGCAATCTTTCATGGCTTGCTTAATCTCGTCGTCCGTTTCTCCTAATCCGAGCATAATGGACGTCTTCGTTACCATGCCTTCCTTTGCTTCCTTGGCCACTTTTAAGACGGTTAAAGACTGTTCGTAGTTCGCGCGCGGATCTCGAACTCGAGGCTGTAATCGCCTCACGGTTTCAATATTATGCGCAAATACGTCTAAACCAGAGTTTGCCAAGTGTTTAACCGCGTCTAAATCACCTTGAAAATCAGGCGTCAATGCTTCTACGAGAACGCTCGATTTTAACTCTTTCAACGTGCGCACGGTTCTCGCAAAGTGCTCCGCTCCTCCGTCCGGAATATCGTCTCTGTCTACTGATGTTAACACTATATACCCAACACCCCACGCAGCAATAGCCTTGGCAGTGTTCTCGGGTTCCATATCATCCGGTGGCGCTGGTGTGCTCGCCGTATTAACCGCGCAAAAACGACATCCTCGAGTGCACGTGTCCCCTAAGAGCATAATTGTCGCCGTTCCTGTTTCTCCATTCCAGCACTCGCCTACGTTTGGGCACATGGCTTCTTCGCACACGGTAGCAATTTTATACTCCGAATTATCTAAGGTGTCTTTCAAGAACTCAAAGCGTTCTCCACTCGGCGCTCTTTGTCTCAGCCACGGCGGCTTCTTCAAACCTGGAGGTAAACCGGGAATAGTCGCGGTTGCGGTCGTTCCTCCGCTCGAAGTCGTCTCTCCGCCGAATGATCCTTCTAAAGTTGCAACTGGTCCGCACATGGCTGCAGCGGCATTAAATTTTGGTGCTGGTGCCGGTGGATCAACCCCGTTTTCTTTTGCCATTCGAATGAGTTCCTCGAAAGCGTCTACGTTTTGTAACCGCTCGAACTCTTCATCTTCCTCGCCAATATTCCCACCATCGCTCGACGTGGCACACAGACGACGCGTTGTTGTCAAGCCACACCAAGCGCGATGATATTCATTCGTTACCCTGTCTGCGCTTTCCTTTCTTGAAATACCGAACGCCGACGATGATGAGGAAGAAGAAGAAGAAGAAGAACAAGAGGAAGAAGAATGTGAATTTTGAGGACGGCGACGGCGCTTGTGCACAGACAGAGAACACAGCGCGGCGGACTTCGTGCTCATCTCGCTCCGCCGTGCGTCAGGATGCGAGAAAGCGGTTCCAACGGCAAGTTTATTGATGTTTACGCATGGATTCATTCCGTTTAATATCAAGAACTCTATTTTATCGCGGCGTGCAAACCTTTTTTTTTAATGTGGTGGTTACGAGGTATGGATAGAAGAAAGAGAACAGATGAGACTGTGGGTGCTTTTTTACGTTGTGTTTTTGCGAGTACACTTGATATAAATAACTTTACCAAAACACATGCGTGGGAATACTCTATATCTGTTACAACAAAAGTATCTAATGAATATGTTTATCCTTTAAATAGTGTACTACTTCTTTTCATTCAAATTTATAAAGACAAAGCAAGCGTCGACGTAAGTTAATACGATCTTCCAATAGAGTACAAACAGGTGCGCCCGTTTTCATTGGTGAAAATCGGGCAAATCGTGCTCCTGCGACCTTTGGTGTACGCGAAATACCTCTCGTAAAAAAGGTATGGGCGTTAATATGCTTTCAAGTATTTAGAAGATACGGAACGGCGGGCCCATCGTAGTCTTGATGTACAAGGACTTGACGTTTTGCCAGTTCTTCTTCAACAAAGAAACCAAAAAGTTCACCGCCATTTGCGTGTTGATGAACAATTCCTTCTCCGTCATTTCGACGTTACCGACGGCAACGGCCAAGCACAACACTTTCTTGAGCTGAAACTTGACTTGCGACTTGATGTCGGTTACTTTCGCTTCCAAGGACTCGCTGTGCGTGCACAACGTCGGAAACTTGCCCGCCTTGTTCAAACCCGGACCCAAAAGCCTTGGAATTTGTTTAATGACGGATTCAGAAGCGACGAAAACAGCGTATTTCTTGGCCATTTTCTTGATCAATTTCTTGTTCTTGTTAAACTTCTTCAACGCTTCGACGTCCATTTTGTCGATTCCGATACCCGCGGCTTCTTCGCAGTGCTTGGCGTCGCCAAGCATGCAAATCTTGAGCTTCGGTCTCGGCATCGCCGGTAAAACGACGGTACCGTTGAAACGCTTATCTTTTTGCGGATCGTAGTTCTTCAAACCGATTTGAAGCTCGACGGTTTCGACAAACTTTCTAGGTTTGGCTTTGGATTTCTCCAACATGAAGGTCACGCCTTCTTTCAAGGTATCCGAGTTGAGCTTACTGTGGGATTGGAGAAAACACACAAATGGAGAGAAAATGTATAAAGTCAGTTTTTTGTGTCCGCGAGGATTCATTAGCGTCCGTTATTCCGAAAAACGATTGAATTTCGCACGCAAATAGTATTTCAGCGCGTGATGATGCGTTTACCATACGAAACGAACGTTCGCACGAGCGCGAACGCGACGCGTTTTCGCAGAGGCAAAATCCTAAAAAAAGTTTGCGCCTCCATTTATTAGCATAAAGACGGAAATCGCGCGCTACAAGTGCCACGCGAAGGTGCATTTTCTCTCTCGTCCCATCCATGAGGTAGAACTGATGTGTTCGCGAGAGAATGCACCGCGCGTAGAAGAGCTATAATACGAGACGCGACGAACGTACCTCATCTTTTTATTGTATCTTTGAGTGAAAAGTGAGGATTTTCAGGCGAGACGCGATGACAAAAAACAAGCCCATCAAAAAGTAAAACTTGCTTCTGTGTGATGAGAAAATTGTTGAAGAGAGAGTGGACGACGCGCTTCAAAAACAGCGCGCTACTTTTGGGATAAAGGAAAAGGAGAAGAAGAAGAATCAATACCGTAAAGATCACGATGACATCGGCG
>Ga0181602_10004416_pt1 | contig 10852 bp, 8 predicted proteins | sample 041ome_14_FD_148640 | JGI IMG/M metagenome (GOLD analysis project Ga0181602, IMG submission 148640) | Coastal salt marsh microbial communities from the Groves Creek Marsh, Skidaway Island, Georgia - 041408US metaG (spades assembly) | ecosystem: Environmental > Aquatic > Marine > Intertidal zone...
GGTACCCGGGGCGAAATCGCGGGTCGTCATGCCGGGGTCAGCTGCAATGACATCACCGACGAGCAATTTATCGATGCCCTTTCTGGTAACGCGGCGGTCAACGGCCTTTCGGTGCAGCTGAGTGCCTCGGCGGCTGCGTGAACGGGTGGAGATCTGACATGTCAGGAAAACGCATCCCCACCACGCAGATCGACAGCGGCAGCAAGTTCACGAATAGCCGTGGCATGTCGGTGATCAAAGATGGCATCAAGGCGTCGTCTACGGAACCTAGGCGACCGGCGAAGCCTGACTGGCTCAGGATGCGCGTCCAAAACAGTCCTAAATTCGCTGCGGTGCGGGACATTGTCCACGAGCACGGTTTGGCCACCGTGTGTGAGGAGGCGAAGTGCCCGAATATTGGCGAGTGCTGGAGTGCGGGTACCGCTACGATCATGCTGATGGGCGATGTGTGTACCCGCGCCTGCCGCTTCTGCTCGGTCAATACGGGCAATCCCAACGGGTGGTTGGATGGAGATGAACCGCAGCAGACTGCCGAAGCGGTCAAGCTAATGGGGCTTAAGTATGTGGTCCTCACCTCTGTTAATCGGGATGACCTGCCCGACGGCGGTGCCCGTCATTACGCTGATGTGGTGCGCGCGACCAAGGCGCTGAACCCGAACACTGCAGTCGAGGCACTGACGCCGGACTTTTTGGGCGATCACTCGTCGGTAGAGACTTTGCTGGACTCCGGTATCGAGGTGTTCGCCCAAAACGTCGAGACCGTTGAGCGGCTGACGCACCCGGTGCGTGACCCTCGCGCGGGCTACCAGCAAACACTGGATGTCTTGGCGTACGGCAAGCGCTATCGCTCTGACGTCGTTACCAAAACCTCGCTGATGCTGGGCTTGGGTGAGACAGAGGACGAAATTAAAACCTGTATGGATGATCTCCGCGCTCATCAGATCGATGTGCTGACGCTGGGCCAATATCTGCAACCAACGAAACACCATCTGCAGGTCGAGCGTTTTGTATCACCGGATGAATTTGAGCAGTATCGTCAATGGGGCCTCGAGCGCGGATTCCTCGAGGTGGTGTCGGGCGTGTTTGTCCGTTCTAGTTATCGCGCTGAGCGGGTTCTCGAGCAGAATAACGTTGGCCTTGGGCTGAGTTGAGATGGAGGCGTCGGGCCGCCCGCAGGTCCTGTATTTGACCGCCGCGGATCGACTGACCGGCACAGCGGGCCTCAGTCGTGAGACGCGCCTGGTAGTGGGTGTGCTGGCCAGAGACATGGATCTCTCGCTCGGTATTGCCGGCCCTATAGACCACCAATCCCTGCAAACGCTGCGCGACCACTTTGCCTCGCTGAGAGCGGCGGGCGGTTTTCCAGCGAGCTCGGCTGATCAGCCGGTTGACCGGGCGCTGCGCAGGTTAGCGATCGAGCGGCTGGGGTCGGAGATCGTGAATGCCAGGTTGCAGGCAGCCATTCAGCGACGGAGCAATACGTTTGATGCGGTGGTGATCGACGAGTTGGTGGCATTCCCTTACCTACCCGTCGGGCTAAGGTGTCCAACCTACTATCTCGCGCATCGCTGCGAGGCCCGGGCGGCTACTGCGCAGTGGTGGCAGTGGTTGCAACGACGGCAGCAGCGCCGTCTCAGACAGGGCGAAAAAGCGGCGCTGCGTTCGGTGGGCGGCGTCTATGCTAAATCCGATATTGCCGGGCAGTTGTTGGAGCAAGGTTTGTCTCTTCGACAATTAAATCCCTCCTTCGGTCGTTTCCGGCCGGAGATTGCACTGAGGGCCGCGGTGGACTGGGGTGACACCCAACGCCGAGTGGGATATGTCGGATATCTGGGCGATGACCGCAACCTAGCGAGCCTTGAGTGGCTGTTGCGCGAGGTGTGGTCCCCCGCTCAGCGCACGCTCGCAGATATCGAGTTGCATTTAGTGGGCGCGGCACCGCCGTCTCCGCTTAGAGAGCTGGCCGCTGCCAACAATAATGTTTATCTTCACAGTGGCGACAGGCAGCAACTGGAGCTGATGGGTTGTCGGGCCGTGATCGAGCCACTGTTATTTGAGCAACATGTGGATACCAAGTTGGTCAACGCCATGTCGCACGGTTTGCCCGTGGTCAGTACGCAAACGGGCATGTTGCGCGCCCATGCGGACATCGGTGAGGGTGTGTTGGCCGCTGGTGGCCCCGAACAGATGTCGGTGTTGGTGCATCAGTTGATGACCGACCGCGAGCTCTGGCAGCTGCACGCCAACGCGGCGCGGCATACCGCGGCGCTACAATTGGCTGATTTTGAGGTGGCGCATGATTTGCGTCGCGCCATATTGAAGGGACAGGAGGAGGGCGTTAGCTGATGCACACGATTGCGACGCTTGAGAGATGACCGCCACATTCAGCCACATAGGTTTACTGGGACGTCGGGAGCACCCCGGCGTTGAGGAAATTGTCTCCGGTCTGCTGAATTTGCTGGATGACCGCGGAATTCAGGTGACCATTGAAGATCGACTCGCCACGCTGTCCCACTTTGAAAAGCGGGAGATGGAGTCGCGTGACCAAATAGGTGCCATGGTTGACTTGGCTATTGTCATTGGTGGCGACGGTAGCTTGCTGAGCGCGGCCAGGACCCTGGTCAAGCACGACACGCCGGTCATCGGCGTGAACCGCGGCCGCCTGGGATTCCTGACAGACGTCAGTCCCGACGAGCTGATTGATCAGGTCAGTGCGGTGCTCGATGGGCACTTCATTAGCGAGAATCGCTTTCTACTGGATGCCGAAGTCTGGCGCGGTGATCAGGTGATCGGTCGGGGAGATGCCCTAAACGATATTGTTGTGAACTCGGGCGCCTCGGCACAAATGATTGAATTTGAGCTCAGTATCGACGGTGAATTCGTATACCGGCTGAATGCCGATGGTCTGTTGGTGGCGACACCGACTGGCTCTACCGCCTACTGCTTATCCGCAGGTGGCCCGATCATGTATCCCGGGCTCGATGCGTTGGTGCTTGTGCCGATGTTCCCGCACTCTCTCACCAGTCGACCCATTGTCGTTAGCGGACAGAGTGAGATCCGCATTGACGTAGTGTCGCGCAACGATATTCATCCGCCCATCACTTGCGATGGCCAGATTTCGATCACTGCTTTACCGGGCGACTCCGTCCGGATCCGTAAAAAGGCCAGAGAGCTGACTCTGTTGCACCCTCCGGGATATAGTTTTTACGCCAGCTGTAGAGACAAGCTTCGCTGGTCAGATGCCCTCGTTAAATAATCTGCCGCTTCCCATTCGCAGGGCGCCTGCGACGTTCGCGCTGGTGGTGGTCACCAGCGTGTGTTTTCTGCTGTTTTATCCCCTGCAATGGGTCAGCATGCTGTCGCTATTCAATTTTGTACCCTTTCGCGCTGCGGGAGGCTATGTCGCCTTCGGAGAGTGGGGGGATTGGTGGCGCTTGGTCACCCCGACCTTGATTCACTTCGGGTGGTTGCACGTGGTGTTTAACTGTCTGTGGCTGTGGGAGTTTGGGCAACGGATTGAGCATCGTTTGGGCGGTACGAACCTGCTGGGTCTCTACGTTGTGAGCGCTATGGTGAGCAACTATTGTCAATACTGGTGGGAAGGCCCGTCGATATTCGGTGGGATGTCGGGTGTTGTGTACGCTTTGATGGGGCTCATTATGGCGTCCCAATGGCGCAGGCCCGGATGGATTGCGCCGCCGCCCATGGCGGTGTTTGCTTTTATGCTTATCTGGTTGGTGATTGGCATGGCGGGTAGCATGGAGTTTATCGGTGCAGGGGCGGTGGCGAACGGCGCTCACCTGGGTGGCCTGGTGACAGGCTGGTGCTTGGGCCTTGTCATCGGTGCTATCCCCCGATTATTTAGCCGTCGGTAATGTGGGGGGTGTCGGTAGTGTCAGGAGTCTTGGGAGTCTTAGGAGTGTTGGGGACGATAAGAGTGTCGTGCGTTGTCTGATCAGTATCGTGAGTCAGTGCAGCAGATGGACCGGCAGGTCTATGAGCAGCTGTTGGAGTCACTCTCCACGGGGCGTTGGCCCGACGGTCGCACCCTGACTGAGACCCAGCGCCAGCACGCCATGCGCGCGGTGATTACCTGGGGCGAAATTTATCTGTCGCCGGAAGAGCGCGTTGGCTTCATTGATAAAGGCGCTAAGGCTGGCGACTTCTGCGACGACCCAAAACCTCTGGCCTGGAAGGATTGATCACATGACAGATTGGCATGGTTGCCTGCGCAAAATGCAAACCGAACTTTCCGATACGGTGCGTTACACGCTGACCGCGGGGGGTGAAGAACACTGCGTAAACGTAAACGACTGGTTGGGTCAGTCGCTGCAGCTGAAGTTTGCCGGGGCGATTCACTGTGTTGCCTGCGATCGTCTGACTAAAAAGAGTTTCAATCAGGGCTATTGTTTTCCCTGTTTTCGCAAGCTTGCAGCCTGTGACAGTTGCATCGTCAGCCCTGAAAAATGTCACCTGGCTGAGGGCACATGCCGCGAGCCCGATTGGGCCGAGATGCATTGTCAGGTGCCACATATTGTCTATTTGTCCAACACGTCGAGTGTGAAAGTCGGGATTACCCGTGAGACGCAGCTACCAACGCGCTGGATTGATCAGGGGGCGACGCAGGCAAAACCGATTGCGCGGGTGGCTACCCGACATTACTCAGGGTTACTGGAAGTGCTCTGTGCAAAAGAGGTTGGGGACCGCACCGCGTGGCAAACCATGCTCAAAGGTAACGGTGCGCCACAGGACCTCGAGCAGATTCGCCAGCAGTTGATGTCGAGCTGTGAGCAGGGTATTGCTGACCTCACGCTCAACTATGGCGCTGCGTCGTTTGAGTTTCTAGAGGACGCCGATGAGATCCGGATTGATTACCCTGTATTGAGCTGGCCCGAGAAGGTCAAGGCGCACAATTTTGATAAGCAGGCGAGTGTTGAGGGCACGCTGATGGGCATCAAAGGGCAGTATTTGATGCTCGATACAGGCGTGCTCAATATCCGCAAATTTGGTGGCTACGAGGTGGAGATTAAGGTGGCAGCATGATGGCGTTACGAGAGGGTTTACCCGGAACGATTTACCGCAAGGACTATGCAGCACCCGACTTTACGGTCCAAAAGGTTGATCTTCTTGTTCAGATCAAACAGGGCCGGACAGAGGTGACCGCGACGCTGGAAATCAGTCGGCAGGCCGGGCAGGACAGCGCACTGAAGCTCGATGGTGAACAGCTGGATTTGCTATGGGTCGAGCTCGACGGTCAAAGGCTGTCGCTTGATGATTATGAGATCAGTGACACCGAGCTGCTGATTCCATCGGTGCCGGACAGCTTTTCTTTGCGCACCTGTGTGGCGATTTGCCCTGAGGAAAATACCTCTTTGGAGGGCTTTTACCGCTCTCAGAGCGCTTACTGCACCCAGTGCGAGGCAGAAGGTTTTCGAAAGATCACTTACTTCACTGATCGCCCCGATGTATTGGCCATCTATACGGTGACGCTGGAAGCAGATGCTGAGGCCTGCCCGGTGTTACTCAGTAACGGCAACTTGGTCGAGGAGGTGGCCCTCAACGACGGCAGGCATCGCGCCGTGTGGCATGACCCCTTTCCCAAGCCCAGCTATTTATTCGCCATGGTCGCTGGCGATTTGAAGCGTACCAGTGACGTGTTCACGACGGCTTCGGGTAAATCGGTCGACCTGCACATTTGGGTTGAAGAAAAAGATCTGGGTTACTGCGATTACGCAATGACTTCGCTCAAGGAGGCCATGCGTTGGGATGAGGCAGTTTATGCACTCGAGTATGACCTTGATCTCTACAACATTGTTGCCGTCGACGATTTCAACATGGGTGCGATGGAAAACAAGAGCCTCAACGTGTTCAACACTTCTTGCGTACTCGCACATCCCGACATCACAACCGATATGGGCTTTCAGCGCGTCGAGGCAGTGGTGGCCCATGAATATTTTCACAATTACTCAGGCAACAGAGTCACCTGCCGGGACTGGTTCCAACTCAGTCTCAAAGAGGGTTTTACAGTGTTTCGCGACTCGGAATTTTCAGCGGATATGAATTCCCGGGGCGTGAAGCGTGTTGAGGATGCGCTGTTTCTCAGAACGCACCAATTCGCAGAGGATGCCGGCCCATTGGCCCATCCGGTGCGCCCGGACGCGTTTGTCGACATCTCGAATTTCTACACTTTGACGGTTTATGAGAAGGGCGCAGAGGTGGTGCGCATGCTGCATACCCTTTTGGGCGAGGACGCGTTCTATGCCGGCACGCGCTTGTATTTCGAGCGCTTTGATGGACAGGCAGTGACCTGCGACGATTTTGTGGACTGCCTGGCCGAGGTCTCAGGTCGTGACCTCAGCCAATTTCGCCGCTGGTACGAACAGGCAGGTACGCCTGAGCTGGCCTTCGAAGAGACATACGATGCGGCGACACAGCATTACAGCCTGATCTTGCGGCAACACAATCGGGCAACGCCCGGCCAAAAAGATAAGTCGCCGCTGGTGATTCCCGTTGCCACTGGACTGTTAGTAGACGGCACGCCGATACCGCTGGACTCGGGTACGACGCGGATCCTTGAACTGACTGACCGAGAGCAGACCTTTACTTTCGATAACGTGGCATCAAAACCCGTGTTGTCGTTGCTGCGCGGCTTCTCAGCACCCGTGCGAATAGTGACAGCACAGAGCGAAGCGGATTTGCTTGTGCTGATGGGCAGCGATGATGACCCGTTTGTTGCCTGGGATGCGGCGCAGAACCTACTGGCGCGATTGATAGAGGCCGGTTCTGAAACAGCGCCTGTCGCAATCCCTGATGCTTTTTTGCAGGCCTGTGAGCAGGTGCTGAAGGGATCTATGGATCCGGCGATGAAGGCGCTCACTCTGGCTTTGCCGAGTGAAGAGTTGTTGGCTGATCGGGCAGCGCAGGGCGGCCTCGTGGATGTCGCCGAGATTCATCAGTATCGTTGTCAGGTCAAAGCGGCGCTGGGCGAATCACTGACCAACGCTTGGCGCGACGTTTTGAAAGATCATCCCGCTGCGACCGGGTATACACCTCACGCCAGTGATATTGGTATTCGCTCGTTGCGGCATCTCGCCGGGGACTACTTGCTGGCCGCTAACCCGGCCGATCTGACGGATGCACACCGACTACTGGATACTGCCGACAATTTGACGGATCGCCTGACGGCGCTGCGCTGGATTGTCTATTACGATTCGCCGGATGGGCGTGCGCAACGGCTGGGCGATTTTTATGAGCGGTGGCAACACGAGGCATTGGTGGTGAATCAGTGGCTGACTGTGCAGGCCACCCGTCCTGACCCGAGTTGCGTCGAAGATATTCGTGCATTGCTGGATCACGAGGCGTTCGACTGGCGAAACCCCAACAAACTGCGCGCTCTTGTGGGTGCCTTTGCAGGCGCTAATCCAATTGCCTTCCATCGTCCCGATGGTGCCGGATATCGGCTAATGGGCGAGGTGATCGAGCGCGTACAGGCGAGCAATCCGCAGATTGCGGCGCGCATGTTGGCGCCTTTGACGCGCTGGCGTCGCTACGCAACAGGGCAGGAAGCCATGCGCGCCGAGTTGGAGCGGTTGGCTGCTATCGAGCCTTTACCCAAGGACGTCCTCGAGGTGCTCAGCCGGGCCTTGGCGCCGGCCGATTGAGTCACGCCATCCGGCGGGGGTGCCTTGTCAGCTGGGGTATAGCGCTAGTTTCGCGCTTGCCTCGTGACGTTGGGCGAGCGCCGGCTCTTCTCGCAGCGCGTCAATTAAGCCGGACGCGGCGTCTGCCAGATGACCTGTGCCATAGAGGGCCTCGTCCAGCCTCAATAGCCTCGTGGCGAGTGAAGGCGAGGTCATGCTGGCCAGTTTTTGTAACGATGCGACAGCTGATCCTGAGTACAGCGCGCCCCAATCGAGGATGGCGCTACGCAACGCTGCGGGGTCCTGGGCTTCAACCGCGCGTCTTGCGGCAACCAAAGATTGTCGGATGGTTTCGGGAGATGCTGAGCCTGAGGTAGCCCCCGGGTCTGTAGCTTGCCGCGGTTGGCGGTTGAGCCAGAGCAGGACCGCCATTACCAGCGAGATCACCCACCCCGAGGCGCTGAGTATCCAGAGCCACTGGGGTGCGTTCTGTGTCGACATATCGATGGCACCGGCAGTGGCAGTGGGCGATAGGCTCGAGTCCAGTGGTTGTGACACCGCAACGGCTACGCGGCGCGCTGGTACGACAGCGAATTCAAGTTGGTCAGTATCAGTGTTCCACCAGGGAATGCGAATCTCGGGCAGTACCCAGGCGCCTCCTGATCGCGCGACCAGCGCTTCGCTCTGCACGCGTCGACCTTGCAGGCCATCCGCCAGCTCGCTCTGATCGATGGCCTCTTGATCCGGATAAAAACGGAGCTCCGGAATATTGAGCGCGCCCTGCACGCTGCTCAGGGGAGGGAGCTGGCTGCCCTGAAGCCCGCGTCCTACGAGCGTGAGCGTGCGTGTGGTTGAGTCACCGACGCTCAAGGCTTCGGGATCAATAGACCAATTCTCTTCCAATGTCAGATCTCTTGCGGGTAGCCACACTTCGCCAGGGAAGGTGGTCGGAACGCTCTTCACGTTCATTTCGATCGGCTCAGAGGTTAGACGCAAGCGCCTACCCAGTCGCGCTCCCAGTAGAGAGCGGCCCGGCTGTACTTCTCTCGCGCTGAAACCGATGGCAGGAATCGTCAGGCTGCCGCTTTTCTCCGGGTACACGGCATACCTTAATTCGGTCACCAGCCAGGTGCGGTTGCCCACCCGGCGCTGGAACGATCGCCGCTCGAGGTTCTCCACGACGGCGTCCGGTATGTCAAAGGCAGAGATTTCGCCGCCATCGAGGTTAATGGCTTGCTGGAGGGTGACCGTCAGAATGGTCTCGGCCTGAACATAGACGCTGTCGCTTTCAATACTGGCTTCGAACAGCACAAGGGCATCGCCCGGAGCGACCACCGGCTCGGGATTGACGCGAATCGACAGCGGCGTCGTATTACGGCCGCCAGCGGTCAGCGAAGGAATGCTCAACGTCCCCTCTCTAAGCGGTGCCAGTTCCATTTCCAGCGAGCGCGTCACCTGGTTCTGGCCGTTAATGAAGCGCGCGTTGGTGGCGCTTGATCGCGACAAAATCTCCCAATCTCGGCTGAGCGGCGTCAGGTCGATCTCCGCAGGCTGTTCACCCGCGTCCCCTAACAGGGTGAGCCGAAGCGTCTCGCCCATGGCAATTTCCCGTCGATCTACGGTCGCCGAGAGCTCGGCCAGTGCACACTGGGTCCATAGCAATGCACACAGCAGCAACCAGAGGCTGATGTTGCGATTACCAGCGGATCGATTCATCAGGTTCCTCGCCTTCTCTCAGTCGTTGCATGGTTTGGTAACGAAATTTCCGCCGCAGCAGACCTCCCGGGTCATCTGGTACGCGACGCAGCCACTGCTCCAGAGCCTGTTGCTCTTCGAGTGCCTCGTCGAATTTAGCCATCTGCTCCTGCGTTGCGGCCTCCAGCGCATCCTGATTCATGTCCTGCGCATCGGCCAAGGCTGAATCCTGCTGACCCTGCTGTTCTTCCGAGTCGCCGTCTTCGCTATCGCTACCACCACTGTCTTCGTTGCTATCGCCTGGATCTTGCCGTGAATCCCCCTGATCAGATGACTCTGATGAGTCGTCGCCCTCGGACTCGCTCTCATTACTGTCCTGCGCGTCGTCGTTCTCCTGACTCTGCTCGTCACCTTGTTGATCTTGTTGCTGTTGTTCTTCTTGATCCAGCAGTGACTGAATGAAATCACGATTGGCGATCGCGTCCTCGGCATCGGGCGCGAGGCCAAGGCTCTCCTCATAGGCGCGGAGAGCACCCCGAAGATCGCCCTGCAGCGCCAGCGCGTTGCCCAGATTGTAGAAATTGTCGGCAGAGGGCGTGTTGGCGAAGCTCTTTGCTGCCTGCTCGTAGCCGCCCGCCTCAAATTCGGCAACACCTCGCCACGTCGAGTCTTCGAATACCTTTGCCGCGGCGTCGGGTTCTCCTTCAGCAAGATAGCGGGCACCCTGCTGGTCCGGCGTCTGCCAGAGATCGTCCCAGCCTGCCGCTTGCGGCGGTGGAGAATGGGTTATGAGCACCAGCGCCACACCCGCAACCACGCCTTTGCGAAATGCCGGTAACAGTAGCAATGCAACTAGGGCAGCAAGCCAATAGCCCTGATCTTGCCAAGCGTCAGTCTGGCGATCCAAATCCAGTTCGCCCTCGCTGGCCTGTAGATCGCGACTCGTCAGTGCGGCGATGTCCTGCTCATCGAGACGGACGACTTCATAAAGGGCATCTAGTTCCGCCGCAATGGATTGAATCTGATCGGCATCCAGCGCCGGAATCACAATTTCTCCGTCGTTGTCCTTCAGGAAGCCGCCGCTCGGTAATGGAATCGGTGCGCCAGTGGCGGTACCGACCGCCAGAATGGACAGCGTGGCACCGCTGTCCTCCAATGCGCGTTGCGCTGCTGTGATGTCGAAGCGAGGCAGCCCGTCTGTGATCAATAAAATTTGCCCGCCTTGAGCCCCCGCTGTTCGCAGCAGCTCCGACGCCATGCTGATGCCGCTGGTGGCATTCGCCCCCGGCAACGGCATGATGGCGGGGGACAGGGCGGGCATGAGATTGGCGATGGTGCGGGTATCATCAGTTAGCGGGGTCACCACATGTGCATCGCCAGCAAACACCACTAGGCCGGTGACTCCCTCGTCACGCGTCTCCAGCAGATCGAGAATTTTTTGCCGAGACCGCTGAATGCGGCTGGGCTGCACATCTGCCGCCAACATTGACGCACTCAAATCCAGGACGATGACCAGC
>Ga0181602_10004468_pt1 | contig 10769 bp, 7 predicted proteins | sample 041ome_14_FD_148640 | JGI IMG/M metagenome (GOLD analysis project Ga0181602, IMG submission 148640) | Coastal salt marsh microbial communities from the Groves Creek Marsh, Skidaway Island, Georgia - 041408US metaG (spades assembly) | ecosystem: Environmental > Aquatic > Marine > Intertidal zone...
CGACATTCGTCGCGTCGGTGCTCGCGATAGTCGTCGCCGTGTCGCGCCAATCATAAATATTTTCTACATCGCGTTCGCGACGCGTCGAATATGGGCGCGACGCCGCGAAGAATATTCTCGTCGACGCGCGCGCGCGCGTCGAATATCCCGCGACGCGCGACGCCGCGCAGCGCGACGCGCGACGCGACGCTCGACGCGCGCGCGCGACGCTCGACGCGGGAAAAAGGTTCGAACGGCGCGCGGCGACCGGGACGCGCGCGGGCGCGATGGGGACGCGCGGACGCGCGGGTGAAGACCAACCGACACAGACGGGCGCTGGCGCCGAGACGACGACGACGACGGACGAGACGCGCGACGAGAGGGCGCGGCGACGGGCGTCGCGCGCGAAACCGCGATCAGAGACGGTGGAGGAGGCGGCGGAAGCGGAAGCGGCGGAAGCGGCGGAAGCGGTGGAAGCGGTGGAAGCGGCGGAGGAGGAGGCGAACGCTCGCGAGGCGACGCTCGCGAGCCGAGTCGCCGAGGCGAAGCGTCGAACGCTCTGGATCGGGGATTTGGCGTATTGGATGGACGAACAGTACGTGCTGTACGCGTTTTCGAGCGTGTACAAGACGGTGAATCACGTCAAGCTCATTCGGAATCGACAGACGGGCTTGCACGAGGGGTACGGATTCGTGGAGTTTGCGACGCGGGAGGACGCGGACTTCGCGTTGAAGACGTTTCCCGGGCACGCGATGCCGGGGACGATGCACGCTTACGTGTTGAATTGGGCGCAAGCGAAAACACCGAGATCGTCTGAAGATGGGGGATCGGCGCCATCGACGCCGAAGAAGCTTGCGAACGAGGGGAGCTCGAGAACCGTCTTGGCGCCCGTGAGCGAATCGGGATCGGACGTGAGCGAGATGGAGGGCGCTCACGACGGCGACGACGCTCAAGAGGGCGCAGAATTCAGCGTTTTTGTCGGTGATCTCGGACCAGATGTCACCGATGCAATGCTGACTGAACTATTTAAGGAAAAGTGCTCCACCGCGCACAACGCACGCGTCGTCGTCGACTTGAAAACGCTCCGGAGCAAAGGTTATGGATTCATCGATTTCACGACCGAAAAAGATTACAACATCGCGATGAACGAAGTCGCAGGAGCACGATGTGGGATGTTTGATCGCGCGATTCGCGTTTGCAACGCGATCGAACGCAAACCAGATCCTGGGTTGACGGGTGGCTCGCGGGAGTATCACGATTTTGAAGATCTCGATCCGACGAACACGACAATTTTTGTGGGTAACTGGGACGCCAACGTCTCTGAAGACGAACTCCGAGACGTGTTCGAAGCGTTCGGTGAGGTGGCGTACGTGAAAGTCACCCCAAAGAAAGGATGTGGCTTCGTTCACTTCTTCTCGCGCCACGAGGCGGAACGAGCGCTGTCGGCGATTCACGGCACGAAAATCGGCGGCAAAACCGTCCGACTCAGCTGGGGTCGTCACAACGCTACGAAATGTGCGATATCTTCGCTCTATTCCAGCGCCCACTTCTCTCAGTACTACGTCGCAGATGCCGCTGGCGCGTTGTATGTCCCGACGTCGGCGCCGATGCCGATGGCGTCCATGGGCGCCATGATTCCAGGCATGCGGTTTCCGATGACGTCCGCGGCGTCGGTTTACTCCATGTACGGCGGTGCCCACGTCATGCCACCGCCGCCACCGATGTCCCTCGCGACACCGCCGATCCCTCCGAGATTTTAGACGCGAGAGGCGGCTTGTAAAAAATATTACGTTACAAAATAATCACGGCACCTGCGCCGCGACCCAAACCGTGGTGGCGAGCACGGCGAAGACGACCAATCCCAAAAACGGCGCGTACGCCAAATCGCCGACGAGCTCCGACTCCGCGTCCACGTACCCAGCCTCGACGTATTTACCCTTGACGTCCACGCTCTCCCCGAAAAATCCACCCTTCGTGCCTCCGACTTTGCGTCGCAGCGCCCCGTACTCCTCCGTGGACATCTTATCTCCCTTTTGCATGCTCTTCGCGCGCGCCAGCAATCCACGATCGGCGGAGATGTCTTCTTGGAAATCCAGCGCGCGCGTCACGCTGAAGATCGCCGCGCTCAGCCCCCCCTTCTCCTTCGCTTCGAATTCCGCCTTTCTCCGCGCGCGCTGCTTGCGAATGCGCGCGTAAGACTCGCTCATCGACTCTTGCGCGTTGTACTCGAAGTCGCGCACCTGCTGCTGCTTCGGCGGCGCCGGCGACGACGTTCGCTCGGCGCCGAAGCCGAAGCGGGACTTCTTCGCGGGCGTCGGCGGCGGCGGCGGCGATGATTTCTTGGCGCCAAAGCTAAAGCGCGACTTCTTGGGCGCTTGCGGCGGCGGCGGCGGCGGTGCCTTCTTCTTGAACAGCGCGTTGACGCCGGTGGACGCTTTACGAGCGCGCGCGCGCGGGCGCTGGAGCGCGGACGCGCCGTTCGCGGCGAACATGGCGTCGGCGAGTGGCGACGAGGCGTGACGTCATTTCGGAGTTTTGGATAAAACGCGCGCGGACGACGGGATCGGGCGCGGTCGAGAACGCGCGCGCGGCGAAAACGCCGGGACAAAGCGAACGCACGATTAGGAGTTACAAATTAAGGCGAGAGCGCGCGGTGAAAGCGGACGACGACGGAGGACTCGTCGCGGCCGGATCGCGAGCGAGCGCTCGCGACGTGCGAGGCGGTTTTCTCGTCGGCGTACCCGAGTTGAGACGCGTACGAACCGTCTTCCTCGACGACGATGGAGAACCAAATACCCACGGGAAGTTGCGTCGCGTTGGTGGGAAGGGTGAAATCGGCGTCGACGCGCGCGACGACGTCGGCGGCGTCTCGCGGATACTCGGCGAATTTCGCCACCGCGCTGTTGCCGCCGCACGACGACGCCAACGAGCCGCCGTCGCAAAACGGTTCATCCATCGCTTCTCGCCACACGCGCACCGCACCACACCCGTCCGCGCGATGCTTCATGCGCACGCGAATCGGCGGATCGAGCGCGTCGTTCACGACGCAGTGCTGTACGATTTCTACGCCTTTTTGGTCCTCGTAACACGCGCTGTACCCGCCGCGCGCGCCCGCCTCCACGGCCACGCGCTCGATCGCGATCGCGTCGCGCTCGAAGCTCTCCACCGTCGACGCGTCGGCCTCGCATCCGACCACCGGAACGAACCGGGCGTCTTTGCAGTACAACTCCGTCCCGCTCGCGGCGTCCCGAACCGTCGTCGAGCACTGGCTCTGCCAATCCTTTATGTCCATCCCCCACTCGCGGAACGCGTCCGGAACCATCGACGACGGCAGACTCGAGGGTTCACCGCTGATCGGATCGAAGCTCGCGCAGTGCCCGATCCATTCGCCGCTGATTTCGCGCGCGAACGCGTCGACTTCGGCGGTGGTGGTGGTCGCGCGCGCGCGCGTCCGGTGGCGTCGGCGCGCGATGGCGCGCGCGGGCGCGCGCGCGGGCGCGCGGGAGATGGCGCGGGACATCGTTCGTCGGAGTCGCGCGGTCGAAGGTGGGCGCGCGTCGGCGCGGCGGCGTGTGAAGCGTTCTATCCATAGAGTTACAGAGCTACGACTTTGTCGGAGTCGCGACGGATTTGATGTTGGCGTACACGGATCCCGACGTGAGCGACCGGTGCGCGCCCTCGGCGCGTCTAGCGAGCCTGTTTTCGCCCGCGGCTTCGCATCGCTGACGAAGATCTTCGGCGAAGGCGGCGATGGCGGTGACTTCTTCGGCGTCGTCGTGCGTCGCGCTCGCGGCGACGACGGCGCAGAAACGAATCGCGCCGCGAATCGCGAGGGCGTGCCCGAGTCGACCGACGCGCTTGTCGGCGTCGTCAATGAGGTGGAGAAAGGCAGTGCGCAACACGGAGCGTCGCGGCAGTTTTGAGATGGCCTCGGCGAAGATGAGTTCAATTCGCTTTTGAGCGAACGGGCTCTCGGGGAACTCGCGAAGCGCGGCGAGCCAGAGTTCGCCGGCGAACATTTCGTCGTACACACGCTTCCAAGGATCGGGTGAGTCCGGTGGCGCTAAGGCCGACACGAGGTTTAATGCCGGTGCAGATGCGGTAAACGTGGCGATGAGCGTGGCGGTGAGACCTTCGCACACTTCGTCCCGCGATATTCCCCAGCCTTCCTCCGCCTCCTTTGCCTTTGTCGTCTTCGAGAGCGCGTTTTGGGGCGCCGCGAGAAGAAGCTTGACGTACGCTCTCGCGAGCTGGGCCAACATCGACGCGAGCTGCTCTCCAGGTCTAGAGTCGGGAATCGGCTTTTCAACGTGCGTCGAAGGCTTCTTACGACTCGTTTGCACGCGAATAAATTTGGCGTCTTGTTCGAGAACTTTTCTGGTGCACTCGATGACACTTTTTATGCCGCGAGAGAGCGCTAACGCGTCCGCCTTACGATCAGCGAGCAGCTTTAAAGATGAACACTCGGCAAGTAAGGTGCCTGCGGGCCACTTTGACGCCGAAGAAAGCGCGGCTGCGATCGCCGAAGCGGCGACGCTCGCGTACTCGGCTTCACGCGAGGATGACTTCTGAGTGTCTGTCTCTTCAGTCGCCGGTGCGCTCATGGCCTCTTTCGCCGCGCCGAGCGCTGACTTCAACAACCTTCGTGCGTCGCTCGCCACGCGCGCATGAAGCTCGAAAGGTAAATTTCGTCGCACCCGATCCGCCGCCGCGAACGCCGCCGCGTCAGCGGCGACGCCGCACGCTGCTCTCGTCGCGGCGCTTGATCCCCCAGTCGCGGCTGCTCCGCCTCGGCTCGTGTTGGCACCTGAAAGTGCCGCAACCGCGGCGGCGGCGCGTGCACCGGCGTCGTCGGCGGCGGTGCTTGCTACAGAAGATATGACATCTCTCGTCACCGACATTGCAGATCGCTCGACTGCACGCTCAAACTCTGGTGTCCAAGCTTCTTCGATGACAGAACTCGCATGGGAAACGAACGACGTTCCGTTCCGTTTCGCCGACTCGGCATACTTCATCGCTGCCTGCGTCGCCGCTGCACTCACAACCTCTTGCGCGCTCTCTACCGCGCTTGCGGTGATCGCCGCGGTGGCGTCATCGACAGCAGCGAGCGTTGCGGCGTCCACGGCAAAGTCGACGAGACGGCGCAGACCTGGAACGTTCTGCAAGAAAGCACGCTGCAGTGCATGTTTAATTTCAGTCGAGGAAGATTTCAAATCCATCGACGGCATTGTTGCGAGTGCACTCTCCGCGTTTGGCGAAGTCACGCCAAAGGTTGGCGAAAGCGTGTTTTTGGCTTCAAAGACGCCGCCAAAGTCTTGTGCTTGCGTCGACTTGCTCACAGAAGTTGGTTCTACGCGCTGTGGCTGCGCTTGCATTCGACGAGGCACATTCGTCGGTTGCGATGGCGTCTGCATCAAAGAACGAGGTGCTTCCTTTGTGAGTTGTTCTTTCTCTTCGACGAGCGCTTGCGCGATGGCACCTCGTTGTTTCAAAGTTCGCACCGCACGGTCGACGCTTGGGCACACAGTTTCGACGTAGCGACGATCTACGCCTACACGACTCAAGTCTGGCGCAGTTTGTGTTTCGATCCTCGAGTCCGACTCGGAGGGCGAATCTGGTACTTCTTGAGAATTCGCCGTGGCGCTAGCGTTCGCCGAAGCCGATGGAACCCATTCCCTGCCCCAATTGTCAATCGCTAAAGGATCTTCGTACGATTGCATAATCTCCTTGCTCGTCGTAGGCAACGCATCCATCACCGCGAGCGGCGGTGGCGGTAGACCCATCACGTTGTTGGAGGTCCAAGTCGAGGCTTGCACTGTCGTAATCGGCGCATTCACCGACAAACCATTTGCTAAAATGGATCGCAAACACATGCGCGATGAATTGAACTCGCCTTTTACAGCGAACGGATCTAAGCTTGGTGATGCCGCGATTGCACGCAAATACGCCAGTGCTTCGGCGTAGTGCGCGATATCGAGCGAATCTGCGTCCCACATCAGGAAGCGCAAAAACGCGAGCACCCACGGCGCGCTCACGACGAGCTCTCCACGTCTTCCGGCTCGCCGAAGCGTCGACGTCAAATCAATACCTTGCAGTGCCATATTATTTGACGCCACACGCGCAGAAGTCGCGCCTGAAGCGAATCCAAAAGTGAGTAAACCCAAGAAAGAGCCCATCGCGTGTGCAGCCAACATGCGTTCCGTTTGCCCAGCGTTCGATGAACTCGCCGGAGACTGCGCGGCGTCTTCACTCGGGTGCGCATTCGGGTCAAGAACATGTAACGCTGCGACAAGCGAGCGTTGAAGTGCGACGCAAAACTTGTGCGAATCCGTCGTTTCGATGAATCGCACGAAGGGCTGTTGCGCAGGCGGGAACAAGCACACAAATGACGGCCACGTGTGCGTCACTTCAGCGCCAAACCCGTTGGTCTGCGTCACTCCGTTCGTGGATTTTTCTCCACCTCCTCGACCAAGAGTACGTCCACGTCCTCCTCGGCCACCTCTACCATCGACTCGCGCGCCCGCGCCGCTCCTACCTCCTTGCGGCGCTTGCGTCGCCGCGTTACTTCCTACTATGCGCTCGTGTAGGCGTGATAAGCGCGCCGGCGTGATGCTGTTTCCAAGCTCTTCGTCTACTTCGCCTACCGCACTGCTTTGTGACAGACGGGCGACGAATAAATCGGCAAGCCACCGCATATTTGCCGGATGCGTGTTCGCGATGAGCGTTCGAGCGCGGCTTGCGATGGACGCATCTTGACCTAAACCCACCGATCGGCTCGCCGACGCGCGTAAGAGCGCATAGAACGCATCTCGAGTGCGTTCACGGTTGTGTTCTATCGCCTGATTTTCCGTCAGTGGAATCGCACGACCTGGTCTGGCGTTTGCGCGACCCCGTCGCTCGTCCGCCTTGGCCAAAGCGTCGAGCAAGTCGAATCCATACAGCTTGCTTCCCACGCGACCGTCTACTTGATACGCCCGCTCGCACTCGCCCGAAGCGACACGCACGGCACCCAACTCACGGACTATTTCCCTATGTAACGCACTAGCGTGCGAAGCTAAAACGTTGGACTCGGCGAGCGCTTCGAGCGCGCCTTCGCCGAGCGCGCACGCGAGCGCCGGCACGAGCGAAAGCACTTTTGAAGCGTACGCATGCGCCTCGCGTCCAGTACGCATGACGAGCTTTGCACTACCCTCGATCGTTTCGACGACCAAGTCTGAGGGCGCGCCCAAGAGCGCACACAACCACGCGAGCTCCGGAGACTGATCGAGCGGAAATCCCGCGCGCAGCGCCGCCGCGTGCAGCGTCGCCAACATCGCCAAGGGCGTCGGCAACTCTATCGGCTCCATCGGTCTCGGCTCGTTCACATACAATCGTTCCAGCGTCAGCGCCGTCGCAGTCGCCGCCGCGCGTTTCATCATGGACGACGGCGACGCGGATAAACTACTCGGCTTGCTCGCCGGCGTCGCCGCGCCCGACGCCGTAAACGACGACGACAAATCCCCATCCACTGGTCTCGAAACCATCGTCGGCGCGATTCGTCGCGCACCTCCCATCGGCGACGCACAGTGCGTCACTTGCGCGTGAAATCCGTTCCCCACGGGCGGTCTCGCTCCGTTCGTCCCGTTCGTCTCCACCGGCGTCGGCGCCACTCGCCTCGGCTTTCCGTCCCCGCTCGCCGTGCCGTCCAACGCCATCGCCAGGTTCCTTCGCGCCCCCGACGCGAGCGACGGAAATTCACTTTCATCCGCGATCGACAACCGGCTCGTCGTCTTACCGCCGTGCCGCATCGCGTCCGCGGACTCGGCTGAGTCGTCGCCGCGCGCGCCGTCGAGCGTCGTCGCCGCCGCCGTTCCCGCGTTCGCGCGCGTCGTCGTCCGCGCCGTCGCGCGCTCGAGCGCCTTGACGCGATGCGTGACGTTTGCGGCGACCGAGCGCGCGCACTCGAGGACGCGCAGGGCGAGCGCGGCGCGCGCGCGACGGTCGATCGTCGACAGAATCCGTTGCCGCTCGAGGATTTCAATCATCGTTCGGTAATCCGCCTCGCTCGTGCTCGCGTCGGCGTCGTTCGGCGGCGCGCACGCGCGCGCGACGGTCGAGGCGTCCATAGACTCCATCGCGACCGCGCGGCGCGCGACGAGGTGTGCGGGCGGCGCGCTCTGGTGGGTTCGCGTGAATCGGGCGGCGGCGCGCGACGTCGTAGAAGGCGCGACGTCGAAGATTCGCGCGTGCTCGCGGTGTTTGGGACATCTAGTGGAATTGGGACATCTAATGGTGTTAATCGCTAAGACGGTGGCGTCAGGGCAGCGCGACGCGCAGACCGACGGGGCAGTGGTCGCTGCCGAGCACGTCGGGCAGCGCGTACGCGTCGACGATGGAGTCCGCCAGGCGCCGACTCGCGAGAATGTAATCGAGACGCCAACCGCGATTTTTTTCGCGCGCGCCGGCGCGATAGCTCCAATACGTAAACGCACGCGCGTCGGGTCGATGCGCGCGAAATGTGTCGACCAAATCGCACTCTTCGAGCAGCCGCGTCATCGCCGCGCGTTCCTCGGGCGTAAATCCCGCGGATTTGCTGTTTTCGGCGTGCCTACCCCACAAATCGATTTCTTCGTGCGCGACGTTCAAGTCACCGCAATAAATCACCGCTTTACCTCGCGATTCCAACGCGCGCACGTGCTCGCGAATCGCGCGTTCCCACACCTCCACGCGCTCGGGCAAACGCTTTAAATCCGCGCCCGAGTTCGGCACGTACGCGTTGACGACGAAACACGAATCCAACTCCGCCGTCAGCACGCGTCCCTCGTCGTCAAACCCGCCAGCGCTCAACCGCGTCGCCTCGACGCGTTTCATCTTCGCCCAATCGCCGTCTCGGATGAACATCGCCGTGCCCGAATACCCCTTGCGCGCGGTGGACGTCGCGTACTCGCGCGTCCCGTACTCGCGCAAAAACTTCGGCGCCTCTCCCTCGCCGTCCACCGCGCCGCGTCCATCCGCGCCGAGTTTCGTCTCTTGCAGCACCAGCACGTCGGCGTCGGTGCGTCGCGCGAGCTCATCGAGCGCGCGCGGCGCCTTTTTGAGCAACGACCGCAGCCCGTTGACGTTCCACGAGACGACGGACAGCGTCGTCGCGGGCGACGACGAGGACGCGGCGCGCGGCGCGCGCGCCTTCGCGCGTCTTCGCGCGTCGCGCGCGAGCGCCGCGAGCGCCGGTCGCGCGACGCGCGCGGCCATCGCTCGGCGCGCGTCGACGTGACGATTCGGCGGCGACGATTCGGCCCTCGCGTCGTCGCGCGGCGCGCGAAGCCGCGCGCGCGCGAAGAGCGCGACGACGCGAAGACAAAAAATACGCAGCGTTCGACGTCACGAGGCGGCTCGCGCCGCCCCGTCGTCGCGGACGCGGTCCCGCGACCGCGCGCGTCGCGTCGTCGCGCTGGAACTCGACCGCGCGTGCCGCGTTCGCCGCGCGCGACCGACCGGTGACGCCGCGCGCGATTCGGCGGCTCGACGAGACGAACGCCGCGGGGCGTTCGGCGTCCGCGCGCGCGCCGTGCGCGCGCCGACGCGGTCGAGCGACCGAGACGCGCGGCGAAACGTGTCGTCGTCACGGGTGACGATTCGGGTCGGACGCGCGCGCGCGCGAGGGCGACGGTCGCGACGCGCGAGCGATCGTCGGCGTCGCGCGACGTCCCGAACGGCGCACCGCGTCGTGCGACGACGTTCGATCGTCGCGATCGTTCGTCGCGCCGCGGGAACTCGGGATCGGGACGCGCGCGCGTCCGCGCGACGATTCGTCTCGCGCGTCCGTCGTCTCGCGCGCGTTCGCGACGCGGTTCGAGCGCGGTTCGAGCGCGCGACGATCGCGACGCCCCGTCGACGATTTCAATGCGCGATCGTTCGCGCACCTCGGCCCTCGCGACTGTGTTCGGTGAGTCGGTCGCGTCGCGCGCGCGTCGTCTCGACGCGCGGCGCGCGCGGCGCTCGCTTCGCCTCGCGTCGCGCGACGCCCCGGACGCGACGCGGCGACGTCGGACGTTTGTCCGCGGAGCGCCGCCCGGCGCGCGCTCCGCGCGCGATTCGACGGCGGTAAACGTCCCGCGAAACCCGCTCGCTGTCGTGGTCGAACCGACTTCGCGCCTCCGTCGTCGCCCGCGGTCGCCCGCGGGCGTGTATTAGGGTTTAGGGATCCAGCACCGTCGCGGCACCGGCCGGTCGCCGCCGCGTCCGTGGGTCGCGCGTCGCGATCGCGCGCGCGTATTGCGCGCGCGAACAGCGCCATCATCGGCGCATCGCGCGCGAACGCGCGCGCGCGCGACGCGACCGCGAGGGCGGTCGAGACGCGTGGTAAACAGTGTCGAGGAAATTCCCCTCGCGCGACGCGCGCGCGACGACGGATTTCGTGTTACGGGTTCGCGGTCGCGCGGCGCGCGCGCGACCGCGCGCGCGCGCGCGACGCGCGCGATCGCGACGGCGTCGATCGACGGCGCGCGCGATCGCGACGACGCGGACGTCGACGCGCGCGCGCGCGCCCCGTCCGCGATCCGGGCACCGTCGATTCAAAATCGCGCCCGCCGTCGCGTTCGACCGACGCCTCGACGCGACGCGACGCGCGAACGACGCGCGAGCGCGCGAAAACGACGAACGCGAGCGATGGTTTAACGATCGAAACGCCGCGCGCGGCTCGAGTCTCACAATCCGACGCGATCGGTGTCGCCCATCAGCGGCGTGGGGTCGCGACCCAAAATCTCCCCCGTCGCGCCCGCCCACTCAGTCGTCCCGAGCGAGTACCCCCA
>Ga0181602_10004474_pt1 | contig 10758 bp, 9 predicted proteins | sample 041ome_14_FD_148640 | JGI IMG/M metagenome (GOLD analysis project Ga0181602, IMG submission 148640) | Coastal salt marsh microbial communities from the Groves Creek Marsh, Skidaway Island, Georgia - 041408US metaG (spades assembly) | ecosystem: Environmental > Aquatic > Marine > Intertidal zone...
AGGTCAGAGTAGATTGGGCGTTCGTGAACGCGCCGGAGAAGCCTTCGTCGAGAAGGGATAGGCGATAATAGAGAGACGCGTTCGTGAGGTTCGTGCGAGAAACAAAGAAAAACACACAGAGAGAGAGAAAGCACGACGACGCGTACGATTTTAGCACGGAAGATTTTTAGGATTTGGAAAGTAATAACAGTATAGCGCGACGATATCTCCCGGTATTCTCTCTCTCCAATACGTAACTTTAAACTTTTCAAAAGTTTAAAATCGCGCATCTCCGCAATAAAAAAGACGCTTTGCTCTTACACGCACGCACAATAATAAAAGATGTTCGAAGCGAGAATCCTCCAAGGTTCCATCCTTAAAAAAGTCCTCGAATCTATCAAAGATTTAGTCACCGATGCGAACTTTGAGTGCACCGCCAACGGGTTCGCGTTGCAAGCGATGGACTCCTCGCACGTGTCTCTCGTGGCGCTGATGTTGAGAAGCACCGGGTTCGACCACTACCGATGCGACCGGGACGTGACGATGGGGATGAACTTGTTGAACATGGTGAGTAGTGGTGGTATTTATAGTCCTGCGCTTTTTATTGGTTTTTCGTCTCGTCGTTGTTGTCGTTGGACGATCGAACAGAGCGCGCACGTATCGCCGCGTTTCTTCTTCTTCGCCGTGGGGAAACTTTTCAAACGAACAAAACTAGTTTTTGAAAATCTCAAAGAGCGAGAGAAGTTCTTTCTTCGCGAGATGTCGTTTTCGAACGGACTCCGTCGAGAGAACGAGAGATCGCAATGTGGGCGAGTGCTTTTTTAATCCATTCGTCTCCGAGCGGAGAACAACGAACCGCGGTCTCTTTCGGTCGTCGCGCGTATCGCGCGTGTTTTGTGCTTCTCTCCTTTTCAGAGAGAGATCACCCCCAACCGAAGCGAGATAGATGCGTGTGACTAACCACTTTTATTCAAACAAAAAAATTTTCTCTCTTTTCTCTTTCACTTCGCGCGCGCGCGACAATCGCAGAGCAAAATGTTAAAGTGCGCGGACAACGACGACACGATCACGATGAAAGCGGACGACGCCGGGGACGTGGTGACGTTCATGTTTGAAAACCCGAAAGCGGATAAAATTTCCGATTTTCAAATGAAATTGATGGATATCGACACGGAACATTTGGGCATCCCGGATACGGAGTACGAAGCGACGGTGAAGATGTCCTCGAACGAGTTTCAAAGAATTTGCAGAGATTTGTCGTCGATTGGCGATACGGTGACTATTGCGGTGACGAAAGATAGCGTTAAGTTTACTACTTCGGGTGATATCGGAGAGGCGAATATTACGTGCCGACGCACCTCGGACGGCGACATGAAGGAAGAGAAAGTGAAAACGGAAGACGGGGAAGACGGCGAGAAAGGGGGTAAGACGAAGTCCTCGGAGGGCCAAAACGTAGACATCGATTTGCAAGAACCGGTGACGTTGACGTTTGCTTTGCGATACTTGAACTCTTTCTGCAAAGCGACGAGTTTGTGCGAGAACGTGCGTTTACAGTTGAGCAAAGAGTTGCCGGTAGTCGTGCAGTACTTGATAGAGGACATGGGTTACGTCCGATTTTACTTAGCGCCAAAGATCGAGGAGGAAGACGCGGACGAGAGCTAAATCGAGACACGCGCGCGACACGAACACCTCTCTTTTTCTTCTTCAGAAGAAGAAGAAGGAGAAGAAGAGAAAGGTGCTACTGCTACAGAACACACACACACTTTATTTAGTCCAGAGAGAGAGAGAGAGAGAGAGAGAGAGAGAAACTTTTTAATACCACGCACAGGTAAAAGCGTATCCACACAAACTCCCCAAAACGCGTTCGTTCGGATAAAAGAGAGACGACTGCAATCGCTCTCGTTTACCTCTCGTCGTCTCGTCGTCTTCCTTTACAGACGAGCCGCCGGGAGGAAGGGGAGGGAGGCTTCTTTTTTTTGTTGTTATGTTTTTTGCATTTTTTTCACTTTTTTTTATGTGGTGTGATTCCACACCAAAACGATGACGTGAAGATGCGCTTTTTTGCCGAATGCAATCTTCGATTCCTCACACCTTGGTCGCGCGACATCCCTTTTTTTGAAACACGTCACCTCTAAAAGGCGCGCGAAAGGTTTTAATCAGCAACACACGCTCACGACGACGACGAAAAGAGAGATCAAACATGGCGGGCATCGATCACGCGCTGGAAGGCATCCCGAGGTACGCAGCAAATAAAAAAAAGAAGGGCGGTGGGGAAACAAACATGCGTTTTCCGGCGTCTCTACGCCGCTCTTTTCTCTTCCTCTTCCGGTTCAAAAAAAAAATTTTTTTTTAACATCGTATTCTCTCTTTTCCGCAATTTCACTCACCCTGTGCTTTACGTCGTCCAACGACAGAGGATCCGGAATATTCAAAACCGCCGCGATATACGTGCTTCGTAAGGAGAAGCGGTTGCTCACGACCGGGCAAATCACCAGGTAGTACACGTTTTGAGTTCGAGAGAAAGAAGAGAGAGAAAAATCATTTCTCTTTCTTTTTCAGTTTTCGACGTGTCGAATGCCCCATCCTTTTTTCTATTGGGCAACCCTTCGCGATGATTTTTTTTAGATTTCGATTTGCTTTTTTGTTGCTTTTTTTCGTGTACTTCTTTTTTCATTTTCACATTCGAGATGCAACGCGAAGACGAGCGAGAGACGAGCGAGAGAGAGCGTCATCGAGAGAATGGGGGAAAGAAACATAATAACACGCGGACGCGGGATGCTTTTGGTTCGTTTACTTCACGCGAGCGAGCTTTTGACATCCGATTTGGAACGATTGGTTTTTTTTCTTCGCACGCTTTCAGTGGGAGAGAGGCGCTGACCTTTTTCTTTCGAATCTTTTCGGAACCGAAAAAAACTCTTCTCAGGTACGCGCTCGAAAACGACCTTCTCGGGAACCTTCCGGGGAAAACGCCGGAAGCGACGATGGCGTCGGCGTGTTACACGGATTTGAAGAAGAAGGATGTGAATAAGAGAGTTTTTGCGAGACCGTCGGAAGGGCACTTTGGTTTGAGAGAGTGGGCGAACGATCCGGAGTTGGCGCACTTGTTGCAGCCGAAGTTGCACAGATTGGCGGAGACGTTTGGCGAAGAGAAGGTGGAGCCGAAGGTGGAGAAGCCGTGGAAGCAACCGCCGCCTGTCGTTAAGAATGTCGGAAATAGGAGGAATAATCAGAAGAAGGAGAAGGTATTAAGTGCTAATTATAAGGGTTCCGCAAAGAAGTACATAGATGGTAAACCGTACAGAGACAGACACGGTTTCGTGCACGCGATGTACGAGCCGAGCAGAGGGGATTACGGCAGGCCGGCGGCGATGCAGCAATATGGGTCGCTTTCAACGCACGATAGAATGGATTTGGATGCGTTGGTAGATGCAGCGGCGGACCAAGAAGATGAAAAGGAGGAGGACGAAGACGCTTACGACAGAGGTGATGATTACGACGACGAGGAACCCAACGCGTTGAACCACACCGACAGCGGCGCTGATGAAGCGCGCGAGAATGACGACGTCGAGGGAGCGAATCCGGGTGTCGATAAAGATACGGATGCCGAAGAAAATACTCTGCCTTTTGATTTAACTAATCCTGATCCGAACCTTTCGAACGACGAGTACAAAGCGCGCCTCGCGAATCTCGTTCAGCAGCAACAAGAGAAAGATGCGCGCGTGGCGAAACGAAAAGAGAGAGAAAGAGAGAAAATGAGGACGGAAGAGTTAGTCAAAGCTGGCTTGATTCCACCACCGCAACCGTTAAAGAAGAAGACGAGTTACGTACCGGTAACGTACAAAAGAGATGGTCGTGGGCGTCCGCGAAAGCATTTCGACGAGTTACCGCCGGCGCCGATATTATCTGCCTCGGGCGACGAGTTGGCAGAGGCGCCGCTCACGAACAACAAAAGAGCGAGGTTTACGAGCACAGCTGCTCTGCATCAGCAACAACTGCAGCAACAACGTCAAGGAACGCAGCAGGTTTCTTCGAACGAACAACCTCGCCATGGGCACGATTCGTTTGAGGTTGACACGCAAGGTGTTCATGACGCATCGTACGAAGAGATTGCTAACGAACGCATTATTGCGAAAGCCACGCGAGCGGGCATGAAAGATTGGAATTCAAAGGTGAACAAGTTCTACTCCACCGCGTATTTTACCGAGGTCATTGATCCAAAACTTCCGACGAGTATTCCGGCTTTTGCATTCAAAATGTCTCAGAACGACGCCGAACGCGAAAAGATTTTGACCCAAAACGCGATGCGGCGAGTCTTCAACGAATTCGCCGAAGGCTGCGATCCAGTGAAGCAATCGTTGAACGAACTTTCTGCGTCGCTCGAACGTTTGCGCGCTCAACAGGGTAACCATGAAAACGTCATGTATTCTGCTTTGGTGTACGCCGTAGCGTGTTACCGTTCAGAGTATCCAGAGGAAGCTACTTTAGCGCTTTCGAAAGCTTGGGAGGTTTACTTTTCCCTCAAAGGCGGCAACGAAACGAAAACGCAAGACGGCGCGTTCATGGTTAAAATCCGAAAAGATTTCGAGAAAATTGTAAGCGAAGCGTTAGGTGCATAACCGACGCAGCGTTACTACTCCTTACTGTATGTTTTGTACTGATATATACCTAGAGAAGGGATATATGTGCACGCACACTTTATACAACACCGACGTGGGTCATGTTAATATTTCTTTCATTTTATATAATGTTTCTATTACGCACTGTTATACACTAAAATCTACTACCACTAACGTCTTTACTACGAACGCATCTTTTCTTTGGCAGACGTCACGGCGTCGGTAACTTTGGCGACATCTGCGTGTAGCTTCACGTCGTGTGCTCGCACAGCGTTTGCGCCGTTCATCAGCGCAACAACCGCCGCTGCCGCCGAAGCTACGTCGCGCGCTTCTTTCGGAACATCTTTCCCTTTTTCATCACCGAGCATATTTCCCACGAAACGTTTTCGCGACATACCAACCAGCATAGGTGCGCTCGCTAAACCGCCACATTCGTTCTTCGCGAGCGACGCGCGAACGTCTCGTAAATCCGACAACAACTCCACGCACTGTTTCTCGGACTTTGCGAAACCAAATCCAGGATCGATCCAGCACCGCCATGCCGAAATTCCCGCAGGGGAAACTTTGCGTGAAAACTGAGAGGCGAGTTCATCGCCAACCGTCTTTGCGACTGAACCAATGGGATAGGATGCGTTTTTACTCATGATTTCTGGGTTACCTCGTTGATGCGATAAAATGTACCCCAGTGGCACTTTTGTATTCGCAACGGCAGTGAGCATCTCCTCGTCCCAATCGCCTCCAGAAACGTCGTTTATGATGTCCACACCGATCTTATCCGCCACTTTTACCACTTCGCCGTAAAACGTGTCAACCGATACGGCAATATTTCTCGGATCGTTCTTAAATCGTTCGCATATTGCCTGCAAAACTGGTGCCACTCTCGAGATTTCATCCGCCGCTGAAACTCTCGACGCGCCCGGTCTCGTCGATTGGCCTCCCACATCGATAATCCTCGCGCCTTCGTTCGCCAGTTGCTCCGCGCGTCTCAAAGCTGTACTCACGCTCGTGTTAAATACGCCACCGTCGGAAAACGAATCCGGTGTGATGTTCAAAACTCCCATAACTTTTGCCTGGCCCTCGTACGGTTCCAAGCGCATGTTCCTCTTGAACGGCGCTACTCTTTGGAGTAAAACGTCATTCTCTTCAAAATTATCCGCCAACATTATCCTCTCCTTCTCCTTCCACAGCTTCGCCATGGCTGTCATTTGATTGGCCATCGTAATGGACACGTCGCCGGTTTTATCAAAACTCATTTTTTCCGTCAAATCCGCAATCGGTGCTAACACGAACGCGCGATCTTTGATCCTCGCGTGCGGCACTTCCAGCCAAAACTTTTCGTACGACGACGCAAACGGAGAAGGTTGCGAAGGAGGATCGTACCTCACCATAGGTTCTTTCTCGCTAAACAAAATGTCCAAATCAATCACTCGTGGTCCTTTATCCGTATTGTGCACGTCTCTTCCCATCTCTCGTTCGATGTCTTTCATTTTACCCAAGCACTCTAAAATCGACCACTCTCGCGGATGCCGCAACACGACCGCCGAGTTTAGAAATTTCGGTTGGTTTTCAATCAAAGTGTCCATCGGTCGCGTCTCGTAAACGCTCGCGAGCTTCTTAATTTCAAATCCTCGCTCTCGGAGAAGACGCAACGCCGTGTGAAAGTGCTGAAATCGAGAGTTTGCACCTTCCTCTTCTGCTGCCGTTCCTCTTCCCGAAGAACACGAAGAAGAAGAAGAAGAAGGCGCGACGAGATTCGACCCGATGGCGACGCACACGTCGGCGAAAGACGACGACGACGACGACGACGACGACGCGAAGAGCCCGCGGAGACGACGACGACGCTCCGAGTCGTTCGTGAGGACGCGCGATGCGCGATGATACCGTCGCATCGGTGGGGCTGTTTTTTTGCTTCTTTCGTGTTACTTATTCGCAGGCGTCCCGAGAGCCATGATTTGTAAAGCGACGACGACGCGTTCGACGAGATTTCGTTAAAAACTTTTATTTTCGTACGCGCGCTAAACGCGATAAACATAGCGGTTTACTACTACTACTACTACTACTACAATCTATCTAATCGCCCTACTATTCCTACTTAAGACTACGGCTTAAACCCTCTCGGCGGCGTCGGATCTTTATCCCTCGGAAACTTCCCGAAGCAAAACTTCCTCTCGTACCCGTACGTGCTCTCGTGCACCGTCACCGTCGGCTGCGTTCGGCACTTGCTCTTGCAGTGCGAAAACGCGTCCGAGAAGTACCCGGTACTCGGCTGCGCGCGGCCAATCGGTTCTCGCGTTCTGTCGATTTCCGCGGTCGATACTTTCGCGTTTTGGCAGCACGAAACGCACGATTCGTACGTTTGGCAGCATTTTTCCGTCTCGTGCTTCGGCGTCAAGTCGCACGCGGCGCATCCGAACCGTTTCTCGATGGCTTTAGAAGGCGGACAACATCCGGTTTTGCTCTCTAAATCGAACCAATTGCACGTGTATCCGTTGTCGTCGGTGATGTGGTGCAAGCCTTGCTTGGTGTTCGCGCAAAACTGATGATCGCGACGATGTTCTTCTTCTTCATCGAACGGTCGAATCGCTCGAACGGTGGTGATCAGAGATAGGAAGAAGGAGAAGAGAAGGAGCGCAGTCTTCGTCGTCTTCGTCCTCGGGAAAATCGAAAGCATTCTCTTTTTGTTTTACGGAGAGAAACGCCGCGCAAGGAGCGAGAGAAAGAGAAAAAGAGTTCTTCTTCTTCTCGTCCTTTCTTCTCTCCTTTCTTCGCGAGAGAGGGAGGGAGAGAGTGAGCGAGAGCGACTCTTTCTCTCTCTCTCTCTCTCCCTCTCTGTCGTTTGCGCGTTCCGAATTTCTGGAGAAGACGCTAGACCTTTTTTTCGATTGGATTTTATCTCTCTCGCCCGCCCGGAGTCGTCGTCAGACTTTTACGCGTCGTAAACGCGAGTTACACGCGCACGAAGAACACTTTCGCGTCTTTTTTGTAACCATCGTCGCGTTATTGTTATTACATCGAAGGAAGAACAAAAGAACATGGCGACGACGACGAGCGCGGAAGAAGTGACCGGGAAAATGTCCGAGTTGAACGCCGGCGACGGTGCGGCTCGAGGAGGAGAAGAAGAAGAAAAACCGCACCCGTCTGGTTTAACGCTGGACGAACGGGTGAATCTGTGCCTCTCCATCGGCGAGGAGTGCATTCAGCCGGAAGAGCTGAGGCGGTTGCTGGATAAGAAACCGAACCCGTGCGCGTACGATGGATTTGAACCGTCCGGGAGAATGCACATCGCGCAAGGGGTGATGAAGTGCTTGAATGTGAACAAATTGACGAAATCGGGCGTCACGTTTAAGTTTTGGATCGCGGATTGGTTCGCGCAAATGAACAACAAAATGGGCGGGGACATCAAGAAAATACAAAAAGTCGGGTTGTACATGGTGGAAGTGTGGAAAGCGGTCGGTATGGATTTGAGTAAAGTTGAGTTTATTTGGTCGAGCGAGGAGATTAACAAGCGAGCGCACGAGTATTGGCCGCTGGTGTTGGACATCGCGAGGAAGAATTCGTTGGGGAGAATCATTCGATGCTCGCAGATTATGGGACGGTCGGAGAGCGACGATTTAGCGGCGAGTCAGATCTTTTATCCGGTGATGCAGTGCGCGGATATTTTTTTCTTAGGCGCGGATATTTGCCAACTCGGCATGGACCAGAGGAAAGTGAACATGTTGGCGAGAGAGTATTGCGACGATATCAAGAGAAAGAATAAACCGATCATTTTGAGTCACAAGATGTTAGCCGGATTAAAGGAAGGACAAGAAAAAATGAGTAAAAGCGATCCGAATTCGGCTATATTTATGGAAGACAGCGAAAAGGACGTGCAATCGAAGATTAAGAAAGCGTACTGCCCTCCGGGCGTGGTCGAGAAGAATCCTTGTTTGGAGTACATCAAGTACGTGATTTTTCCGTGGTGCGAAGAGTTTAAACTGTACCGCAAGAGCGACGAGGAGCCGGAAACGGGGAAATTGGAGGTGTACGAGTCGTACGAACGGTTCGAGAAGGAGTACGTGGAGGAGAAGATTCACCCGGGAGATTTGAAACCGAGTTTATCGAAGCACTTGAATGCGATTTTGCAACCGGTCAGAGATCACTTCGAGAACGACGAAAACGCTAAGAACTTGTTGAAAACAATCAAGGCGTACAAAGTTACAAAGTAATTGACGCGTTTGTTAAAGTATGAGAAGCGAGTTGTGTGCATACCGTAGATCATTTGGTTGTTTTAAGAACTATTTTTCTGAGCATGTTTTTGAAATATAATAATATACATTTGCGTTACTCTTGCTCGCGCGCCTACCTACTCGTTTACTTTTGTGCTACGTTAAAATTTACTTGCAATTGCGCTGGCAACTCCTAACGACACGCCTACGGCTAATCCTACGCTCAGCGGAACTGAGCCGGTGATTTCGTTCATGAGGAAAACAAACGCTCTCAACGCTTTGCCTTGCGCGGAGTCTTCGAGCGCCAACTCGACTTTACGAAAATCGCCAGTCTTCGGCCTTAGCGTCCCTGGTTTACACACGCGAGCTTCGCAGTTTTCGAACTGTTCGCCGGTTAACGAAAAGCAAACGCCCCAGTGCGCGACTAATGCGATGACCTCTTCGTCGCGTTCGTTTATCCAATCGATCAAGTCGTCCATTCTTTGCTCGAAGACGTCCACGGGCTCCAAGGAAACTTCGCCGAACGTTTTCTTTTCGTCTTCGGCGCCGACGTACCACCACGGCTCGTCGTAGCTTTCAATGTGCGAGAAATCAAAGTCCGCGTGCAACTCTTCCAATTCTCGTTTCGTTTTCCCGTGGTCGGAGGCGTGAAACACTCTCTCTCTGGCGTGCGCGCACACCGCTCTCGGCGTCGACCTGTCGTGTTCAAACACGTACTTCGCCGTCATGATGGCGCGAGATAACGGCGAGGCGACGATCAATTCTGGTTTCGGTTCCAATTTTTCCACGTACACTTGCGCCAACTGCGCGCCCGCGACGCCGGCTTTCGAGAGTTTCGTGTCGTACAAGAGCGGATCTTTGAACTTCTCGTCCGCCCAGTGGTTCGATGCCAAGTATTCATTCATCTCCGTTTTCCCGTGTCGCACGAGAATGACGGTTTTCTCGTTCGTTCTGCTCGTCTTTTTCGCCTCGCTCGTGCTCGCCGTCGCGTTCATTCTCGCGCGTTGTCGCTGTTTTTGGCGGCGTTCGCGGGAACTTCTCTTCGAAGAAGGATGGCTTTGAGAAGGTGCGCACAACGACGTCGACACTTTCGCAATTTCCATCGTATTATGCGTATACATCCGGAGAATATAAAAAAGAACGAACAGCGACTAAACGAAAACTTCCCGCGCTTCTCTTCTTCGTCTTTTTTCAGAGACCAACGGCTCCGCGAGCGTTTCGTTTCGTTTCGTTTCGTTTCGTTTTGTGCGTGTGCGCGTTGTGAAGATTTTTCGTTATTCCCGAAAATGTTCATCACACTCACATCGTTTTTTCGGATATTCCAAGAGAAAGTGAGAGAAACGAGCGCGAATCACATGCGAGAGAGACAGAGAGAGAGAAAAAAAAAAGAACGCACTCACTCGCTCACTCACTCACCCGTCAAAGCTCGCTGCTATATTTTCTACCGCATTTGCGCGCGCGCGAGAAGAGAGAAGAGAAAGAAGAGACGCATGGGCGAGAGAGATTTGTGGGATACGATTGTCAATAACGACGATATTTGTTTCGAGCACATTTTGCCGAAATTGAATGGAACTGACGTGAAGTTTCTGTTTGAAGTGAATGGTGAAACGAGAGCGTTGATTAAGAGATCGTCTCGAGTGGGTGAGTTGGAAAAGAGTTTCGAAGTTTCAGAGATGTCGTCGATATCGACTTTAGAGTTTGCGTGGGAGAATCAATCGTTGTGGCTCTTCGGCATGAACGGACCACTGTTCTCCTATCGAGTTGCTCAAACGAATAAACTCGAGTTGCTCAAATGGGCGCGAGAGGAGAAAAAGTGCGAGTGGGATGATAAGACGATTACTAAGGCCGCAATACAAGGTAATCTGGAAATGGTAAAGTATTGCGTTGCAAATGAGTGTCCTATTGATGAATGGACGTGTGCAGGGGCTGCCTACCACGGTCATCTCGAGTGCCTCAAA
>Ga0181602_10004484_pt1 | contig 10740 bp, 9 predicted proteins | sample 041ome_14_FD_148640 | JGI IMG/M metagenome (GOLD analysis project Ga0181602, IMG submission 148640) | Coastal salt marsh microbial communities from the Groves Creek Marsh, Skidaway Island, Georgia - 041408US metaG (spades assembly) | ecosystem: Environmental > Aquatic > Marine > Intertidal zone...
CGCGGCGCGCGCGCGTTTAGTCGACATCGCATCCGTCGTCGCGTCGACGCGAGACGCGCGCGCGCGTCGCGTCGGGTCGGGCGGGCGTCGGCGAGCCGCGATGGACGACGACGTCGCGCGCGGCGCGCCCGGCGCGGCGCTCGCGGACGCCGCGCGCGCGGTTCGCGAGCGACGCGCGCGACGCGACGATGATTACGACGACGACGACGCGACGGCGACGACGACGGCGCGCGATGGACGCGCGCGGGACGCGGTCGCGCGCGCGCGGGCGCTGATGGCGCGCGGACGTTACGCGGAGGCGAAGGCGGCGCTGGACGGCGCGGCGGTGGGGCGAGACGACGACGACGACGACGACGACGACGACGCGACGTTCGCGCTCGCGGCGCTTCGCGCGGAACTGCCGTATCATTTGAACGATGCGCGCGGCTCGTTGGACGCGATGTGCGCGGTGCACGCGATGTGCGCGAGAGAGGCGCGGGAGGCGCGCGGGGCGGAGGCGCGAGAGGCGTGGCGGCGGAGACGCGACGCGGCGGCGAGGGGGGTGGCGAGACGACACATGTTGGGCGATGATCCGCGCGCCGCGCTCGTGTGGCTCGATGCGTTGGCGCGGAGCGAACCGGACGAACCGGCGCACTTTTCCGCGGCGGGACGCGCGCACTTGATGATGGGAGACTTAGAGGGCGCGCGGCTGTGTTTCGAGGCGGCGGAGAAGAAGACGGCGGCGCTCGGCGAGGCGGCGACGGAGGCGCAGCGCGGGCGCGTGTTGCGCGATCGCGGTGATTACTTTCTCACGGGGTTGAGGTTTCCCGAAGCCAGGACCGCGTTCGCGGCGGCGATGGCGAAGGGCGAGACGGACGTCGCGGCCAAGGTGAACTCGGCGGTGGCGGCGGTGTACGACGGCGATTTGAATTCTTCGCGCGCGCTTCTAGAGAGCGGTTTGGCGAACGTCGTGAACGCTGATGTGAATTCAAAGGCGCGCGCGTTCATCTCTCCGAGTGTGGTGAAAAACTTGAATAGCATATACGAGCTCACGGCGCGTTCGCCCGCCGAGGCCAAGCGCGCGATGAACGACTTCATCAAGCTCGTCGCGCCCGAGGACTTTGACGTCACGTGCATGGCGACCTAGCCCTCGCGTCTTAGCACATAGACAGCGCGCGCGCGGCTGCCGCGAATGACGTGTACACGTACGGTTTGTAATTAAAAAATGCGCTTTGCTAAGAAAAGTTATGTGTGTGTTCTACGGTGCTGACGTTAAACGTTTACGTTCAACGCCTTGGAGATGGCGAATGAAACCAAATACGCGGACGCCGCGGCGAGCGTACCGTTCAAGAGCATATACAGCGCGCTACTCGTGACGTTTTGATTCGTGAACTTCGCTTTGGCCGCGCCCAAAGCGGCCATCGTCAGCGCGGTGAGTCCGCACGCCGACCCGAAGAGCGCGTCCCCGTTCGCCCCTCCGATCGCTCGCCCGAAAACGTACGGCACGAGCGGAACGAAACCAAACAGCGCGAACGCGCAAAACGTCACCAGCCCATTCTTCGCCGGTGAATCCGTTTCATCCGGCGGCATTAACCCGAGCTCCTCGACCATCATCAAGTCCAAGAAGAAGTTTTTATACTTTGCCAAGCGCTCGATCACCATCGTCGCGTCCTCTTCGCTCACGCCGCGCGCCATGTAAAGCTCAATCATTTCTCGTTTCTCTCCCTCTGGATAGTTTTCTAATTCCCATTTCTCCCGCTTCTTTTCCGTCTTCGCGTAGTCGAGCTCCGCCTTGCTCGAAAGGTAATCTCCGAACCCCATGGATATACCGTCGGCCACGAGGTTGGCGAATCCCATCAAAAGCACGACTTCCGTGCTCAGCCCGCCACCCTTGCTCGCGGCGACGACGGCAAAGGTCGTGATGGTGCCGTCCAGTCCGCCGAAGACGAGAGATTTGACGTACTTGCCAGCCTCCCCCGCGTGACCGGCTTCTATTTCGCTGTCGTGCGCGGCGCGGCTTGCCGCCGCGTCGGCGCTCTCGAACGCATTCTTCGCCGCGTCGAGATCTCGAGTGGCCATCGTCGCTGAATTCCGCGCCGGCGTCGAGGAGTGACGCGCGAAGGGCGTCAAACGTCCTAGGAAAAAGTCGGACGGATGGATAGACGCGACCGCGTCGCCGGAATCGTCACGGCGACGGCGCCGAACGGTGCGACCGCGCGCTCGAACCGTCGTCATCATCATCCAATAAACGCGCCAGAGCGTCATCGCGATCGAGCGCGCCGAAACGCGCGACATTGGGAGTCGCGAACGCCGCGCCGCCGACGTCGGCGCCGCCGCCTCGACGGGCCGCGCGACGGGTCGGAGTCTCAATCGCGCCCTCGCTCGCGGTTTCCGACACCCGACGTCGCTGATGCACCAAAACCGAGGAACCCTCGCGCGCGATCGCGGACGGCGACGCGCGCCGAACGTTCGTGGACGCCCCGGTCGACGGCGGATCGACCGCCGACTTCTCGACGCGCGCGTCCGGCGTCGTCGCGTCGCGCGATCGAACCTCCCGCAACGCCACGGGAATGACGGCGTCTCCAAAACTCTCCCCTATCGCGCTCGACGGCGAACCGAAACACTTCAGCCATCCTCCGCGTCGTTGTTTTGCGCCCTCGACCGTTCCCGCGTCTCGACGCCGCGGCGCGTCCGTTCTCGCCGCGCCTCGTTCCGACGACGCCGGCGTCGCCCGCCCCGAGGACCGCCCGCTCGAGCTCAGGCTCTCCATTACCCCTCGCGTGATCGCGAACGCGGTGTCGAACGACCCTCGCTTTCGTCGGTCGACGCCGTCGCGTCGCTTCGCGCGCGCGTCGCTCGTTCGCCCGCCGCGCGCTTTGGGTTGAATATCCACGCGCGAGGTCACCACCGCCGCGTCGCTGTCGAGAATCGTGCGCGTGCCGCCGAGCCAATCCGCGAACGAGGCCTCGTCGACGTCGGGACCGCACTTAAGTTCCGTCATCTTCGCGCGCGCGGCGATGGACGCGGACGCGCGCGAGGGTCTGCGGCGAGGGGAACGACGCGCGCGAGATTTGAATTTGAACGCGAAACGCGCGCGCGCGGGGCGGGCGCGTCATTTCCGCGCGCGACGATGATGAAAGCGTGCGACGCGAAGAAAACGAAAGAAAACGATGAGCGGTCGCCGAGCGAGGCGCGCACGCTGTTCTATTCGCCGTATTACGACGTGCCGAGCGATTTGGGGTTCCCGCCGGCGCCGCGCTCGACCGCGGGCACCGGGCACAGCGCGGCGCCGAGTTCGACGCGTGGGTTCTCGCTAAAGAAGATGTATCACTCCGCGATCAGCGCATTTAAGCCGTTCAAGCGATCGCGATCGCCCGAGCGCGCGGGGAAGGGTACGGAGACGGGGAAGACGCTCCGAAGGCCGAAGGCGCGCCGCGCCGTAAACGCGAACGCGAAGAACGCGACTTCGTCGTGGTTTTGGGTATTCGATAGCCCGAAATCCGATCCCCCAGCGAACGACGAGAACGAGTCGGGTGCAGTGGTGAATGATATGTCGATCGAGGAGGGAGCGAACGTGCTCGGGGAAATCAATCGAGATTTCAGCGCAAACGCGCGCGAGACGACGACGAGATTGACGACGCAGCCGAAGAATGCTTTACACGTGAGGAAGACGATTCGAAAGAAACCACCGGTCGCTCCAGCGGCTTCGAAGTACCATAGAAGACGCACCGAACCACTGAAGAATGGACAGGTTCGAAAGTGTTCGAGGTGCGCGATCGAGGGCGACAATTCAATCCACTGGCGTCGATCGTACGATTCGAAGAGTCCATTCTTCGGGTCAGACCTGTGTGATCGGTGCGGCAAAGCGGAATCGCGCGCATTAGCGAAGCTAAACTCTTCTACGGCGAAGGTTGTTGTGGCGAATCGACGTCGTACTGATACTCGCGCAATGCCGCGCCGTCGATGAAGCGCGCGCCTGTGACGAGAACGACTGAAATGAAGGAATCTGATCTAGAATGTGCTATGAAGAGTTGTAACTGCTGCTATGTGCGTGTATCGTACATGATGAATCAATCAAATCGGTGTCCCGAAGTCCGCGTCGACTGGGTTCTTCCAGTGGTTAAAGTCGTTGAATTGTTCCTCCGCCACGCTTCCCGTCACCGGGCACGTATCTTCAATGGGCGGGAACATTTCGTGCGCGAGCTCGTTGACCTCGGACAACGTGTACTGCTTCACTCGCTTTGTCGTCTCGCACACGACCTCGCCTTTCGGGTTGATCGTGAATACGCGGTGTTGAGGCACGCCCACGGCGAGGTAAGACTCCACGTCTGTATCTCGGTTCCCGAACCCTGCATGAAAAGGATTCCACCCGGGTGGGAACAAGTTGCGAATGTCTTGCAAGCATCGAATCTTGAACCGCTGAGGGTTCCTCGTGACGACTTCGCGAAACAACGCTTTGGACAAAGGATCCGGCGCGCACATCACCGGCCCTTGCGCGAGCGTCTTGTCGCCCTGACGAAGCGACGACAGGTACTTTCTAGTTCCCGAAGCGTGCGAAATCGCTCGCGAAGTCAAGAACATCATCTTGTATCCGTTGTCGGTGATGTTGCTGTAAAGCGACGCGACACCGTCGTGACTCCAGTCTTTACCGACCATCGGTGCGAGATGGCCGAGGACGTCACTCTTCGTGATCGTCCCGTCGACATCACTGATGACGAGCTTTATGTTCCAATCCCATAAATACACGAACGCCGAAACCTCTTGCAATCCCCACACGCGCGAGTTGAACGCGAACGAGATGGTATTGGTGCCGGGCTTGAGATCGAGCGACATCACTTCATCTTGCGTTAACTGCACGCGACGCACGCGACGACCTCGTCTCGGCGACGTCAACGCGTCGAAACCAACCGATCCGCCTGGCGCGTTGACCAAAGGCGACGCAGGCGCGTTGACGCGACCGTTCGAGGTCAACTTCCAGTTCGATGGCAAAGGAGTGCCGAACGCGAGGTGCGCCAAGACGTGCGGTGCTGCCGCGCTCCAAGGTAATGCCTTCGCGGGTGGTCCCGCCGGACTGCGTCGCGGTCGCACGACGAGCCCAGAATGTCCGATCAGCCCAGGGTGCGCCTTGAAGTGCTCGAGCGTCACCAAGTGCTTGTCGAACTCCTCCACTTTCCCCCCGCACAAGCTCAACTCCACGGCGGGCAACACGGTCATTCCGGCGCTTTGTAACGCATCCACCGCCGTCGCCACTTCCTCTTCGGACATCGTACGTTTCCCGTCTTCTACGTCCCCGCTCGAACCCGACGTACTCGGCCTCGTCGTCTTCGGCGGCGTCTCTAATCGAAGCGCCGACAGCGCCTCGACCGCCCCGACCTCGTCTTCATCCCCGGTTCCTAACTCTATATCACCTTCCTCATCTTCGTCCTCGTCGTCGTCGAAATCGTCCACACCGTCCGCGAAGTACGCCTCGCCGTTGGATCCGAGCCGCATCGTCAGCTCGCTCAGCGTCCCGTTCACCGTCACCGTCACCACCTTGGCTTCGCGTCCTCGCAGGAACGACTGCGCGTTACCGAATCGCACGTAGAACGGACTCGCCCTGAGTCCTCCGTCGGGTTGTTTGATCACCAGCGTGTCTGCGAGCGACGCGCGAGGCGTTGATTAGTCGACAGTTGGATCTCTCGCGCGGGTCGCGTTCGCGTTCGCGTCGTTCGTACCTATAGCGCCGCTCGCGCTCGGGACGAGCGTGCTCACGGCGGCGACGGAGCCGCCGACGGTGCCCACGGCGACGGAGCCGGCGACATCGCGGATCTGGCGAAGCCGCGAGGCGAGGGTCTTGTTGTCCCCCATGACGCGAGGCGGGCACTGACGCGCGACGAACTGGAAAAAGTTGGAGATTTGATCACACGTATCGAGGAGTGAAAGTCGAGTCATGGTCTTGATTCGCGCGCGCGATGGCGTCACGCCGCGGGCGAGGACTTGGCGGCGCCCGCGCGGTGGTGCTCTCGAAGCTTTTGCGACATGTCATCCGGACGCAACGGGAAATCGCTGACTTGCTCGCACGATTCCAAAAGCATCTGCGGTCGATTTTTAGCGTGAAAGATGAAGAGACTTCCCGTGATGAAGCAAAAGTTGCGAGCGTTCTGACAGTAGCGCGCGTGGAGTAAAGCCTGAAGTCGTCCGCTTTCCATCGAGTTCGCGTCGTCCATCCAAAGGTTAAACGGATATCGTCGCGTGCCGGCGAAAATGCACAATCCCTGCTTCCCGCCTTCGTATCGGATGAGCTGCATGACGCCGTCGTAAAGATTGGATTGCGTCGGCTGAAGATCGACTAAAATTGTCGCCTTTTCGCGCGCAGCCGCGGCGACTAGAAGTTTTTGGTAATCTCGCGCGTCGCGCGGGTTCAGAATGTCCTTCGTCAGCCCGAGATGTCCCCAGTGACGCCAGTCTTCGATGAACAATTCTCGCTCTCTCCACCAAGGCAACAATCGTCGGTAGTCCCGGCTGTACTCTAACATGCCAAACGATGCGAGAGACGCTCCGGCTGGGTCCCAGATTCCTCGAATGTTCTCAATCGCCAGCTTCTCGGCGAGCGCGAATTCACCGTGATAGAGTCTCGATCTGCCGTGCTTCGTGAAATACGGAGACTGACCAGCCAGCACGGTTTCCACGTTGACGCTGTTGCCGTTGTGATATACGTACGCGAGAACGCGTCCGTACTTATCGAGAGAGTACTCGCGCGCGCGAGACACCGAAGTCATGAACTCGCAGGTGTCGAATTCGATGTCCACCTCGACGTCGCCGCATCGACCATCCGCCGCCGATCCCAGACGCTTCTTGAGCCAATCGAACGCCTCCACGCCCGCCGGCGTGATCGGTTTGTACGCTTGCTCCTCCTTCTTCACCTCGAGCGATTCTTCGGTGTCGACGTAGATCAACCGCACGTCCACTTTCTCCCACGTCGTCGGGTCGACGCTCGACGCGTCGAGCTCGTCGCTCGGTATGCGAGACGTGGGTTCGCTGCCCACGACGAGCGAGTCTTCCCAACCGTCGCCCGTGGACGAGCGTTGCTGACCACCGTCGGGGTTGAGAAGCACGCGGATGGTCTTACCGTCGATGACGTGCGTGACGATGCAGTTGCGAATGAAAGTTCCGTGAAAGCTGTGCATGTTGGTTTCGCGTCGCGCGCGTCGCGCTGTGACGCCGTCGATATCGCGAATGAAATCTAATATAACAACGAACCGCACGCGATGGCGGTGATGGCGACGGAAAAGTTATCGTCGACGATGGACGTGATCGGTAACGATTCCACGAGCGCGCACGCGAAAGCGATGATGAGCGTGACAAAGTACGTCGTCGGCGTGGCTTCGATGAAGCCAAACGCGTCGAAATACGCCAATAATCTGCGTCGGCGACGAAACGAAACGGCGCGATGTCAGTCTTCGAGATCGAGCGGACGCGCGCGCGTCGAAAGCACACCCCGACGCATCGCGAGCGATATCGCGCGCGAATCGCGAATCGCAAATCGCGAATCGCGAATCGCGTTTATCAATCGAAACGCACCCGCTCGCGACGCCGAATCCGCCCGCCACGAACCCCGCGCTCCCAGCGAAACTCTTCTCCTCGTTCCACGGCAGCGCGTTCCCTTTCCCGAACTTCCGCCCGACGAGATCCGCGAATCCATCACCGCCGCACATCATCGCCATCGCGACTATTCCAATCGGATTCGTCCGCCAATACGCGCTCGTGCACGCGGCGAGCACCGCCGTGTAATACAACGGCCCCTTCAACAGCTCCTCCTTCCCCCCCTCTCGGCTCACGGCCCGCACCGCGCTCGCGTTCTTAATCATCCCCGACCCTATGCCGAATAATCGCACCCCCTGCGCCAGCGGGATCGCCGCCGCGAAGAATCGCGCCGCGCCGCTCGCGCTAAACAGCGGCCACGTGCACGCGAAAAACGTCCCGCTCGTCACGTGCACCAACTTCCTCGACGTCGTCGACGCGAACGCCCCGCGGTCGGCGAGCGCGTCGAATGCTTTCACCCACACGAACGCGCCGATCGTCGTGAGCGCGCTCGCGGCGACGTCGCGCGGCGTTTCGTCGACGGAGGCGACAAACTGCGCGACGGCGTCAAAGACCATCGGCGCGGACGCGCGCGCGTCGATCGCGCGACGTCGCGCGCGAGAGAGACGTCGCGCGCGCGCGCCGCGCGTCTCGCCGCGCGACGGCGCGGCGCGCGCGCGCGAGGCGCGAGTCGTCGCGCGCATGCGCGCGGGGACCGTGCGGCGCGCTTTGACGCCGCACTCACGCGCGCGCGCGCCGACGCGACGATCGAACGCGCGCGAGGGCGTCGAACGCGATGTGCGTCGCGCGTCGAGCGCGCTCGAGCGACGCGCGAGGCGCGAGGCGAGGCGCGCGCGGACGGTTTTCACCGCCGCCGCCGACCGCGACGACCGACCGACTGACGACGAACGACGACGACGGCGACGCGACGCGCAGGTTTAAGCGACGGGACTGGAACTACATGCACGCCCGCGATGGGGACTCGTCGAGCGATTCGGATTCGGTCGAGTCCGCGGGACCGGAGGCGCGGTCGAGCGATGAAGAAGCGAGCGCGAGCGCGAGCGACGACGACGACGACGAAGAAGAAGAAGAAGCGGCGACGAACGAGGAGGCGACGTCGACGCGCGAGAGGTATGATGACGCGCGAACGATGATTGAAGACGCGTTAAAAGGAGATTCTGACGCGAAGAGCATCGCGGCGAAGTGTCGGGCGTGTCCGGGGACGCTGTTGTTGAGCGCGGCGAATATGCGCGCGCACGCGGCGAGCAAGCGACATCGAAAGAATTTGGAAAAACTCGGAAGGGCGAACGACGAGACGTTCGTGTGTTTTTATCCCGCGGTGCGCGAGGATGATGGAATCGTGAGCGACGGGGAGGCGGAGACGCACGCTGAACGCCTGGCGCGATTGCGGGCGCAAAAAATTTTACGCTCGGCGGAGGGCGAGCGGGCAAAGGGTGGAAAGTTTTCGCTCGATCAGTTTGATTCTTCCGGTGACGAAGCCTCTGATGATGAGTCGGACGGCGATGACGACGCGAAAATGACGAAACGCTTGGCGAAGAAGGAGTTCGCGAGAAAAGTGAGCGATAGCGCGCCCAAGGAGAAGGAGAAACGTTCGAGGCGTCACGCGCAGAGCAAACGCAAATCCGGCAAGAGCAAGCCTGGGAAGAGGCAGCGCATGGCGATGAAGAGCGCGACGTGATGCAGTGTGGTAGTCTGGGCGTTGTATTAAGACAGTGATCAATTGGAATGGAGTGGCAAGTGTCGGTATCGTGCTTATCGCGTGCAGGTGTAGTGAAAGGGTCGTTCATCAATCCCGTTGACTTTGCGGCCTTCGCGGCGTAGCGAGATTCACTCGGCGCCGCGGCCGACTCCATCCAGTTTCGCTTCTTGCTTTGCTATTCTTGCGTCATCGCTATCCGTCGTCGTCGTCGTCGTCGTAGTAGTAGTAGTCGCGGTGAGATCACCCGAACCCGAAGTCTTCAACAGCGAGGTGTGCCCGTCTTGTTTTGATTTGTTCTCAGCGGCGTCGCCACTGCTCGAAGGGACGGCTTCGGTGGTTTTGTCCGAACCGGTTTTGTCCGATCCACCATTCTCGCTTCCGGTCGCGCCAGATCGTCTCCACAGCAACGCCGGTCGCGGGGCATGGTTCTTCGCCGCGTACAACCCGCACGCGTTGCACAGAGATCCGATTCCGTCCTTATCCTTCCTCCAAAACGGCGTCTCGGTCGATTTGCAGTTGACGCAAATCTTTTGCTTTTGCGCCTTGACGTTCGTCGACGCCTTGACCGTCGCCTTGCGCGCGCGAATCGATTGCGTCACGCCCCCCTTTCGTCCCGCGCGACCGCCTTTCCCGCCCTTCTTGGCCCCGCCGCCGCCGCGTCCCGTGCGCGCGCTCGTCGCTTCGCCGCCGTACGCCGCCGCGCCCATCGCCGGCGTCCCGTACGCGCCGCTAAACGGTGGCGAAGCGCCCATCATCCCCGCGTACGCCTGCACGTTGTACGTCTGCGACTGCACGTACGCCACGTACGCCGCGTACGACGCCATCATGTGCGGTCCCATGGCGGCGAGCGCGGCGTTCTGTCGTTCGCAGTACGCCGCCCGCATCGCCTCCGGCGTCATCGTCGTCATCATCTGCTGCGCGTACATCGCCTGCGTCGCCATCCCTTCGAGCGCGATCGCGCGTTCGTCCCCTCCCGAGCCCTCGCGCGCGGCGTCCGCCGGCGTCCAGCTCGGCGCCGCATTGCCCGCGTTCGGCCCCATCGCGTCCTCCTCGCTCGTCCCGACCCCCCCTCGCGCCTCGCCTCGCCGTCCTATCGACGTCTCGCGACGTTTACCTTCGCGCACCGCGCGCCGAGCTCGTTCGCGCGCCTCCTCGCGTCGTCACCGTCCCCGATCGTCGCCTCGCGCTTTCGCGATGTTATCCGCGCGCGTCCTCGCGATCGATCGCCGCGCGTCCGGCGCCCGCGCGCGCGTCCGCCGCCGCGCTTCAGCGCGCGCGTCCGCGACGCGCGCGTCGACCTCGCCGCGGCGTCGCGACGCCTCGCGCGCGCGTCCTCGCGCCGCGCGTCGACGTGCGCGGCGCACCGTATCGCGACGCGACGACCAACCGCCGCGCGATCGGATCGCGCGCGCGCGATCGATCGCGCGCGCGCGACGTCGATCGCGCGGGCGTCGATCGCGCGCGCGGCGTCGATCGACAAA
>Ga0181602_10004505_pt1 | contig 10720 bp, 9 predicted proteins | sample 041ome_14_FD_148640 | JGI IMG/M metagenome (GOLD analysis project Ga0181602, IMG submission 148640) | Coastal salt marsh microbial communities from the Groves Creek Marsh, Skidaway Island, Georgia - 041408US metaG (spades assembly) | ecosystem: Environmental > Aquatic > Marine > Intertidal zone...
GCTGGCGCGAGGTACCGACCGACGATTCCTGCCTCGGCCGCAAGGCCATCGAGACCCAGCCGCTCATCGTGCAGGCCCTGGTGGCCCGGGGTGAGGGGATGAATGACGACGAATTCGAACGCGCGCTCTTCCTGGCCCAGAAGACCATCGAACGCCAGGTCACCGCGGACAAGATCGACGGGTTCTACATCTGCTCGTTCTCGTCGCGCACCATCGTCTACAAGGGCATGCTGACGCCTCAGCAGATCCGGAAGTATTTCACCGACCTGAAGTCGCCGAAGTTCCTGACCTCGTTCGCGATCTTCCACCAGCGCTACTCGACCAACACCTTCCCGATGTGGCACCTCGCGCACCCGTTCCGCATGGTGGCGCACAACGGCGAGATCAACACCATCCGCGGCAACCGCAACCTGATGCGCTCCCGCGAAAACTCGCCCTATCACGGCGTGTGGGGCGACCGGTTCGAGGACCTCAAGCCGCTCGTGCAGCCCGGTGGCTCCGATTCCGCGACCTTCGACAACGCGCTCCAACTGCTCGCCCTCGGCGGCCGCAATCCGCTGCAGGCGGCCATGATGATGATGCCCCCGGCCTGGGAGCACGACGACGACCTCTCGGCCGAGTCCAAGGCCTTCTTCCGCTACCACGCCACCATGATGGAGCCGTGGGACGGCCCGGCCGCGATCGCCTTTACCGACGGCCGCATCATTGGCGCCTCGCTCGACCGCAACGGCCTGCGGCCCGCGCGCTACAAGATCTACGACGACGGCTATGTTATCATGGCGTCGGAAGCCGGGCTGGTCTTCGACTTCCCGGGCAAGGTGGTGGAGGCCGGTCGGCTCGGCCCGGGCCGGATGCTGGCCATCGACCTCGCCGAGGGGCGTTTCTTCCGCGACCACGAAATCAAGGCCCAGTTCACGTCGGACCCTCACTTCCAGGCCTGGTGCGCCGAACACCTCACGAAGCTGAGCGACGCCATGGGCGAGGCCCCGGCCGACGCCGCGGTGCCCGCGCCCGACGTGGCCGCGCAGGTGGCGTTCGGCTACGATGCCGACGAGTTCGACATGATCTTCCAGCCGCTGGCCGAGGGCAAGGAGCCCACCGGCTCGATGGGTGAGGACACGCCGCTGGCGGTGCTTTCGCGCCGGCCACGCCTGCTCTACAGCTACTTCAAGCAGCTCTTCGCGCAGGTCACCAACCCGCCGATCGACTCAATCCGCGAAAAGGCCGTCATGTCCCTGTCGGTGTTCCTCGGCGGCCGGCTGGGTCTCTTCGAGGAGTTCCCGAAGACCGCCGGTTTCGTGGAGCACTCCTCGCCCGTGCTCGACGACCACGAGGTCGCGGCGCTGTCCGAGATTGATTTCCTCAAGGACCGCGTGGTGCGGCTGTCCGTCCTGTTCGACGCGGCGGCCGGCCCGGCCGGCATGGAGCCCGCGCTGAAGGCGCTGGCTGACGCCGCGGAGAAGGCCGTCACCGATAGTCGCGCCAAGATCATCATCCTGTCGGACCAGGGAGTTTCGGCAGACCAAGCCGCCCTCCCGATGCTGCTGGCCGTGGGGGCGGTGCACCAGCACTTGGTGCGCGCCGGTGTGCGCGTGCGCTGCGATCTCCTCGCCGAGACCGGCGAGGCGCGCGAAGTGCACCAGATCGCCTGCCTGCTCGGCATGGGGGTCAACGCGGTCAACCCGTACCTGGCGCTGCAGATCGTCAGCAAGCTCGCGGCCGAGAGCAGCGAGGACGCCAAGCTGACCCCGGCCGAGGCCCGGGCCAACTACCGCACCGCGATCGAGGCCGGTCTGCGCAAGATCATGGCCAAGATGGGTATCTCGACCCTCTTCAGCTATCGTGGCGCCCAGATGTTCGAGGCGCTGGGCATCTCCCATCGCGTGATCGACGAGTGCTTCTACGGCGTGCCGACCCCGATCGGCGGTATCGACTACGAACAGATCGCCGCGGCGACGCTGGAGCGCCACGCGAACGCCTTCCCGCCGCCGCCCGCCGAGGGCGAGGCCGCCGCCCTCGAGGTCAAGCCCGAGGGCTACTACCGCGTCAACAAGCGCGGCGAAGGCGAATACCACGCCTGGAGCCCGAAGCTCATCGCCGCGATGAACAAGTTCAACCGCGGGGGCGACTACGAGTCGTGGCAGCCGTGGAAGGAGCAGGCCGACGACCACCAGCCGGTGGCCCTGAAGGACCTGCTCAAAATCAAGTTCCCCGCGCAGGGCGTCGACCTTGAGGAGGTCGAGGGCATTGAGGACATCCGCAAGCGGTTCACCACCGCCGGCATGTCGATGGGCGCCCTGTCCAAGGAGGCCCACGAGGCGCTCGCCGTCGCCATGAACCGCATCGGTGGCAAGTCCAACTCCGGCGAAGGCGGCGAGGACCCCGACCGCTACAACGTCCGGGCCGGCGGTGACAACGCCAACTCGGCCATCAAGCAGGTTGCGTCCGGCCGCTTCGGGGTCACCGCCGCCTACCTTTCCTCGGCCAAGGAAATCGAGATCAAGATGGCGCAGGGCGCGAAGCCCGGCGAGGGCGGCCAGCTGCCCGGCCACAAGGTTTCGCCGATGATCGCCAAGCTGCGGTTCTCCGTGCCGGGCGTGACCCTCATCTCCCCGCCGCCGCACCACGACATTTATTCGATCGAGGATCTCGCGCAGCTCATCTTCGACCTCAAGGAGGTCAATCCGCGCGCCAAGGTCTGCGTGAAGCTCGTCTCGTCGTCCGGCGTCGGCACCGTCGCCGCCGGTGTGGCCAAGGCCTACGCCGACGTCGTGCTCGTGTCCGGCCATGACGGCGGCACCGGCGCCTCGCCGCTCGCCTCGATCAAGAACGCCGGTTCGGCGTGGGAAATCGGCGTGGCCGAGGCCCACCAGGTGTTGATGCAGAACGGCCTCCGCGGCCGCGTCGTGCTCCGCACCGACGGCGGCATGAAGACCGGGCGCGACATCGTCATCGCCGCGCTGCTCGGCGCGGAGGAGTTCAACTTCGGCACGGCCGCGCTGATTGCCGCCGGCTGCGCCATGTTCCGCGTCTGTCACCTCAACACCTGCCCGGTCGGCGTCGCCACCCAGCGCGAGGACCTGCGGGCCAAGTTCCGCGGCAAGCCGGAGAACGTGATCAACTTCTTCAACGCCGTCGCCGAGGACGTGCGCCTCTACCTCGCCAAGCTCGGGGCGCGCACGATCAACGACATCATCGGCCGCGTCGACCTGCTCGAGCAGATCGACGATCCGGCGAACCCGAAGACTAAGCTCATCAACCTCTCCAAGCTGCTCCACAACCCGGACCCGTCCGGTGAGACGGACCGCTACCACACCCGCGAGCGCAATGAACGTTTCGGAGGCGAGGGTTCCCTCGACGAGGCCATCCTGCAGGAGGCGCGTGACGTCATCCTCGGCGAGGCCTCGCGCCTGAGCGCCCGTTACAAGATCACCAACGTCAACCGTGACGTGGGCACACGTCTCGCCGGCCAGATCGCCTACACCCGCGGCGACGAAGGCCTGCCGCCCGGGACGATCGACCTGAGCTTCACCGGCTCGGCCGGCCAGTCGTTCGGCACCTTCCTCGTCAACGGCATCCGCCTCACCCTCAACGGCGAGGCCAACGACTACGTTGGCAAGGGCATGAACGGCGGCGAGATCATCATCCGCCCGCGTCACACCTCGACCTTCGTCTGGCACGAGCAGTCGATCGTGGGCAACACCTGCCTCTATGGCGCCACGGGCGGCTATGTCTTCGCGGCGGGCCGGGCGGGCGAACGCTTCGGGGTGCGTAACTCCGGTGCCACCGCGGTGGTCGAGGGCGTGGGCGACCACGGCTGCGAATACATGACCGGCGGCCTCATCGTGGTGCTCGGCCCGACGGGCAAGAACTTCGGCGCCGGCATGAGCGGCGGTCTCGCCTTCGTGTACGATGACGCGGACAAGTTCGAGAAGTGCACCAACCCGGCCATGATCGGGCTGGAGCGCATCGAGGACGAGGAGGAGAGCGCCAGCCTCGCGCAGCTCATCACCGTGCACGCCACCCTCACCGGCTCGCCGCACGCCGACGCGTTGGTGAAGGACTGGGGCAACGCGGTGAAGAAGTTCTGGAAGGTCATCCCGCACCCGCCGACCCCGGATTTCCCGAAAGCCATGTACCGCTTCGAGGAAGCCAAGGCTCCGGCGCTGGTTTGATCGAGTGTCGTCATCGCTGACCGACGCGGTCAGCATGACGACATGCCTGAGCTAACGAGCACGGCAGGTTCCGACCGCCGCCACTGGCGGTTTGCCCTGCTGTATTTTAGCGAGGGGGCGCCGATCGGGTTCCTGTGGTGGGCGTTGCCGACGTTGCTGCGCGCCGAGGGCGTGGCGGTCGAACGGATCACCGCGCTGACGGCGACCCTGGTGCTGCCGTGGACGCTGAAGTTCCTGTGGGCGCCCCTGGTGGATGCGTGGCGGGGACCGCGGTGGGGCTTTCGCCACTGGGCGATGGCGGCTCAACTCGGCATGGGGCTGGCGCTGCTGCCGCTCACGATGATCGATCCGGCGGATGGGTTTGCCTGGTGGGTCGGGCTCCTGTTGCTGCATGCGGTCTGTGCGTCGACGCAGGATGTGGCGATCGATGCCCTCGCGGTGGCATCGGTGGCGGCGACGGGGCGCGGCCGGCTCAACGCAGCCATGCAGATCGGCATGCTGGCCGGCCGCAGCCTGTTTGGCGGCGGGGCGATCGTCCTCGCCAGTCGGGGGGGCTGGCCACTGGTCATGGGCGCGTTGGTCGTGGCGGTGTGGGGATCGCTGGTGGTGTTGCTGACGCAGGTCGCCGAGCCGGCCCGGGTGGCGGGTGAATCGCGTCGGCAATTCTGGTCCACGCTGCGGGCGGTGCTGGCGCGACGCCCGACTTGGGTGGGACTGGGCTTTGCCCTGCTGGCCGGCGCGGGGTTCGAAGGCGGGTGCGTTGGCGCGGGGCCGCTGTTGATTGACCGCGGGGTGGGGGAGCAGACGACGGGGTTTTTCTTTGCGTTGCCGGTCGTGGCCTTGATGGCGGTGGGCGGCTGGGTGGGTGGTCGCTGGGCCGATGGGGGATCGCGCCGTCACCGCGTGGCGGCGATGTTGGCGGCGGTGACTGCCTCGGTTGCTTTGTTGGGGGCGGCAATCTGGCTGGGGACCGGCGGCACCGGGGCCATGGTGATGCTGGGCGCGGTCTATCTCGCGATCGGCGGGTTTACGGCTGCGTCGTATGCGCTCTTCATGGATCTCACGGATCGTCGGTTGGGTGCCACGCAGTTCAGCACCTTCATGGCCGCGACCAACGGTTGCGAGGCGTGGGCGGTCGCTTTGGCCGGCGTCGTGGTGAGTGCGGCGGGTTATGGTCCGGCCCTGCTGCTCATGGCCGGCCTGGGCTTGATCGCCGTCGCGTTGCTGCCGGCTTTAAAACACGACGGAGGTTGAGCGACGGGCAGGCGGGCCTAAGGTGGCTGCATGATCGTCGACGTCCACACCCACCTGAACAACTACGACGAAACCAAGGTTGTGCCGCTGGCGGCGCGCTACGAGGAACTGCAGGAGTCCCTCCGCTACAACCAGGTCGACTACGCGCTCATCCTGACCTCCTACAAGGTCAACGAGCACCGGCCCTCGACGCGCGAGGTCGTCGAAATCACGCAGGACAACCCGCAGATGGGCGTGGTTGCCGGCGTCAGTTTCCTGAACTACAAGGAGCGGGATCTGCGCGAGCTGGCGGACTACCTCCGGGCCGGCCTGGTGAAGGGACTCAAACTCTACCCGGGCTACGAGCCCTTCTATCCCTACGACTCGCGCTGCCGCGTGCTCTACGATCTGGCGCAGGAGTTTGACGTGCCGGTGATGATCCACACCGGCGACACCTATTCGCCCCGCGCCAAGGTGCGGTATGCTCATCCGCTGGCGGTCGATGACGTGGCGGTGGATTTTCCCGGGTTGAAACTTGTCATCTGCCATGTGGGCAACCCGTGGATCCGCGACGCGATGGAGGTTGTCTACAAGAACAAGAACGTGCTGACCGACATCTCCGGCTTCGTGCTGGGCGATTTCACCGAGCGATTCGAGGACTTCATGGTCGAGCAGATGAAGGACATGATTCTCTACGCCGGCGACCCGAACTACCTGCTTTACGGCACCGATTGGCCGATCTGCCGGATGCGCACCTACCTGAAGTTTGTGCGGGGGCTCGATCTGCCCGAGGCGCACTATGAGAAGCTCATGTGGCGCAACGCCAACCGGCTGTTCAAACTGGGGCTTGCCGATACCTGAACGCATGCGTCTGGATGGCGGTTCAATGTCGCTCCCCGTTTCCTTTGCCAACGTCACCGTCGACACCAAGGCCAACGTCTACTTCGACGGCGACGTCGTCTCGCATACCGTGCATTTCGCCGACGGGTCGAAAAAGACGCTCGGTCTTATCCGTCACGGAACCTACCACTTCGGCACGGCCGCCGCCGAGCGCATGGAGATCGTGGCCGGGGCCTGTTCGGTCGTCCTCGACGGGACGACGGCGTCCGCCGGCTACGCGTCCGGGACCTGCTTCGATGTGCCGGCCAACAGCGGCTTTACCATCACGGTCCCGGACCGCGGTGAGCTCTGCGAATACATCTGCTCGTTCCTGAACTGAGCCTCCGCACCATGGCCAAGTCCAAACCGATTCCCGGCTCCACCGGCGAGGTGCTCACCGAGCTGCCCTCGCCCTACCTGCCGCACCGCGCGACCGGGCTGCTCTATCTGCCGCGCATGATCGCCAAGTGCCGCTATGTGCAGCAGCACGGCGCGCTGCCCAAGAGCTACGCCAAGAATTACAAGCGGGGTCTCGACCGGTTTCTGAGCATGCACCTGGGCGTGGACCCGGCGCAGATCGAGGAGGCGGTGCACACGTCGGCCGACGAGGCCGAACTCGACGCCAAGTTGCTGGCGCTTTTCCCGACCGAGGTGCAGGCGGCGAAATGGAACCGGGAGCTGGTGCAAAAGGGCATGACCGAAGCCGGCCGCGAGTTCCTGGCCGAGGCGCTCACCAACATGGGTTGCACCGACCGGATCGGCGAAATCATCAGCGTGCCCGACCTGATTGATTTCGACGAAGCGCGAATCGACTGACGGCGACCGGTTCGCGTGGGCGCGGGTAAATTTGACGCCCTCTCTTCGCCGGTTACCGTCATCGGATGTCCAAACCCAAAGCAAAAGCCAAGGCCAAGGCCCGGGTGAAGGTCCGGCGTGCGACCCTGCGCGACATCCCGGCGCTGATTAAGCTCAACATCGCCGCCTACCCGGTCCTGGCCAACGAGAACGTGGTCTAGGGCGAGGCCCACCTGGCCAACCACCTGCGGGTGTTTCCCCAAGGACAGTTCGTGGCCGAAGTCGGCGGCAAGATTGTGGGCGCGGCCGCCACCCTGGTGGTCGATCTCGGTCCCGACCCCCTGCGCAACCACACCTGGTCGGGCATCACGGACAGCGGCTATTTCAACAATCACAGCCTGCAGGGCGACACCCTCTACGGCGCCGATGTCTACGTGCATCCCAAGGCGCGGGGTCTGGGGGTCGGCGCGGCGCTCTACGAGGCGCGGCGGCAACTCTGCCGCAAACTCAATAAGCGCCGCATCCTCGCCGGCGGCCGCCTGTGGAATTACAAGGATCATGCGCACGAAATGACGCCGCAGGAATACGCCGAGCGGGTTGTGACCGACGAGTTCCGGGACCTCGTGCTCAGTTTCCAACTCCGCGAAGGGTTTCAGCTGCGCGGTGTTGTGCCCAACTACCTGCTCGATCCCAACAGTCACAACCACGCCAGCCTGATCGAGTGGCTCAACCCGGACTACCGCCCGCACAAGACCGGAGCGCGCAAGGTGCGGGTCGCCTGCGTGCAGTACCAGATGCGCAAGATCACCTCCTTCGCGGACTTCGCCCGGCAGGTCACCTATTTCACCGACGTGGCGGCCGACAGCGATGCCGACTACGTGCTGTTTCCCGAGTTGTTCACGATGGAGCTGCTCTCCACCACGCATACCAAGTCGCCCCGCGAGGGCATGCGGCGGTTGTCGAAACTCGCGCCCAAGGTGGTCGGCCTGCTGCGCGACCTCGCGATCAAGTATGGCGTCACCATCATCGGCGGCAGCCACCCGACCAAGGTGGGGAAGCAACTGCTCAACATCTGCACCGTCTGCCTGCCCGACGGCTCCGTCCACGAGCAGCCCAAGCTGCACATCACGCCCAACGAACGGCATTGGTGGGGCATCAGCGGCGGCAATTCCCTGCAGGTCATCGAAACGCCGGGGGCCAAGATCGGCGTGCTCATCTGCTACGACTCCGAATTTCCCGAGGCCGCCCGGCATCTAACCGACCATGGCGCCGAAATCATTTTCGTGCCGTTCTGCACCAACGATCGCAAAGGCTACCTCCGGGTCCGCTACTGCTGCGCTGCCCGGGCGGTCGAGCACCAGGTCTACGTCGCCCTGGCCGGCTGCGTGGGCAACCTGCCCGATGTCGAGAACATGGACGTCAATTACGCCCAGGCCGCCGTGCTCACCCCGTCCGATTACGCCTTCGCCCGTGATGGCATCGCCGCCGAGGCCGATTCCAACGAGGAGACGGTGCTCATCTGCGACCTTGATCTCGACGACCTGCACGAGGCCCGTGAACTCGGCACGGTCACGCCGCGCCTCGACCGCCGCGAGGATCTGTTCAAGATGACGTCGCATGTCACGCCCCCCGCCTCGCGGGCGATCGACCCGATCGGTCCGCTCGGCACCCAGCGGGACTGGAGCGGTGAATTGAACCCCGAGGGCGGCTGAGCCTGCACGGCGGCTTGCCAAACCCGTCTCAACGCCTTCGGGTGGCCGATCATGCAAAAGGGCCAGCGCGTCGTCTGCACCAATGACAATTTCCCGGACCTGATCCGGGCGATCTACGAGCAGCTGCCCAACAAGGGGGACACCTACACCATTCGTGAAGTGTTTCTCGGCCGGGAGAAGGTGGTGAAGGGGGGCGACTCCGCGACGGTGGGGCTGCTGTTGGAAGAATTGCACAACCCGCCCGACCCGTTTCATGCCGACAGTCAGGAGCTCGGGTTTTCCTCCGAACGCTTCGCCCCGTTGGAAGAACTGCCGCCCGAAGAGGCCGCCGCCGAGGCGGAACAGGAACTCGAACTGGTCGGCCCCGGGCCGTCGCCGTTGAAGTGGGACGTGGAGTAACCGCGCGCCGGGCGGACAAAAAAGCAGCCGCCCGGTAAGGGGCGGCTGCTTGGTACAGTTTTGGTGAGAAGACTGACTCTTACTTCTTCTTTTTCTTGGCGGCCTTCTTCTTGGCCGGGGCCTTCTTGACCGCCTTCTTGGCGGCCTTCTTGGCCGGGGCCTTCTTCTTGGCGGCTTTCTTAGCCGGGGCCTTCTTCTTAGCCGGCGCCTTCTTGGCAGCCTTCTTGGCCGGGGCCTTCTTCTTGGCCGCAGCCTTCTTCTTGGCGGGGGCCTTCTTCACTGCCTTTTTGGCAGCTTTCTTGGCCGGCGCCTTCTTTTTGGCCGGGGCTTTCTTGGCAGCGGGTTTCTTCGCAGCCTTCTTCACCGTCTTTTTGGCTTTTGCCATAGCAGTCTCCTTTTCGGGGGATCTTGGTTGGTTCTGATCTGTTGTTCGCGCGCTTGGAGAAGCGTTCGAACTACGGGCGCACCGTGCGCCGTGTCGCCCGAGCATCAAATAGTTATGCACAATTGCAAGTACCCAGTGATAGGAGTTTGCCGAATTTCATATCGGCTCCAAAGCCGGAAAAACCGACGTATCATAGATCTAAATACGTCGGGTTTTTCCGCCGCCGCGAGGCCGACCCGATCATCGTATCATATCTTCAGATACGAATTCCGGTCGCGACATTTACCGTCGTTCGTTCCACTCGGGAGCGGCGTAATTTTCCGCCAGCGCGTTGACGGCTTCGTCCCATTCCGCGGGGAAGGCGGTGTCGCGGATCTCGCGATCCAGCAACGCGGCGAGGCGGGTGGCGAACGCGTCCTGCCAGGTGAGCCGATCCACCGGGCCGACGTGCGGTCGCCACAGGGAGCCCTGCAGCAGCAGGCCGTGCTTGGAACGTTTCTGCGCCGCGCCGGCAATCTTGGCGCCGGTGTCGGCCCGCACGACATCGGCACACTCCGCGCGGGCAAAGCAAACGCCGGGACCGCGACCCGGACCCGCATCGGCCGGCGGGCAGGCGTCGGCCAGCCGCGCCGGCACCCCCTGACCGGTGAGGACCTCGGCCAGAACCCGATGGACGGCCGCATAGCTGTCGGCGGCGCGGGCATCGGCCAGCGGATGACCCCGGGGCAGGACGAGGGCATAGGTCCAGTCGTCCCGATGATCCACGATCCCGCCGCCGGTCGGCCGCCGAATCAGCTCAAGGGGAGGATCGCCGGCCAGTTGCTCCCGCACCCAGGCGATGGGCTGACTGTAGCCGAAGGTCGCCGCGGGTCGCTGCCAGCCGTAGAAGCGCAGCCGGGCGTGGGTGGCCCGGGGGTAGTGCTGCAGCAACAGGAAATCGGTCGCCATGTTGGCGGCGGCGGAGGCATCGCGATCAGGCAGCCGGTCGAGCATGCGGGAACCTGTGGCAGGAGGAGGGCCGCTCGCAACCGGCGAATCGCAATCTCCGCCGCGACAGGCCACCGAGCATTGACGCTCCCGGGTGAGCGGGGTCATTGCCAAGGGGACCATGTCGCCCGCCCCTGCTTCTCCGGCCGACCCGT